>ERZ824978.463-NODE-463-length-59564-cov-4.171335_pt1 | contig 59564 bp, 44 predicted proteins | sample MGYA00519860_ERZ824978 | MGnify/ENA primary metagenome ERZ824978 (study PRJEB31778, sample SAMEA3449184) | human gut metagenome | biome: human gut; feature: human-associated habitat; material: faeces | place: United Kingdom | collected 2010/2012 ... | reverse complement strand
ACTTGCCACGGATTGCCGCCCGGGAACGCACCGCGGCGGAATCTTGCCACGGCAAAGCGCCCGGGAATGCATCGCGCGAGAACCTTGTCGCCGTCGGACGCCGGGGGAACGCATTTCGCGGGCATTTTGCCATCGGCGAGTGCCCGGGAACGCATCAGGGCACAATCTTGCCATCGCCAGACGCCCGGAAACACATCAATGAAGAACTTGCATAACCGGCATCTAACAATTGTGTATAAAAGCCTCACCCGCAACCAAGCCGAGTACAATAAGGAGATTGGATTTTAGGGAGTTTTAGAATACATATGACCAATTCAAACGAACCACCGCGCCGACCAGCGCGTCGCCAACCAACACGCCGTTCCACCACGCCCCGCACTTCCGTGCCCAGCGCACGTGACGAGCTTGAGCGCGAACGCGAGTTATACAGCCAGCACGACCCCACGGCTTCGTTCATGCACGAACGCGTGCAGAACAAACCAGCAGGTCAGGAACGCGGCGCATCGTCCGCATTCCCTGCGTATGCAGGTGCCGGCAACGATCATATTGCCCATTCGCGCGTTGCCACGAACCAGCCTGCCCAAGCAAACCAGGGGCACACGGCCAATAGCAACATGTCCAACGTGTCGGCCTGGGATCAGCACGCTTCCGCAAGCGCAAGCCAGCGCATGCCGCGGGTCGAGGGCCAGCGCCCCAACATGCAGGGCAGTCAGCGGATGCCGCGCGTTGTAATACCGCAAGATGCTAACCAGCACGTAGGCGCAGGCGACCCTTCCGCAAGCCAGCGCATGCCGCGCATGCAGCAAAACGGCAACGAGCAGGCGCGCCCATCCCGCCGCGCTGCCAACAGCCAGCGCGATCAGCGCCCCAGCGCCCAGGCAAGCCAGCGCATGCCGCGCGTTGAAGGTCAGCGCCCCTCCGCGGCTCAACGCCAGCAGCGCCCCGTTCGTCGCGGTGCCGCAGCTTCGCAACCCAGCCAGAGCATGCGCGTTCAGGCAGCACAGCCGCAGCAAGGCCAGCCTTCACAGCAGATACCCGTAGTGCAAAACATGCGTGGCAACGACCCATCTGCCTATTCGCGCGCTAAATACCAGCGCACCAAAGAAGGCGCCCAAAAGGCTTCGCCCACCAACGCATCCACATACCAGGCAGCTCGCTACCTGGGCAACAACAACTATGCGCCCAAGCAGAAGGCCGACTTCTTTACGCGCGGCAGCCTTATCGCCGTTGCCGTTGTTGTGGTGCTTGCCATCGTTGGCATATTCGCCTTCAACAACTGGATGGGGTCGAAGCCGGTTGAGGTCACGCTAAACGGCGACCAGGTAACCATTTCGGGCGCCGAGCGCAGCGTTGGCGGCCTTCTGGACAACAACGTGGTTTCGGTAACGCCTGGCAACTACGTAGCCGTCGATGGCAGCACCATCCGTCAAGGTGAAGGCACCCGCTGCACCGCAAAGGTGAACGGAAACGACACCGACGATATGGGCATGCACTTGAACGGCGGCGACAAGATCGAGATCTCCAATGGCACCGACATCACCGAGCCCTACACCGACAGCGAACCCCAAACCCTTCCGCACAAAACGGAGCTGAAGGGCGTTGGCGCAGTTCACCTGTACAGCAACAATGCCCAGGATGGCGAGCAGGTAACGCGCACAGGCAAGGAATCGGGCATCACCGCCACGGTTACCACCAAAGAACCGATCAACAACATCGTTCAGTACTACAACGTGAACAGCAACGGCGACAAGGTTATTGCGCTCACGTTCGACGACGGCCCATGGGATAAGCAAACCGACGAGATCCTGGACATCCTTGAACAGAACGATGCCAAGGCTACCTTCTTTACCGTTGGCCAATGCATTAGCGGGCACGAAAAGGAATTGCAACGCGCTGCAAGTATGGGCTGCGAAATTGGCACTCACACGTGGGACCACGCAGAGGGCAGCGGCGAAGGCGTAAGCCTTATCAAGATGTCGACTGACGAACGCAAGCAGGAAGTGCAGAAGGGACTGGAGGCAATCAAGAACGCCACCGGCCAGGAAGCAAGCACTATTTTCCGTTGCCCGGGCGGCAACTTCGACACTTCTGTTGCCACCGACCTTGAAGGCATTGTCACGGCAGAAATTGGCTGGAACGTTGATACCACCGACTGGAAGAAGCCCGGCGCCGACGTTATTGCCCAGCGCATCCAGAGCGCCGGCCCCGGCAACATCATCCTGATGCACGATGGCGGCGGCGACCGCAGCCAGACCATCGAAGGCCTTCGCCAGGCGCTCCCTAAGTTGAAGGAACAAGGCTACAGCTTCATTACCGTACAGGAACTGCTGGAAAAGTACCCCTATCAAGAGGGCCAAACGAATTAGAGAAAATCAGCATAAAAAAGAATAAGAAATATACCATTGCGAGCGAGCCGTGGTACAAATACATAGCATGGGGAACAATCGAGATGGAAGATTGTTCCCCATTTTTTATATTTTCGATAAGTAGATTTACTTTTCGATCGCATAAACGCTGTACGTAATTTTTACGGTCATGTCAGACTCAGCGATGATTGCATCGAAGATGAGCTGTGTTTTATAGCTCGATACCTGTTCCACACGGGGCGATAAGTGGTATGTCGTTTCAATGACAGCAGCATCAGATTCCACCATGCAGTCCATGGCTGTGTATGCTGACGCTTCGGTAGAGAACGAATGTGCTGTGTAGCCGGATTCGTTGCTGGATTCACGGATTAAGATATACGTAGGTTTTGCCATAACAGATACGTCCTTTCTGAAATGTGAAATATGGTTTTACGCAGACCTGCACTCGGACGAGGTGCCGTATTAAACCGCTCTCCCTGTTCCTCGGGCACGGGAAGCAAGGAGAGCGGTCCTCTTCGCCTATGGTATAGCGGCTGACGCCGAACCTCGTACGCACGCTTCATTGCAAACGCGGCTCAGCTCGCAAAGTGGGAATCGAGCACCTACCCTTACTTTCCTGCCTGGTTGGTGCTAGTTCGGACTTCTACCGATTTCGCGATATAGGCAGGGCGGCGCTTGGTTTCGATGTAGATGCGTGCGATGTATTCGCCGATCACACCCAGCGTTACCAAAATGAGCCCGCCCATCAAAAGGAGCACACACAGAAGTGTAGGATAGCCCGATGGCATGGCGGGGTTGATGAATTGCTCGACAATGACTTCGACCAGCAGAACCAACCCGACAAGCGTGGCAACGAGACCCGCCACCGCGGCAATTTTCAGCGGAAACGTGGTAAACGAAAGCACTCCGCCGATGCCGTAGCGCATTAGTTTCCGGAACGACCACTTCGTTTCGCCCTCAACGCGATTTGCCGGCGTGTAGGGAAACGGCAACGTCTCGAAACCTACCCAGGCAAACATGCCTTTCGAAAAGCGGAAGCTTTCCGGCATAGAAAGAAGCGCATCGGCCACCCTGCGGTGGAACACGCGAAAATCGGAGGCATCGGGCATGACATTGAGCCGAGAAGTTGCATCGAACGTTTTGTAGAACGCGTGCTTGAAGAAGCTCAGCACCGCACCTTCGTTTCGATGCTCTTGGAATGCGGCTACGCAATCGGCGCTAGGGTTGGCCTGCAGCATGCGGTACATTTCAAGCAACGTTGCAGGAGGCTGCTGCAAGTCTGCGTCCATCAGGCCAACCGCATCCCCTTCGGCATGTTGAAGGCCTGCGAGCAGGGCGCTTTCCTTGCCGAAGTTGCGGGAAAAATCGACCACGACGATACGTTCAGCCGATGCAGGAGTGGGCAGCTCATGCAGCAGGTGCGACGTACCGTCGGAGCTGCCGTCGTTCACCAAAACCAGCTCGTACGACACTCCCGAGGTGGCAAAAGCATCATCCACCGCGCCGAACAGCAGCGGCAGCGATCCTTCTTCGTTGTAGCATGGCACGACAATGGAAAGATCCACCGCAAGCCCCCTTTTCGCTTGATTACCGCGTCCGATTGTACGCCTAGCAGCAAAACAAACCCAGCGTGTTGCCGAAATGCAACATCCTAGAAAAATAGGGGCGGCTATCGTTTTCCCGCTTTCGATTTGGCGTCAGGTTGCAATGGAACCTGCGCGTGGGGTTCGGTACCAGCCACTATGCCACAAGCGAAAAAGCGAGACCTGCCCCCTATTTTCTCACCTGCCGGATTTCAGTTTCACAAACACGTTGTGCAGAGCGCCGTTCTTGGCAGCATGAATAGCACCGCCTAGCGCCAGGCACTTCGCCGCATTACGCTGCTGCAGGGGCTTCAAACACAGGCGCAACGCCTGGCTGTCAGCTTGCGCGCAGGGCACCAACTCGTTGAACAACTCATCGGCAAACACACCTTGCAGCCATTCCTTCTGTGCAGTGCCGCTCATGCCGCTTTCCTTCTGCTTGTTACGTTCCAACGCCGAAAGAATATAGCGAGCATACAGCGCACCAAGCGTGGCCTTGGCGCCGGCATCAAGCAAACCCCATGAATCCAGCTGGTTACGCAACATTTCAATACGCGCGCGATGCACCTCGTAGTAACGCGGTACAAACTTGCTGGTTAGGTTGCCCGTCTCGCGCTTGGCGTAGCGATATAGCGGTGCGCCAATCACGTTCAGGCCAGGCAAATCTTGGAACACGCGGATGTTGAATTCAATATCTTCGATAAGCGGCAAATCTTCGGTAAAGGTAAAGCCGCCCTGCTGCAGATAGCTGCACTCGTACACCTTGTTCCAGGCGTAGCCGTAATGCGTACCCTTTTCGAACTCCAACACGTGCTTACGCAGCTTGGTTTTTCCCAAATGCGCCGATTCCTGGCTGAAAGTGAATTCCTGCACACGTTCCACCTTGCCACCAGCGTCGTAGAATTCTTCCACATGACCCACCATAACCACTGGCGCTTCGTGCTGCTGAAGCGAGTTGTACGCGCTCTGCAGAAAGGTGAAATCGTAGCGATCGTCAGGGTCGGGAAACCACACATAGCGCCCCCGAGCAGCGGCAAAACCCGTATTGCGCGCCGCCGAAAGCCCTCGGTTCACCTCGTGCGAAACAACGCGAATGCGCGCATCGGCTGCGGCGAACTGCTGCGCGATGGCCAAGCTGCCGTCGGGCGAGCAATCGTTCACCACAATAGCTTCCCAATCGGTGAACAGCTGGTCTTGCAAATCGCCCAAGGCGGCGGCGAGGTAAGGCTCGGAGCCATATGCGGGTAGAACAACCGAAAAGAACGGGGCGGTAGAGGGTTGGGCTGGTACGTCTGCGGTGCTCACCGAGCCCGTAGCTTCTACAGCACCCGTACCGCTACGGGCAGCATCGGCGTAGACGACAGCATCGCCGCATCCATGCGCAGCGGCAGCGTCCGCGGCATCGACGCTCACGGCGCCATTACGCCCCCGCGAGGCGGACATACCGCTCGCTTCGCCCTTGCCGTGATGTCGTTTTCCCATATGCCCAGCGCCCCTCATGAACTCTAAACGCTTCGGCGTCAGCGCGCGCCGCTATTCCAAATACTTGCTTATGTCAGATATCTTAACAACTACAACGCCGTCGATGGTTGCCACCGAATCATTGGCTGGATACAGCGACATGTTCGCGAATTCACTGGAGCGAATAACCTTGGCGCATTCGTCGAACGAGCAGTAGTTGAAGCTCTGCCCCGCAAACCGCTTCATTATCACATCCCAAGAACGCATGTTGTTCTGGTAGTGGTTGTCCCAAACCATGCCCCACTTCGCATAGCTGCTTGCGTGAACGTAGGAATCGCTGGTGTTCGGAAAGTTGCCCGCTTCGGGCTTGCCGGCGATCAATACCTTCGCACCCGCCTGCACATCGGGGTTCGCATCAAGCACGCCGGCAATTCGGGTGGCCAAAGAAGCAGTTTGGTTCTGGCATGCCTGCATAACCTCGGCATCCGCATTCGACTGCAGCGCGTACGACCACGCCCCTACGGCAATAAGGCAACAGCAGCCGACGGACATAGCCTTCGCGGGCATGCGCAGGCGCACATTGCCTCGGTCGGGCGAATCGAGCAAAAGCTGCACCAACAGGGGCAGAAGCAGAAAAGAAGCCATGAAACCGCCCAGCATAAGCAGGGTGGGATACCCGTAGCTGGGAACGATAACCAGGATAACGTTGGCAGCAAAGGGGATAAGCACAACGCAAAGCAGCGCCATAGCGCTCGCCCCCAAACGCTTCACGCCGTTGACCGCAGCAAGACGGACAAACGCAACCGCCGCAACAATCATGCAGGCAGCCGCCACATACACCCATGCAAAGTGGTTCCCGAAAATGCCGTGGCTGAACAATGCGTCGGAAAAAGCAACGTATGCACTGGGGACAGACGACGCCAAAGAGCCCAGAATGCTGCCAGCGCCAACCGAGGATGCTCCACCGTAGGTAGAAAGGCTGATGCCCATCGCAAACAAAGACAGCTCGGTTAGCGCGTAGTACAGCACAGCGCCCGCCGCGCATACCGCAACGGCAACGCCGAAGAATACCGCAAGCTGCTTGGCGCTGAGCGAATCGGCGCTGCAGCCTTCTTCACGGTAGGGGTTCTGAGCTTCGCCACGAGCATCGCATGCCGGCGACGTCAGCGATTCAGAGCCGCCGCCCATAAGCGAGCGAACCATCACCAACAGCACCGCAACGCAAAACACGCCCAGGCTCGCTTGATAGCAACCGAGCGAAAACGCCAACAACGCAACCGCCCCAACAAGGGCAACTGGCTTGCCAACAGCCCCAACGCGCCCGACCAGGCATGCTGCCAGCACCGCGCATAAAAACGAGAGCGCGTACGAATTCGAGCAGTAGTAGTACGTGATGCAGCAGGAAACGAAGGGCGAAGCGATGAGCAGAATCGAAGAAGCGTACCGCAAGCAAGCGCGCTTGATGCCCAGCCTATCTATCAGCGCAACAACGCCCAGCGTAAACAGGGCAATGGTGATTGCGGAGGTAAGAATAGGCGAGCACAGCCCAAACTTAGCGCAGGCAGCAAACAGCAAGCCCAACGCCCCAAGCTAATATCCCAAGCATGCGGAATAAAGCTTCCGTATCCATTGGGGTTGCTCAAAGAAACAACCGCATCGGGGTTCGAAAGGCCGTTCAGGTACATCTGCGCATGGCAGACCATGCCCACCGCAAAGCACACCACCAGCAATTTTGCATTGCGAATAAACCAGGGCCTCACTTTGGAAAACCCCGTTTTCTCTGCCGTTGATTCACTTTCTAACCCCAAGATAACCTCCCGATGCTTTCAGCGAGAACCTGGTACCTGTCCCTTTTCCCACCACGGAAAGTCTACTCCCCCTCAAGGTTATTCGCCTCGAGTCTCAGATCCTGTTACCAACAAAGCATTTAACAGTAACATGGGAAACAGCATTCGTCAAACAAGCCACCGGCACATGGGGCCCATTAGCCCCAGCCCATTTTTATCTCTTTTTGCCAGAGAAGCACCGGCGGAACAGGCAACCCGAGCCATAACCTTTATCATAGAAATGTTAAACAAAAACGCACGCTGCGCAGCAATAGCGAAAGGATCCGCCGTGCCCGCAATTAGCTTGCTTATACCCATTTACAACGTGGAGAAATACCTGCGCGAATGCCTAGATTCCGTGCTGGCCCAAAGCTTCACCGATTTCGAGGCAATCTGCATTAACGACGGCAGCACCGACAGTTCTCGCGCCATTGTGCAGGAATACCTTGATGCGGACGGCCGCTTTCGCGTGATTGACAAGTCCAATTCCGGCTATGGAGCATCCATGAACCAAGGACTTGATGCGGCAACGGGCAAATACGTAGCCATCTTGGAATCGGACGATACGTTCACGCCCGACGCGTTGGAGGTGCTGTACAACCTGGCAACCACGCACAACGCACAGGCGGTAAAGGCTGACTTCTGGTTCTACTGGAGCCAGAACGAAAAGCTGGAGCCCTGCCATGTAATTAGCGAAGGGCTCTGCGGCAAGCTGGTTAACCCTCAGGAAGTGTTTGAACCTTTCTATGCAAAGCCATCTATTTGGTCGGGCATGTACAACCGCACCTTCCTACAGGAAAATGACATTCGCTTCCTGGAGACGCCAGGAGCATCGTATCAGGATGCTGGCTTTGCCTTTAAGGTATGGGCCGCCGCCGAACACGCTGCGTTTAGCTCTACTCAAATTTTGAAGTACCGCCAAGACAACGAAGCTTCATCGGTAAATTCCCCCGGCAAGGTGTATTGCGTGTGCGACGAGTACGCCGAAATGCAGCGCTGGCTTGATGCGCGCCCGGCAAAAAAGCAGCATCTACAAGGCGTGCTGGAGCGCATGAAATTCAACAGCTACCTGTGGAACTACGATCGCCTTTCCGCCGAACTGCGCGCCGAATTTTTGAAGCACGCCGCGCAGGAGCTGAAGGCCGATTTGGACGCCGACCGCGTTGATCTGGCGCTGTTTGAGCCTTGGGCCGAAGCCGACCTTCGCGCGCTTATTAAAAAGCCCGAAACCTTTGCAAAGTGCCGCACCGAATACGCAGCGCCCGGCAAGCTGAACACCTTCAAGCACTATTACCGCATTGGCGGCCTGCCTCTTATTGCAAAGCTGCTGAAAAACAAGGTGGCGAAATAGTCCATGGCGGTCGAAGAACCAACGGTCATCCGCGCCGAAGGCGCTCCCGAGCACCCCGTTCTTTCCATAATCGTGCCCGTATATAACGTGGAAGACTATCTGGATGCCTGCCTTGATTCGCTGCAGGCACAGACCTTCGGCGATATCGAAATGGTTTGTGTAAACGATGGTAGCCCCGATGGCTCACGTGAAATCCTGGCAAAGCGCCAGAAGGAAGACACACGCATCGTTATCGTCGACAAGCCAAACGGCGGCCTTTCCTCTGCGCGTAACGCGGGAATTGATGCGGCATGCGGAACCTACATTGGCTTTCTTGACGCGGACGACCGCTTCACGCCCAATGCCTGCCAACGTATTGCCGAAGCATTTGCCGAAACCGATGCCGACGTGGTGACCTTTGGCGGTTACTGCAACCCCGCAGAAGCCGCAACTCCCTGGATTACGCTGAAGCTTAGCCCGAGAGACGTGGTGTATGACGGCTTCAAGCCTGCCTTGATGTTCGAAGAGCAGAGCACCCCCTACATTCGCACCGCTTGCCGCAAAGCGTTCTTGGATGAATACGACATTCGCTTCGAAGAGGCACTGCCCTTCGGCGAAGACCAGGTGTTCTTCTTCGACATCTACCCCAATTCAAGGATAACGGCGCTGATAAGCGACAAGCTGTACGAGTATCGTATTGAACGCGAAGGGTCGCTTACGTCGAAAACCAATGACGATTTGGAGGCCAAAAGCCGCAAGCACTTACCCATGACCCAGCGCATTTTCGGTGCCTGGAAAAAGCGCTTTAGCTTAGAGGAATACAGTTCCGAGATTGTAAGCTGGTCCATCGAGTTCGTACTGTATGGGCTGTTCTGTTTGCCAGAAGGCGTACGCAATGAACTGCTGCCCGAATATGCCCGTATTTTCCGCAAGTTCTGGGGCAGCGAAAGCACCAGTACATTGCAGCTGAAGAAGCACGACCGCAAGCTGCTGGAAGTTGCCCTGAACAGGAAGCCCGTAAGCAATGCCCAAGCAATACGCCTACGAGCCGGCTGGTTCCTGGAGAAATACGGAGCGAAAGCCGTTGTGGGCAAACTGCTGGGGATGAATTAGAAGCGTTTAAATCCTCAGTGCAGGTAAAATGCCCTTGATTGCCTGGATACCTTATCATCAAGATATGCCGCATTCAGCTTCAGCTTACTATAGGAAAGATACAAATCTTTAGAGCGCTCAACCAGTTCAGCAGTGAAAAATTGCTCCCAGCTGAAAAACTTACTGCGCTCAATTTACTCAGCAGGATTTTGAAGCATCTTTTGCACTCCAGCATCGGGGGACAACCCCGACCGTAGAACAAGTCACTCGAACGATTCGGGCAAAAAAGCTCTATCGATTAGCTTGAAAAGACCCTCGATAACGAATAGCCTTCCTCCGCTCTCCGCCGCATGAACTCATCCTATCCAACTCTTCTCTGCTCCTTCATTTGGTCAATCTTTTCTCTGTCGAAAAAGAGAAGCTCGGCCATCGAGTAAAGCACCTTATCCAAAACAAGGCATACGTTGCCGATAGTCCAATTTCTTCTGCTAAGTTCTGCGTAATCGAACCAGAAGCGTCCATCCATAAAACGCCGAGCATACTTTTCAAGCTCAACATCAAACGCAGCAAAGTCACCATGAGCAAGTTTATTGCGCAAGCGTCTTAAAACCCCAGCGAGATCCTTTGCATCTTTTTCTTCGATACCGATGTCGATAAGAAACGGAATAAGCTTCCAGTCGAGTTCGCGTTCATTCTCTTTTTCCAAGAACAGCTGGCAGAGCGAATAGCGCTTTAGAATTCCATACTTGTCCATTGCCTTATCGAAGTAGAAGGTATTTACAAGGTAATCCAAAAGAAGATAGTCGTTTCTGTCTCTCAGGAACCCATCAAGAATACGGCCCCAGCAACATAAAGAATCTTCGAGCTCACTCGGAGAACAACCTCCCCAATACAATAATCGCTGGTAGTCTGGCCTGACAGGGTTTGATGAGTAAATCCAAGCTGGCACCCTGGAGGGAAAAGATCCGCGATGCAGGGATCCAGAAAATACCGAGAAAAAATCGACAAGCTTTTCAGCATAATCGAGCTCGCAAAGCCTCCCATCGAAGCAATTCGACTCCCATCCGCCCAACGGCATGCCCTCATACGTGTAGTCGAAATCAGCAAATATCATTCCATCAACAACTTCATTAACCCATTCACCAGAAGAATCTGCAGCAAGTCCATACTTTGCAGCAACTTCCTTGGAAACTTCCTCTAAGCTTTTCGAGTTCCATAACGAAACAGTTTTAAGTCCTCGAGTAAACTCATTAACTAATTCTTCAGCCCACTCTTCATGGCATGACCCTTTAAAATTGGAAATATAGAAACCTAACTTCGAGGAAATAGCTTTGGGCTCAATCGCTCCCCACATATTAAAAACCAACATGTGTCTTTCCTCTCATTAGGCAACATGACTTTCAATCTAAAGCCCGTCATAAACAATTTATCGGCTATTTTCCAATTCAAAGACCATTTAGTAGCACCAAAATTAACATAGAAACGAAACGTCTTTTGTCGCATTCATCTCATATTCTTGGTCCCAGTGAGAGAACAAAGACTTTCATCCATAGTCTTGCTGCCCATTTGCAAACGGTCGGATTTAACGCTGGCATAGATCTAGACATAGATTACGGAAATGGTCTATCGGAGTTTATGAACGACATTTGCGCTGTCAAACATGTGCTTATAGTTACCGATGCGCCTTACGCCGAAAGAACAAATACCGTTCCATCATCCGGCGTCACCATCGAGAATAGATGGGCATCGGAAATGATCGACGATAAGCCAGATTCATGGCTATCGGTCGCATTTGCCAACTAAGGGAAGTTGGCATCTTGGCTTAAAGGAAGAAACCCAAAAAGGCTCATTTTTTAATCCTGAGGACGAAATAAGTAGAGAATCAAAAGATATTGACCGCTTGCTGCGCTGGCTTGCAGGGCTAGCCGCTAGCGAAAAGAATCCAATAATCCCAATCACCATGAGAAGACGGCTTGCTCGAATTAATAAAATGACAATATACGAGATTCTTCTCGATGGTCGGATCCAAGCACAAAAGGGGCAATTTGATTCGAATTCGAGATAGCGCCAAACCATTGTTTCAATATTGGATACGACATGCATTCATTTACCTTCATATGCACAGAAAGATCTACGAATTCCGTATATCTGTGCAGCGATCACGTTAAAGCTATTGGTCTTTTACCTCCTGAGACGGAGATATCATATAGGGACACGGTCCAGGCCGAGACACACCTTATTTCAGGTCGCAATATTCCATTGAGGGAAGAGGAGATATTCATCTTGATGAACGATGAAGGAGCCCTCTTAGTTTGCCAGGCCAAAGAAATACGAGATACGCTACCCCCCGGAACAATATGAAAGCAGAAACAGCTCCATTGAATTTGCATACCAAATAATCATTGAAAAATAAGACAGGGGGCAACTCTTTGCTTCTGGCTCGAGCTGTTTGCCAAAAGCTTAATTCGTCATAATAGACACCGTACTATATTAGCCATAAGCTTCAGTGTTAGCTTACGCTCAGTGGGGACAAAGGAAAGGCTTATCAGAAATATGTTCTCTGATCTAAATCACGATGGGTTGAGCGCAAGACGATTCGCATTTCCGAAATTAACCCAAGTTCCTGTTCGGCAATTTAGCGGTCAAGAACCCTACAGGAACCAAGCATCTACACCCTCGCCTTTCCCCTCGGAAAGATTTAACAAAAATGGAATATCTGGATAACATAAGCAATATTATTTCACTCTGCGTAACAGCGATTTCCATTATCATTTCAGGCGCAATATCCTGGTTTATATCAAACCGATATTACAAAAAAGGAAACCGAGATAACGTTAGGGCGTCCATTCTTCTCCCAATGAAAAAATTACTCGAACAAAAATGCTCGGACCCCTTTCGAATAAGGCCCGAAACGCTCGCTGCCGCCAAAAAACTTTCTGGAGAATATAGCGCACGGTATCTCAAGAAAAACGAGAAAACATTATTGTCTTCAGTCTTAGATAGAATGGAGGCAATTCAGGGGAGAAGCGAACGAGAGAAATACGTAGAGGGCGTCTTTCATTGCTTTATCGAGGCTATAAAAGAAAGTGGTATTGAACCAGAATGCGTATCAACGCCCATAGGAAATCCGGAGAATCCCGATTCGTTCGCATACACTTATCCCACCTCTTTTGACCATCTAAAAGTCGACCTTGGAAATGTCTATGACAACTACGGATGGTGGAGCACAAATGTCGAACTAGCCCAACGAGCAAGAAGTCTCATCAGGGATCCCTGGAAAGAAATCATGGGAAACGACCATGAAACCCCATCGCTTGAGAAGCTTTCAGTAGCTGCACTAAATCAGCAGTATGCCTCAGAATGGAAGAAGGACGCTGAGGCTTTTAAAGCAGCAAGGAACGCCTTTCTTCAAATCAAAATCTAAAACACGGCAAGGCACTTCTTTGCGCAATTAACGCTTCTAACTTAATTTTCAAACAGAAGAAAAGATGCGTAGATTTACCCAAACCTGCTTACGGCGTCTTGTTATATCTTGTGTCTAGCCCCAGATAAGCCTGAATAACTACTCAACCTGCTACTTCTGCATTTCTTCAATTGGCGAGCATATCTTGATGCCCAGCACACTGGGCATCAAGATAACAAATCAATTATTGCTCCATCGAAATTGCGATACGGAAGCAAAAGCCTACATCCCACCCCGGTACGCCTCAACGAACTTATCCGGATCATCGATCAAAAGCCTTACCTGCTCCCAATCTCGATCGCAAAACATTGTCCGATCCAAAGACCCTTCCTTCTCTGCTCGAGAGAACTCTTCGGACATCTTCTTAACAAAAGCAGGACGACTCTCATCGGTAATTCTGTTGAAATTCCAGCGGTATGTCCCTAGCTTAAGCAGATTTAGAATAGGAGCAAAAGCAGCCACTCGCTCTGGGTCTTTTCTCATGAAAGACTCACTCAATGCATATTCGTCGCAAACCGCAAAAACCTTTGCGGAAGATTTAACAGATGAATTTGCATTGTCAACGCGATAATGCAAATAGCCCTTTTCAAGAATAGCAACACGTCTTGCAGCCATCCAAACCTGATGAACAAATGATGTGTCCTGATATGATGCACCGGGAGTTTCATTAAAGCGTATCCCGTTGCTCACTATCAGATCTCTTTTATAGAGCGCAGACCAAATAACAGGCAATGCGGTTAAAGGCCCTTGATAAATCCTGGGATCAAAAACCTCTCGATACCTGAATTCGTCAAAGGGACGCTGAAGGGCGTCTCCTGTTTCAGAATGCTCGTAATAGTTCGCCTTTAGTAAATCGAGCTTTTTCTTTTTAGCAAAACGATACATATCTTCGTACATATGCTTATCAGCAAAATCATCTGACTCACATATACCGATATATTCACCTTTAGCTGCAGAGAAACCAAGATTCATCGTATGCCCATAGCCACGATTCTCTTTAGTGAGGACCTTCACCCTAGGGTCTTTCTCTTCATAGCTGCGCAAAATAGAAAGAGAGTCGTCTGTTGACCCATCGTTCACACAAATGATCTCGATGTTTTTCAGAGACTGAGAAACAAGGCTATCAAGACACTCAGAAAGGAATTCCTGCACATTGTAAACAGGAACAACAACTGAAACATAGGGACGGTCTTGGTCAAATCGCTTGTTGATGAACATAGGAACCTCGTTATCGTAATTTGAAGACTGATGCAATTTTACGCGGAACAGCCGTAAATTTACGACCGACCCTAAAGCTAACAGAAGAATTCAGGGCATTTAGCCTTTCGTTTAACTCGGCAATCGAACGGCGCTGCGCCTCCAACAAATCGGAGTCTTTCTTGCCACGAGCCTGAAGAGAAGACAGCAAAGACATCATTCTTTCTTTGCGGTATTCTTCAGAGCTTTCCCCTGACATCAAAAGCAGAACCCTTCTGTCGAGGCAAGTGGACCGCAATTCATCAATAGCCTGGGGTCTCTGCTCTTCAAACTCTTTAAGTAAACCCGAAATTGCATCGAACAGTTCGCAGAAGTTAGCGCAAGAAATGCTTAGATCCAAATTGATCGCACAAAAGGATAAAGCCATCTGCAACGCATCTTTTTCGCAAATGCCCATCCAATTGCCAAGACCAAGGCCTCTTCCCACAAAATCGACCTTTGAAATATCTGTCCTGAATGAAGAACTGTCAACCGCTAGTGCGTCAAAGTCAAAAAGATGAAGAATCGAGTTGCATTGCACCTGAAATCCAAATATACACGCCTGAAGCGAAAGGTTCCGTTTCCCCTCTTTATTTGCCTGGTAGAAGGAAACGAATTTATCCCTCAAAAACAGCTTATTCCAAGGAACAGGAGAAGCCGCCAAATACCAGCCTCCCTGAAGCGATGCCGGTTCAATAAGGTATCTATCAGCCAATGCGCATTCAGTCGATGGCTTAGAGACAGACAGTAAGTCTGAAACGCCCAGCAGCCCGTCCTCATCTGCAAACGAAATCACATCTGGAAGACCCAATGAAGCAGAAGGACCAGGCTCAGAATAAACATTTATTGAATCGAGAACCTTACCGAGAAAGCCTTTCGTATATCGGCAAGCCGGAGAAACGAAGCTAACATAAAGCGACTGGCAGGACTCGAGAGCAGCTTCCACCGATGGACACAAGCAGACTTGCTCCCCATCAATAGGAACAGGAAAAGCGCTTCCGATGCTGTTGCCCTCCTGACAAACCAACTTTAACGAAAACCCCCTATCAGGAGAATGCATCAAAGAATCAACAAGCCCCCGCAGATCAGAAGGATCATTATTCACCAGAACTATTAGATCAAGAACATCTTCGACGCCTTCTACGGTTTTTCCGCGGTCGAACCCAAGCATCCATGTTGCCTTTTCTCTAACATAATCAGGAGTTCGCGCTATCGCCTCCTCAAGATGATAAGAGCTAATTAACTCATAATATTTTTGAGAGAACCGACCAAGTTCACCTGGGTAGAGATATTGCGCATCTTGATAAAGAAAGTTCGTAGACCAAATACACAAATCGCTTTCGTACTTAGAGAGAAGCCCTTTTCCCTTCCAAGAAGAAAACACCGACTCAACAACAAGCACATGCTTCATTATTCGACCGAAATAGTCTTCTATAGATGCATTTATAGCCGAAGCATCCCTTGTCCTGTAAAAATAAAGCTTGTCCTTCAAGTAGCCAATTTTTTTCGCGTACGGAAATACATCAAACTGAAACGCATGGTCCTCTCCCAGTTTAAGAGTCGAATCAAGCATACAATGATTGGCTTCGAGAAAGCTCCTACGGAACATCTTGTTGCACATCAAAGGCCGCGAACCAGGCTCATCGAACAACGCACGAATCGCATTATCAGCGTATATCACATCATTTTGGGCAAAGCTGTCATCGGCCCATTGAACAGTAGGAAAGGTCTTACCACCAAACACAACGATATCAAGACCATTCTCCTGAGAAAATGCAAGAAGCTTCTCGCAAGCGTCTTCACGAATGTAATCGTCTGAATCGACAAATAGGACATAATCTCCTACCGCGATAGACAATCCTTTGTTCCTTGCAGCGGAAACACCAGAGTTCACCTGACGAATGACCCTAAAACGATCATCCGATTTAGAGTAGCTCGACAAAATAGCCGAAGAATTATCAGTAGATCCGTCATCGATACATATTATCTCGATTCGATGCAGCGACTGACGAGCAAGCGACGAAAGACACTCTTCCAAATATGGAGCCACATTGTATACGGGCACAATTACTGAAATTTTCGGAAGATCGCACTCTCTATATTCTTCTTGAGACATTCGCATCCTTCTCCGATTTAACGCAATAGCAAAATAGAATTTTTTGATTATTAAAACATGCACTATTGAATTATCTTGTAAAGTCTCATATCTCCATCGGCCATCACTATTTCAAAACCAGGCGTCTCATCGGTTATGCGATTAAAACCCTGCCATTGATCGGGATAATATGACCAGAAAGAAATTCGCTTTGAGGGATCCCCTCCTTGGTCAAGGAGAAGAACATATTTTGCGCCGATTTGTCTTACAGCTTTAGCAACTTCGGGATTAGACGCAACCTCATCAATAGACTGACGAACTATCACACTATCAATCGATTCTCCCGTCGATGGGAGCGCAAACTGCCTATAAAAAAGGTTCTTTGCATCGTACAGGGCATACAGGAATTCGCTCCCGTCGTTTGGTTCATTCAGGATCAACTCATCTTTAGGCACCTTTTGTAAAGCCTCCTTGGCGAACTCTTTTTCATCGCTCGTCAAGACATTGTCTGCATAGGCATTGTTTTGACACTCAATTTTTTGGGAGATGTTGCCAAATGCGGTCACGACAGTTCCGCAACCTTCAAATACAAAATTCGGCCCATATAAACACAGTACGAAAAGCACAATAAGAGTGCCACTGCTTAGCTTACCTCCAATTGCAATTTGACGATTGCCTTTGTTTTTTTCGGCAATCGAATCCAGAACAGCAAAAGCCCATTTAAGGCCAAGTAACGCCAAGGGAATAGATGCAACTGAGGCAATAGCTGCAAGCCTATAAGGATCAGTGTACCAAAACCCCGAAAGAACATGCTTTATCAGCCCCTCGGTCGATACAGAAGAGATATAGATGAGGCACGAAACAATATATGAAAAAGCCAGCCAAGCAGTCCTCCGAGACGACAAGGCCCTTAAACCACCAATGAAAACCAGCACCGCAAGCCAAGGTTGGGCAGCGCCAGCGTTAAACGAAAGCAAGGCACAGTCGACTATCGCTTGCCATTTCCCGACCGTCGCGGGCCAATTGAACTCAACTGTGTTTCTGATCATTGAAACAGGCAGGCTATATAGCCCAAACCAAATGACAGCCACTATAAATGCCAGCAACAAAAGGACGGAAAGGGACTTCCATCCTACATGGCCCTCTTTTGAACAAGCTGCGAAAAAACACTCACAAACAAAATAAGGAATTACAAAAATAAGTTCGGCAAAAATGCTATTTGGTTGAGAAAAAAGAAGGGCAACAGTGCACAGCAAAACCACGCCAAAACGAAGTAAACGTTCTTTCGCCTCGATTCCAAATGAAACAAACCGAAGCGACGCTATGAGTGCTGCAGGGAGCATAGACATTGATAACAAATTCGGATACAGCGGCCCAAACGTCAAGAACCCCCAAGGAAAAGGCGCTACCGATAGCGCTAATAGTGTACCGGCATAAAGAAGCTTCTTCTCTTTTCCAAACAAGCAATGCATCGCAAAACACACAGCCAAAGGAAAGATCAAAGCCGAAGAAACAAAATTCAGAGCGTTAACGGCGACTGTAATAGGTGCTGCTGTAGCAGTTACAGCCATTGCAACCAAACAATGCCATACTGCTGGATAAAAAGACGAATCCGATGCAAAGGGGGACGCTATTCCCTCTCCATATCCCGCCCGAAAAGAAGAATAAGTCCCACTATCGACAAACGTACGAACTACCGATAAATGGAATCCATTGTCGGATGCCTGGAAGAAGGAGTCGGCACCATCAAGGTTCCTCACGAAGAAGAACCCCACCACAGCAATTCCAACAACAGCATAGGCCGCAATCAGCAGAAGCTCATCTTTAGAAACAGTTGTCCCAACACTGTTTTCTCCCAAGCGTCTTGCGAGCACGCTAACAATAATAGAGACGGCTAGATAGGGAAGAAATAAAGAGGACCATGAACAGGGAATATTGAAGATTGAGTATATAACTGCAGCGACTGAATAAAAGAAAACACCAATTATAGGAGCAAACCCAACGCTTGCAATAAGGGACCGTTTAACTGAATAGACAATCAAAGCCCCTGGCAAAAACAAAAAAACAACTAGTACCGCCGCAGAAGAGAAAAACTCGGTCCACACAATATCCCCTAAATAAAACAGCAATTAAAATAACAGGAAGAGCAGAGACGGCAAACCAGTCCAGTGTTCAAACGAACCACAAGGAATAATTCTTAGCCGAAACGCCCGGTTACAACACCTGGGAAAGAATTTACGCCATTCTCTCTCTACCCACATACTCTACTAGCCTCCGCTCCCAATCAGGCGGATTGAAGCCAGCTGCTCGGATCTTGGAGAGGTCCATCGCCGAATGCTCAGGGCGAGGAGACACGGGACCCGCAACGCTGGCATAGTAATCAGCCGTAGTAACTGGCACTACCTTGTCGGCGTTCCCATTTGCAAGCTCGAACACACGCTTTGCAACCTGCGCCCAGCTTTTTGACTCACCCGAACCGGTAAGGTTATAAGTGCCGTACGGTGCGGGACTGCTGGGCTCGACGTCGCCTTCGCGGTAGCCGAGCAGCCAGAAGATACCCTTGGCCATATCGCGCGTAAAGGAAAGACGGCCCACCTGGTCGTCCACCACCGTCACCTGAGGAATCTCGCCGGCGGCAACGCGATCCGAAAGGCCCATCATCGTCTTCACGAAGTTATGGCCATCTCCGATCACCCAGCTGGAACGTGCGATATAGTGCCTAGGGCACCCACCGACGGCAAGATCGCCCGCTGCCTTCGACTGGCCGTACACGCCCATCGGGGCAAAGGGCTCGTCTTCTGGGTGGAGCTCGCGAGCACCGTCAAACACATAATCGGACGACACGTGAACCAGCGTGATGCCATGCTCTGCGCAAACGCGCGCCATGAGCGCAGGACCAGTCGCGTTTGCCCTCCAACAAGTCACGCGACCTTCGGGTGTTTCCGCTTTGTCGACAGCGGTGTACGCTCCGCAGTTGACGACCGTCCCATATAGGCTCCAGTCAATGCCCCGGTAAGCTGCAGGGTCGGAAAGGTCGAACGTATCGATGTCGCAATAGTCGAACCATCCAGCCAACCCCCGCTCTTCGGCCAACGCGCGCACCGCGCGGCCCAACTGGCCATTGCAGCCGGTAACCACGTGCGCTTGGGCGTCATTGGCAGTGCGTCCTTCAGCATAGGGTGGGCCTTATCAGCTTCGGAAAGCTCGCACTGCTCAAGCGGGATAGGCCACTCAATGTTCAGGTCGGGATCTGCCAAGTTCACAAACGTGTAGGTCTTCTTTAGGTCGGCTGACCAATGGGCATTCACCAGATAGGTGTATGCCGTGCCGTCCTCCAGCGCCTGGAAGGAGTTGCCCACGCCTCGGGGCACGTAGATGGCCTTCGAGGGATCGATAACGCAGGTATACACCTGGCCGAAGCTCTTCCCGGGACGCAAATCCACCCAAGCGCCGAAGACGCTGCCGGTGGCCACGGAAATGTACTTGTCCCAAGGCTCAGCGTGGATGCCACGCGTTACGCCACGTTCGGCATTGAAGGAGATATTGTTCTGCACAGGCCCCAAGTCGGGCAGGCCGAGGTCAACCTGCTTCGCACGCTGCCAGTTTTCCTTGAACCATCCGCGGGAATCGCCGTGCACGGCCAGGTCGAACACCAGCATGCCGGGGATATTCGTGCGTTCTGCCCTCAACGGCTTCTCGAACTCAAAAGACATGTCCAACTCCCCCTACTGGCCCTGCGCCTTGTACTTTGCCTCGGTAGCCTCCTTGGCGGGACGCCACCACTGCTCATTTTTGCGATACCATTCAATGGTCGCGGCAAGCCCTTTGGCAAAGTCGGTATGCTTAGGCTCCCAGCCCAGCTCACGACGCAGCTTCGAGGAGTCAATGGCGTAGCGGCGGTCGTGGCCGGGACGGTCGCGCACCCAATCGAAATCGTCGGCGGCCTTGCCCATGCCCTCGAGGATGGCGTGCAAAACGTCGATATTGTTCTTTTCGCCGTCGGCGCCGATGAGGTACGTCTCGCCGTAGCGGCCCTTCGTCAAGATAGTCCATACGGCAGAAGAGTGATCCTCGGTATGGATCCAGTCGCGCACATTCAGGCCATCGCCGTACAGCTTTGGCTTGATGCCGCACAGGATGTTAGTGATCTGGCGGGGAATGAACTTCTCCACATGTTGGAAGGGGCCGTAGTTGTTTGAGCAGTTGGATATGGTGGTACGCAGACCATAGGTTCGCGTCCACGCACGCACCAGCATGTCGCTAGCTGCTTTGGTGGAGCTATACGGGGAGCTGGGCTTGTAGGGCGTTTCCTCGGTAAAACGGGCAGGATCGTCCAATGCAAGGTCGCCGTACACTTCGTCGGTGCTTACGTGGTGGTAGCGCACGTCGTGCTTGCGGCATGCCTCAAGAAGGCGGTAGGTGCCCTCGACGTTGGTGCGCAGGAACGGCTCGGGATCGGCGATGGAATTGTCGTTGTGGCTTTCGGCGGCATAATGCACGATAGCGTCGCAGCCAGGCACGATGCGCTCCAGCAGATCCACGTCGCAGATGTCACCCACTACCAGCTCTACCCTGTCGGCGGGCAGACCGGCAATGTTTTCACGGTTGCCGGCATAGGTGAGCTTATCCAGCACGGTAACATGCACATCTGGGTGGTTATTTACCACGTAGTGCACGAAGTTACTGCCGATGAACCCGCAGCCACCCGTAACGATGATGTTCTTGGGTTGGAAGTCCGCCATCCCCTAGTCCTCCTTCGTGGCAATCTTGCCCTCGGCCACGCGCTTCAGGTGCTGCCCGTAAACGCTCTTGCCGTAGCGGTCAGCGGCAGCCACAAGCTCTTCGCGGCCAATCCAGCCATTCTCGAAAGCAATTTCCTCGGGAACGCACACGGGCAAATCCTGGCTACGCTCAACAGCGCGCACAAATTCGCCCGCTTCATAGAGGCTTTCCATGGTGCCGGTGTCGAGCCATGCATAGCCGCGGCCCAGAGTGACAACGGAAAGGGTGCCGTCCTCTAGGTACATCTGGTTCAGCGTCGTAATTTCCAGCTCGCCACGGGCGGAGGGCTTAACCTGCTTGGCAAGCTCGCACACACGGGAGTCGTAGAAGTACAGGCCAGTAACTGCGTAGTTTGACTTGGGCTGCTCAGGCTTTTCCTCGATGGAAACAGCATTGTAGTCCGCATCAAATTCCACTACGCCGAAGCGTTCGGGGTCGTCTACGTGATAGCCGAACACAGTAGCGCCGCCATTTGTCTCAGCATCTTGAACCGCCTTGCGCAAGTGGCGACCAAGGCCGTTGCCGTAGAAGATGTTATCGCCCAAAACCAGTGCGCAAGGCTCGCCGGCAACAAATTCCTCGCCGATGATGAACGCCTGCGCCAAGCCATCAGGCGAAGGCTGTTCCGCGTAGGAAAGCGACACGCCAAATTGGGAGCCATCGCCCAGCAAACGCTGAAAATTGGGCAGGTCGGTAGGCGTAGAAATAATCAGAATGTCTTTGATGCCCGCCATCATCAGCACAGACAGCGGATAGTAGATCATTGGCTTGTCGTACACCGGCAGCAGCTGCTTACTGGTAACCGAAGTGAGGGGATACAGACGCGTGCCCGAACCGCCAGCCAGAATAATGCCTTTCATACAACTCCCGCCTAATTACCTGAAATGACTATTCTTCCTTTTGTTTATCATTGCTGTAGCGCTCAAATTTTTCGATCGCTAACTGCTGAGTTAGCTCACGTATCTTTGTATCCGCCTGGGAAATACGCATAGTGAGGCTGAAGCTTTGCACCAAAAGCACGAAAATAAAGAATAGGAATACGAAATTAACTGGTGCCATTGTCCCAACAAGATCAGACAGCAAATAAAAAATTTGAGGAAAAATGCTGACGACCAGAAGAAGAACCGCAAAACAGAACCAAAAAATAGAATCCTCAAGCTTTACCTTGGAAGTTCGAACCTTCTTCGCAATAAACCCAAGAAGCAATAGCGAAGCAAGGATAAGCGTGATACGTAACGCCGCTGTCATTTTGCAACACCACCTATGCGCTTACGAATAAGCTGCATAAACAGAATCGAGATAGCCATCCTGAGCATATATTTAGCCGACGTCCATGCGTTCAAGTAGCTTTCGCCGGCAAACCGTTCAGCCATTCTTACCGGAACCTCCACTACCTTAGCATCTGCTCTTTTTATCAAATATGAAACCGTATCGGGTTCAGGCCCGCAATTTAACCCACAAGCCATCAGTTCGATCATTCGCGCATTGAACGCTCTCATGCCGGAAGTAGGGTCTTTAATCGTTTTGCCCGTCGTAAGCCTAATTGCCCCTTGTATTAAATTGCTACCAAGCATTCTCATCGACCGAGGCTTAGATTCATTTACGAAGCGAGAGCCTATCGCAATGTCGAAATCGCGAATAGCATTTTCAAGCACAGGTATATATTCAGGTAGATGCTGGCCATCTGCGTCAAATTGAATTGCGCAATCATAGCCATGTCGATACGCGTATTTCATACCCGCCTGAAACGCACCCGCTAGACCTAAATTTGTCGGCAAATCCAAAAATGGATATTTGTTTTCACGGCAAATGCGAACCGTTCCGTCTTTCGATCCGTCATTAATGATTAGGTAATCGACCCCTGGAGCCTTTGCCTCAATCGAATCAATCGTCGCTTTTAGCGATTCTTCTTCGTTGAAAGCAGGGACAATCAGCAGTGTTTTCATCTGAATCGACATCTATCTTTCCCGCAAACTAATTAAACCTTTGCGCTCCCGAATACACTCTATTGATCATCTTCGCAATCGGTCTTGGCCAAAAACGTTCAAGCATCTCAAGGTCCTCAAGCGTTCTCGCGTTATCCGCGATGCATGCTGAAGTTTCAGACCCATCATGCACACGATGATACATCCTAACATGGGAATCGTATACAAAAGAACCGTCCAACCGAGAAAACCGCTCCCATGCGTCCCAATCCAGATTACTTCGGAACCCACTTTCAAACAACGGCATCTGAAGGTTGCTCACATCGTACGTGACCGATGGGCAGCAAATCGGATTACCGAAAGAAATAGGCAGACGCTTAACTAGCCCAGTAAACGTCAGCCTCTTTAAACGGTACGGAAGCATCATCCATTTTTTCGCATTTAAAAGAGGAGATCGCTCCACGCTTCTACCGTCTCTAATCTCGCCGTAATCAGAGAAATAAAGGAGGGGCTTTTTCATTCTATTGAGCATCGAGACTGCGTTGGAGGAATAGTCAGACAGATACACATCATCCTGATGGGCAATGGTTACATATCTCGTTGAAGTACAACCGATAGCAAAATTCCAATCGGCGGCAATCCCCGGTTCTCCACACCGCGAATACAGAGGAATTTGATATTTGCATGCAACCGACTCAATTAGAAGATTTGGAGTAGAAGTTGCAATCACAATCTCAGAGGAAGCACTTTGATTCACGAGGGACTTGACGCATTCCTCCAAATAGGGACTCTCCCCATATGCGCACACGACAAATGAATGGCTCATAACCGTCCTTTTCTTTTCCTTACTCCATAGAAAAAAATGCATAGAGAGCACAGACAGCAAATAACGTAGGAAAGAGATATCGAGAGGCTGACGCCATTCATTCCGAACAATTCCATCAACATAGGAGAGATGGCAGTGCAAAGAGCAACCGAAACAAATGAGGAAACAACTGCACCCTTTTGCATCCTAAGTACAACCAGCATATCAATCATAAAAATAGCAGCAGCTGTCATTCCAACGCAAACAACAACAAGAAATGACACTTCATAATATTGAGCGATATCGGCTCCGTAGATCAGGCCAAAGAAGAATTCACCGAACAATGCAAAAAAAGTAATGCACAGAACGACAAGAACCGAGAGACAAGCGAAGAAGCGAATAGAGATCAGAGAAATTTTTTTGTATTTTTTTTCCTTCCAGAACTCGGCAATCGGACCTAAGAGCGGGTAATAAAGATAGCCTGCAAGAAGCTGAACAACCACAGATGGGGTAGCTATTGCTGCATAGATTCCCAAGTAATAACTACCGTAAATTGTTCCGTAATACTGCCGCGCATAAGTAACAACATATGTACAGAGCAGCATACTGAGAAGACCGGGAACACAGACAGCAAATAGAGCTTTGATTGGCTTTTTTCCGAAATCGAGTCCGAAGTTTTCAAGGCGTGACGATTTCCGATAATCAAAAACCACCACCACGGCAACCGTCGCAATGCTGATTAGCCAAATCGCCAAAGCAAGGTTGTTGGTCAGTTCGATGGTTATAGAAAAAATCAAAACCACTAGCACACCGCGTATCATCTGAGACTTTCCGACAATGTCAAGCCTGTTGTTACGCTGGTCTATACCATGAAATACATCAACGAAAGAATCGGCAATCTTGAAAGCAATATAGGCGACAACAACCTCAAGGCAATATGGCGCAACCGTCAATAAAGCATACCCAATAGAAATCAAGCAAGCAGCAAAGGAGGTCACGGCTCTAAAGGACACAAATTGCGAAGTAGAGAAGGAGCCTTCGACATCCGAAACCTGAATAGGCCGAAGATCAAACAGCGCTATTGTTGCCGTCAAATTGCCGATCGCCATCGCTATTGCTAGATTCCCAGACAGCTCTAAACTATCCCCTAGAACAACAACCAATACCGTTGTTAGCCAGTTTGCAACTGAGTATACAAGCGACCCCACGGCATTCCACGCAACACCATGAGCAAGAGAGAGCCCTTGATCCTTCATTCGGAAAGCACTTCATCCTAACCAGCATCACGACTGCAAAACAAAATAGCAAAAAAGCAATAGCAGTCCGCAAGAACAAATCATTTTATTTCGCCCTAGACTTCAGTTTTAAAAACGATGGTATAAGGCAATCGATGACCTTATATCTTAAAGAAGGAAAATGCTTTGTAGCTGCATTAAAGAGTCTCCATAAGATAAAATACATCTCCCAGCCCGCTTCAAGGGCAGTGTCCGCAAAAGGGGTCATCGATAGATACTTCGAATACTCCAGCCTGTACGCATGCGTGTTCCCCTTGCGCCACGGCCGTTCCTCTCCCAGATAATGCACGATTACGGGATCTTCCCTTGCGTCCATATATTCTTTTTCACTTGAAAATTGCGGCATCAAGCGATGCAAAAACGAATAAGGATAATAAGAGAAAACATTCGATGCATTATATTTGGGCGGGATCGCATCTATCTCCTCAGACAGAACAACATTAATAGCATCCTGGTCGTTTGCGAATAAGTAACTACCGTTTTTTGCGCAATAATCAAGTATTCTTGTCTCCACATCGTTTTCGCGCCACTTCTTCAAATCCACCAGAAGCACTCCGGCGTTAAAATAAGGTAATTGTTCAATGCCAAGTTCTTTCCTCCTCGGCCTTGAAGCAGTCGGCTCCATAGCCATAGAAAGAACACCTTCGGCGGGATTGCTATCCCATAGATTAAGCAGAGATCCTCTAACGATTGTGTCGCCATCGAGATACAGTACCTTGTCGATATCCTGAGGCAAAAGCCTTGCAATAAGCAGCCTTGCCATAACAATCCCATTCCATGCTCCCGTATCAACGCCAAAACCGGCAGCAACCACGGAGCCGTCAATGTCGATAAAGTGGATATGCCTCCCATATCCGGCAACGAACCGCGAAAGGATCTCCTTGTTATCACTTGCGATGCCGTCGCCGAATACATAAAAATCAACGTGGTTAGCATCTTTATTGTTCTCGCATATTGAACAGATTCCTGCAGCTAGTTGAGGTATGAAATTGTTGTTTACGGTATACAGAATGTTCACTTCTTGCCATCCAAACACTATGAGCCAAAAGTCCATTCAGACTTATCGGGAAAGACAATCTTTTTCGGTAAATGCGTATGCCTTTCCTCAATGGGGGGTAGGGCAGTCCAATCACTATACATTAACTCAAGGTATCTCTCCGCATTGCAGGGACCAGGAAACTTCAAACCCTCAAATTCCAACTCACAGACAGGAAACAATACCTCTTCCCCTATTGGAGGGGCATATCCAGCAAAAGGAAGACACTCCAACACGCCCGAGCCCTCAGTCCCCCTCTGCGCCTCGAAATCGAAACGCTTCTGAATTCTTTGAGGGGTAACGAATGGCTTTACCAAAAAATGCCCAATGCGACATAGTAATTTCTCTAACTTACCTATTAAGCCTATATGGGGAACTTCAACATTGCCTAAATAGTACATATACATTAGTTTTTGGAGGTTCGCACATCTGCGTTCCTGCTTGGTGCGGCGTTCTGGATCATTGTGTAGATAATCATAAGGAAATATATCAATATATATGCCCTGCGAGCCTCCTGCCTCTTCGGTTGTCTGAGTGGCAAAAACCGTCTCGTCCTTGTACATTTTCGCGAATAAAGACGTGTATCCATCATCTTCGGATGTATGGATAGAATAACCCTCCGGAAAGCCATCTTTAGACAAAGCAAGAAGACGCTCGTAGTCCTTTCGCGGAAGCCCAACATCGATATCGTCATCCCAAGGAATAAAGCCCTGATGCCTCATCGCTCCCAAACATGTCCCAGAATCGATAAACCAGGTTATATTATTTTCATTACACCATTTTTTAAATACTAAAAGAATTTCCAGTTCTGTGGCCTGAAGTTTTTTCAAGGCAGCCTGCTGCGACATCGACATATTTTCATCTCCTTGGCTGATACCCAGTTTATGCATGTTTCGCCAAAATCCATTAATCCAATTTTACTGATTTACATTTAGGTATCTACCTCAGAGGCGCGGCATCGACATCGGCAAGCTCTAATTCCTCGGCCTTTCCACGACTAGCAAATTAGCAAAAGATTGCACAAACGCCGCCGAAAGGAGGATACGGACAATTTCCTAGCCCGACCACAAAGCACAGCCCAAGCTCCCGCGGTACTCGTTCGGTCCCATCCAGCCCAAGGACTCCTTGATCCGCCCGACCAGTCCCGATGGCTGATGAACCCCTCATCCGCCGCGTTGTCGGAACTGCATGAACCTGAAATCAGATTCATAGGGGACAAGGCCCCATACGCAGCGTAGACGCCCAGCACGCCAGATCCGTTCGCCGCAGAGTCCAACGGGCTCGCATCAACACTCAAAAACCGATTTCGGCCGATCATAACCGTGTTGGCAAAACCATAGGAATACTGCTCCGTCTATGACAAGAGCCCACAACGCCACTGGACTACGCGCAAGGCTATTCGAACTCGGCGTCTATTCTGGTTTGGTTGATACGGTCGGGAAGCGAATTGCGATATACCCAGACTACCAGGGTGCATGGTCACCACTAATTGAAGCCCGATGCGTTTTCAGGACGCCGGCAACACCTACAATAAAAGGCCCTTATTCAAAAACAAGCTTTTACGAAGCCTTCTTTAAGCACCAATAGCAAAACTTGTTGGTACGCTCTGATTCCGGGCGAGCGCTTCTTCCATGCAATTCTTGCTTCAGAAAGTGAGCTTGGGAATAATCTCTCGCATGGCCGCATTCGCCTTCCTGCTGGAAATGCCCAATGAATTTATAACAATGCTAATAAAGGGGCTGGGGTTGCCATTTGATAAACGCTTATTCCTCTGGAGGGAAGAAAGAAAACGTAACAATCAGTTAGTGTTCAATAATTAAATTATCTTTACTAAAATGAACAGAGGCATTATGATTCTTCCGTGAAACGAAAGGAATCATAATGCCTCTATCTCGAAATGCTTTCTCGGTTATTTCTTCTCTCCTCGGTAGCGGATGCTCAAGTCAACGCCAAATCGCTGACGCATCAGGGTTATCGCTTGGTCTTGTTAACGAAACATACAAAAGCTTGTTTGAGCTGGGGTACGTGGAGGACTATGCAGTTACCGATTCGGGTATGGAAGCGCTTCTTCCGTATAAAGTAGATAATGCAATCATCCTTGCGGCCGGTCTCTCAACCAGGCTTGCGCCTATTTCCTACGATCGCCCGAAAGGGACGTTGCGCGTCCGCGGGGAAGTGCTAATCGAGCGTCAAATCAGGCAGCTGAAAGAAGCCGGAATCAACGACATTGTAATGGTCGTCGGGTACAAGAAGGAAGAGTACTTCTATCTTGAGGACAAGTTTGGCGTAACGCTCGTCTCGAGCCCTGAGTATATGGAGAGGAATAATCATTCCTCAATCTGGGCGGCAAGGGAGTATTTAGGGAATTCGTATGTTTGCGTTTCCGATTGCTACTTTGCGGATAATCCGTTCCGTCGGTATGAATACGATTCCTATAACGATGCTATATGGTCGGATGAGACGCCAGACAAGTACTTTCTTGACGTAAAGGGAAAGAATAACAGGATTCTATCTGCTTCTTTGGGCGGGTCAAACGGCTGGACCATGGTTGGCCACGCGTATTGGGACTCAGATTTTTCTTCTCGCTTTTTGGCGATTCTTCAGAGTGAGTACTTTCGCCAAGAGACAAAGGAAAAGCTGTGGGATGAAGTATTCTTTGCGCATACTCAGGAGCTCTGCATGTGCGCACGCTTTCTTCCGAAAGGCTCCGTCTTCGAATTCGATTCGTTGGACGAAATCCGCAATTTCGATCCTGAATTTATCTGCAATGTTAGCTCGGATGCATTGGATAACATTTGCGCTACGCTTTCTTGCGAAAGAAGCCAAATTGAATCGGTTGGCCTAATCAAACAGGGCTTAACAAACCTTTCTTTTTTCTTCTCCGTTAATGGGGAAGGGTATGTTTACCGCCACCCAGGACCCGGGACGAACAAACTAATCAATAGAAAGGCCGAGGCCTTTGCTCTCAAGAAGGCTTTCGATCTCGGTCTCGATAATACATTCGTGCATATCGATCCCGAAGAGGGATGGAAGATTTCTAGGTTTGTGCCCAACTGCCATGAGCTTGATTACGGGAATCGCAAGCAAGTGAAAAGCGCCCTGCAAATGGCTCGCCGGCTTCATCAAAGCGGAGCCGTATCGCCGTATTCTTTCGATGCATACCTAGAATCGAAGAAAATTGTGCATTTGCTTGAAGAGAATGGTTGGAACTTCCCTCCCGATTTCGAAGACCTTTCATCGGCAATGGATCGCCTTGTTGGCCCTATGAGGGCAGGAGCGGGGAATCCCGTGCTTTGCCATAACGATTTTTATGCGCCGAACTTCCTTGTAAACAGTGTCCAGATATCCCTTATCGACTGGGAATACGCTGCTATGGGTGATTACGGTAATGACTTCGGCAATTTTGTTGCTCAGAGTAATCACTATTCTGTTCGCGAAGCCCTTGATTTGATGCCACTTTATTTTGGATTTGAGCCAAGCGAGTCACAGCGTTTTCATTTGCTTGCCTGCACCGCGATGATTGGCTGGTATTGGTATGTTTGGGCAATGTTCAAGGAGCTCAGCGGCGCTCCAGCGGGTGAGTGGCTTTATGTTTGGTATCGTTCCGCAAAGGAATTCTCCTCGTATTCCCTGAGCCTTTTGGACGATGCGGTGAAGTCCCTGCCTGAACTTCGCGAAGACGAATTCAACGCACTCGTTCAGCTTGAGCGAAACCTTGGCGATGCAAACTGCGATTCCGAAGTTGAAGACATCAACAAAGAAACCTTGCTATCCTTGACTGACAAAAAAATGGTTTCGGATAAGAGAATTACACCGCGTGGAATTGCGGCTCTGGAGCCATATCGAGTTCAGCGAGCCGTGCTGCTTGCCGCCGGTTTTGGAAGTCGGTTGCTCCCGGTTACCGTAAACACCCCAAAGCCGCTTGCTCGCGTGAACGGCGTCCGAATAATTGATAGGCTCATAGATGCCGTTATTTCTGCTGGTATCGATGAAATATATGTTGTTCGAGGCTACCTTGCAGAAGAATTCGACCAGCTGCTTGCGAAGTATCCAAATATTCGCTTCATAGAGAATCCTTTGTATGGTTCAACAAACAATATTAGTTCCGCTGTGGCATCTTGCCACTTGTTTGAGAATGCCTATGTGTTTGAGAGCGATTTGTTGTTGACGAATCCGCGGCTAATAACGAAGTACCAGTATCGTTCTAATTACCTTGGCATAGCCGTTAACAAAACGGATGACTGGTTTTTTGACGCTGATGAGGACAAGGTAATTACCAATCTCGCAAAGGGGAAACCTTCCTCTTGTTGGCAAATGGTCGGCGTTTCTTACTGGACCAAAGAAGACGGAGAAAAGCTCGCAAGTGATATCCCTGCTATTTTTGGGCAGCAAGACGGCAAGCAGATTTTTTGGGACGATGTTGCCTTGATTCGAAAACGAAAGGATTATTGCGTACATGTGCGTCCATGCCGCGAAGAAGACATCATCGAAATTGACGATTTTGAGGACCTTCAGCGAATTGATCCTTCGTATGTTGTAAAGAAAAAGGGCCAATAACGCAGAGAGCGGAAGAAAGGTTGAAATGGAAGCTAAGAAGCAGTCGGAAGAATACTTCGAAAAACGGTCCCTCAAGAAAGGCGCAGTCGGTTGGCCTTTGCTGCTTGGACTGGGTGTCGCGTATGTGATTTCGGGAGACTTCTCAGGATGGAACTATGGCATCGAGTATGGAGGTTGGCTCGGGCTTGCTATTGCTTTTGCTCTTATGGGGCTTATGTACGTTTGTACGGTTCTTGGAGAAGCAGAGCTTTCTTCTGTTCTCCCAACAGCTGGTGCTGGTTTTGCTTTTTCCCGTTGCGCCCTTGGGCGCTTCGGCGGTTTCGTAACAGGGCTCGCAATCTCGGTTGAGTATATTTGCGCGCCTGCTGCAATTTCGACGTTTATTGCAAATTACTTTCTTGCGCTTGGTCTGCTTCCCGAGGACTTTCCAACAATTGCCGTCGTTGCTGTTGTGTTCATTTCCTTTATTGCGATTCATATTCTTGGCGTCGGTGAGGCTCTCAAGCTCATGCTTGTTGTCACTTTGGTTGGAGTGGTTGCCCTCCTTACTTTTGCTATTGGCGTTGTGCCCTCGTTTGATCCTTCGAATCTTTTCGACATCGCTCCGGACGCCGGAGGCACAGCCCTCCTCCCTCACGGTCTTGCGGGCTTGATGGCTGCGCTTCCATTTGGCATTTGGTTCTTTCTGGGCATAGAAGGCGTTCCTCTAGCTGCGGAAGAAGCTAAAGACCCGAGAAAAGATATTCCGCGCGCAAACATTGGAGCGATGCTTGTTCTGATATTCACTGGTTTGCTCGTACTTATATTTGCTGCTGGTGTAACGGGCGCAAGTGTTATGGGCGGCTCCTCGGCTCCTCTCGTCGATGCTTTGAATTCGGTTGGAAACGGGTCGTTTGCTTTGTTTGTAAACGTAGCTGGCTTGTTTGGTCTTGTCGCTTCGTTCTTTTCCCTGATTTATGCGGGGTCAAGAGAAGTATTTGCTCTATCTCGTGCTGGATATCTGCCCACATTTCTTTCTCTGACTGGCGGAAGGAAAACGCCGGGAATGGCACTTTTGCTTCAGGGCATCATTGGCTTCTTGCTGGTAGTCCTCGTCCAGGACGGTGATCTTCTGCTGAATATGGCTGTTCTTGGTGCATGCATAAGCTATGCGATGGTCAATCTGTCTCATATTGTTTTGCGTCTTCAGCGTCCAAATATGGAACGTCCGTATAGGACCCCTGGCGGTAAGGCCACAACAGGTGTTGGTCTCACTCTCTCTTGTGTTGCGATTGCCTCGACATTCTTCGTGGATACGAGTGCCACATTTGCAGTTGTTGTTGTTTTGGTCCTTGGCGTTGTTTATTTCTCTATATATGCAAAAAAGCACTTGGTTGGAAATTCTCCAGAAGAAGAGTTTGACAAGCTTAGAAGCGCCGATGGAGAGCTAAAGTAAGGGAGCTATCTTTAATAGACGACAAAGTGGTAGTGCCAAAAATGTCAATGTGATCTGTGTCAAGTTTTCGGACATGGAGGATGAGGAACTAGACGGCAATGGGAAGCGACTCCGATTCAGGCTTCGCGTGCTCGAAGAACGGCTACATGGCATACGCGGGCACCTTGCAACCGATGGTCGAGGGGGCCTTCTCCGGTTGCAGTCGGCCTTGATGAGCTCGATGACGGCATGATTGGCGGCCCTGGTAGCGAAGCTTGCCCTGTAGTGCATCTCGTTCTTCAACGTGGCGAAGAGCGACTCGGCCATGGTGCTGCCGTGGCAGTTGCCGGTACGGCTGCACGACAGGCACACGGTCGTTTGGCGCGCGCCCACTCAGCGAGCGTCCTGTGGCGTATTGGGAGCTCCTATCGCTGTGGAAAATGGCGTTTCCGGCCACGTACCTGTGCGACATCGCCGACTCCAGCGCCGTCGCCGCGATGTCGGTGGTCATGCGGTCGGAGAGCAACCGCTAACCACCATGCGCGTGCACAGGTCGACCACGGTGACTAGGAAGAGCCAACCCTCCCTAGTACGAAGGTATATGATGTCGCCAACCAGCTTGTAGGTGAAAACTGAGCTCGTGAAGTCGCGGCGCGCCAGATCGGGGCGATGGGTGGCCGAATTTAGCATCCTATCGAAGAATTAAGGGCTGGCGAAACCATAGGAACGCCCCTCCCCCTAAAAACGAAAACCCAAAGGATTAGCTCCAATAATTCTTGTTCGATAACGCCGTTCGGCGACAAATATCTTCGATTAATCGGGGCAACCAAAACCCGAGCAATAAAGAATCATTCGTCCCAACAAATCCATCGATAGCCTTGGAACTGTAGTCGTTTGTCGGCACAAATGTTACGCAGAGTTATAGAAGGATGCTTCTTTAACTCTGCCAATCCATGCCTTACATCAAGTTATCACCTGCAGTAAATCTCATATCCATAAAAATCGATTTTGATCTGTCTCCGCGGATTGCCAAAAACATCATGTTAATGCCTAATATCGCGACAAATCTAGCTTTCACTTTTATCAGCATGCTTCGCAACCAACCGAGAACCTCGACGATGAAGCCTACCACCGCCACAAACCACCGCTTCAACTCGCCGATACAATCCGACCCATCCAGCAATGCCAAGCATCACAATGAAAGGCGCGTATAGGAATAGATACCTCGCACGACACTCAAATATCATCAAGAATATCGCCAAGGCAACTAACGCAAGATAGGCCGTCAGTTCTCCCTTCTCGGTTTTCTTTCGTAAAAAACCGAGCACCATACCGCAAAGAACCATCAGCCACATCGTCTGGTTCATACCTTGGAAAACTTTTGCATTTGCCGTTCCATCATCTACACAAGAGAAGGAACCAACCCCGTAATAAGAAGCAATGCGTCCGCCATCACCATGTAAGGCAATCCAAAAATGCCCCTCGTCACCCCAAGCAAAGGTTCCATCCGCAAAATTACACAACGTCTTTTCCAGCGATAATTCAACCAAGCCCAGAGGGCCCATTTCCGCTATTCGGCTCCCCCACTCCTGAATGTTCGTGGCTTGTCGACTTGCCTTATCGGGGCATAACCGCGATGCAACAACATCGTCCTCAGAATAAACACCTTTTGTTTGAGCGTTTGCGCCCATCATCAAAAAATGAGTCATCGAGTAAGCTCTCTCGGGATCCAACTCGGGTCCTAGATTCTTAACAGCAGCAGTTGCGCCAAAAGCTATAGCAAGTCCGAGAACAAACGGCAACAATGTAGCGAATGCAGGATTCGCACTCAGTCTTTTTCTTTCAGCATCCCTGCGAATGATGCCCAGGCACAACTCAACAAACAGCAGCGCGAACAAGACAAAGATCGCCGTTGGCTTTATTGAATAGCCCACAAAAGAGAAGAAGGCTATCAACGCCCATTTGACTCTTCTATTGTCCAAGCAGCAATAGCAAAACAGGACAACGGAAGGGCACAAGATGCCATATGAATCCGAATAAGGCACTAAAAACCACGGAGAAAAACCTACAAAACAGAAAGAAACAGCAAGCGTTGCATATCCAGCCGCATATCCAAATATTGATCTTGCAGCCTGAGAAGAAAACCATAATGCCAGAGTCACGCAAAGGCAGCCGCCAAGCACAAGGCTGAGATATCCAGACTGAAGCCCAAATAACGACCCTACATAAGCAACAATGCGAAACAGGCCATAAAGAAATACTTGGTTAGGATACTGAGAAAGATAGGGCGTCATGGCATCAGGGGAATCGACCCTTACCATTGCGCCCACGTCCCATCCAGTTTCAAACCACGTTGAGCGCACAATATAACACTGGGCTAGCAGCAAAATAATCGAGCATACCGACGTCAGTAAGACAAAAGTTGATTTTTTCGCAAGCAGCTTTCTGGCACCAGCAAACTTCCCACGCAGCAAAAAAGCCATAAGAAGAACGGCCGCAACACCAACTATCCCAACAGTAAATAATAGCCACTGCCTATCTGCCGTATACGAATGCTTGCAGGCATAATCAACTGGACCCGAAAAAAACAGTACTACGAGAAGGATGATTCCAAAAAAAACCGCGGCGATATTTCTTATAATTTTGGGTGCCTCTGTCTCTTTTGGTATTTGACCGAAAGTTCGCGTCGTCACGCTATTCCTTCCAAGTGCGCTCCGCCACAATAAAACGCGGCCTATGCTTCGATTCAAGGTACAGCTTCCCGATGTACTCGCCAATCACACCAAGGGCAAGAAGCTGCAATCCGCCAAGCAAGCAAATCATACAAACCAAGCTCGACCAACCGGCAACCGTTGCGCCCATGCAGGCAGAAACAACCGCCCAAAGAACGCCAACAAGTCCAACAAAGCTAAGCACAATGCCAATCGCTGCTATAAGATGAATAGGCTTAACAGATAGACTGGTTATTCCGTCAAAAGCCAGATGGATCATCTTGCTTAGAGGGTAATGGCTTTCACCTGCTATGCGCTCTTCCCTGCTATACTCCACGGTACTGCTAGGGTAGCCAACCAAGGGCACCATGCCACGGAGGAACAAGTTAACTTCATTGAATTGAGCCAAGCCATCGAGAGCTCGTGCGCTCATCAAACGATAATCGGCATGGTTGAATACGGCCTCTACGCCCATGAGATTCAACACTTTATAAAACCCTTCGGCAGTAAATCGCTTAAACGCGGTATCCGTGTCTCGCGAGCTGCGCACGCCATACACCACGTCAAAACCATCGTTGAATTTCAGAACCATATCGTGGATCTTTGAAATATCGTCTTGCCCATCACAATCTATAGACACCGAAATATCGCATTTACTGCGGCATTCCATCAGTCCGGCAAGTAGTGCATTCTGATGTCCACGATTTCTACTGAGGGAAACGCCCTCGAAAATTGGCTCTCTTGCCAATTCCTGAATTATCTCCCAGGTTTTATCGCTCGATCCGTCGTTGATAAACAGGATCCTGCTCCCTTTAGCAACAAGACCATCACTTATCAGGCTTGCAACAGCCTCCTTGAACATAGGAGCCGTTATAGGAAGTACATCTTCTTCGTTATAGCAGGGAATCACGAGCCAAAGCGTGGGCAAACTATCAGCCAAAGCTGATTTTTCTTCCATCAAAAAGCACCCTAACAAATAATCAATGCCAATGCCTATCACGGAAATCCAAGCGAATCCCGAAAGCCATTTTTGCAACAACCATCAAAATCGCTCAGGCCCGACAACCGAGCCTGAGCACTAATTCATTAATTATAGATAACCACAGTTGTACCAGCGTAGATATTGTTATAAATCCACTGTGCACTCGGATACGACATCCTTAAGCATCCATGGGAAAGGCTGTTGCCGAGCTCCGCGTCAGAATTCAAAATGGTGTGGAAGAAATAACCGTTCCAAATTTGCGTACACCATTTCGCACGGCTGTCGGTGCTCAATGACATCCTCTTACCACCGGTTGTTCTGTAGTATCCGGTTATTGTTGGAGTGCTAGGAGCGCCGGTCACGCAGCTCCACCAATATTGAAGAGTCCAGTTGTTGGCAGACCCACGAAATACGCCAACACGGTGGGTAGAGCGGTCAACGCTAATAAGCCACTGAGTACCGCTTCCATATCCCCAGATTTTATTTTGCATTGCCTGCCTGTCAGAAGGCATCGGCGGCGTATAGACAGTTTGTTCCAAACAGAAGCGCTGGTTTGCCGCACCAGTCTTTTTTTCAACACGAATACTTGCGCCGTCAGAGGGCGAAGGGGATCCAACAGCAAGCACAACATCTCTGTTCTGAGCGGACTCGAAAACAAAACCGCCTTCTTTGTCATAAGCGACATACCATTTCTGGTTCAACCCATTGTGCCAAGAATACTGAGCGACCCGTGTGCCGTCGCTCACCGTTCCCCCGCTAACATCCAGCACCTTGCCATTAGCGGCATTACTAATGCGATACGTGCCATCTCCGTTACCACTTAGATTCCATTTTTGGTTTCCGCCATTGTTTGACGTCCATGTGGTAACAGTTGCCCCATCCTGCGTTGAAGCGTTATTTAGATCTACGACCTGTCCATAGTTCGCACCGGAGTGAAATACGTACGTTGCCGTTTTCACTAATTCTGTTGGCTCGAAAATAAACTTTTGAGCAGTGGAGTTATTCCTCTCGTAAACCTGAACATTCGTACCGTTTGAGTTGCTGCCTCCTTTAACGTCAAGCACCTTTCCTGTAGCAATGTTCTGGAGAACAACCGCCCCAGCATCAATATCAACCGGCGTCCACATCTGCTCCCCGGATCCATCGCTGAAAGAAGATTGGACCACATTGCTTCCCGATACGGACAGGTATTTACCCGAGCAGAGAGATTCAAATGTATAAGTATTCTCCATCCCGGAAACAAGCTTGACTTTCCATTTCTGGTTCAGATTCGAATTGGAGCTGTAAATAAGAGCATTTGCGCCATCAGCCCTTGACGCATTATCGATATCGACTACTTTGCCTTGATCTTTTCCATATGCAATTTTAAATACTCCCTCTTTAAGAAGGTCGGTCCTCTTGGTCAAGAAAAAAGAAATATTCTCGCCTGCTCCCCCGTCTCTACCAGAAAGAGAAACGTTCGAATCAACTTCAGCAGAACCAAGCATTAAACCATTAGCCGCGCACGCAAACGAGTACGAGCCATCCTGGTTCTTCGTAATTTTCCATTTTTGACTCATCGAGTCTGAAATGGCTCTTTGCTGAGCAGGTACGCCCGGAATAACGCTACCGTCTTTGAGCTCAAGAGCCTTTCCTGAAGATGCAGATATCAACCTGTAAAAGCCATTTTGGTATTCCAACTTGAAGAGCTGATTGAGGTTCGAATTCTTGTTGTAGAGAAGAGATTTAGCGCCATTGTCAGAAGAGGCATTGAAAATATCAACGCATAGAGAAGAATCGGCGACAGGCGAAATCTCGTACCATCCTTCAAACCCAAAATCTTCCGATTCGGATACCGGGGCGATATTGGTCGAGACCAGGCTGAAGCGCTGGTTGGCGCCGCCGTTGTAGCGGTACATCTCGGCCTTGGTGCAGTTGGATGCGCCGCCCCCGGCCAGGTCGATGCAGTAGGACGGGTCGATGGCCGAGCGGATGCTCAGGCCGGAGCCCTCACGCTGCACGATCCACCTCTGGTTGAGCGCCCCGGTCGAGTCGTACTGGAGGACCGCCGCTCCGTTGGATACGTTGCGGTTGTCGTTGTCGAGGACCTTGCCCGACCCGACGCAGGTCACCTTGTAGAACCCGGTGTCGTCGTCCCTCTCGAAGCGGAATATCTGGTTGTCGGCCATGTGGGACTCGTACACCTCGAGGCGGGCGCAGTTCGCGGTGGAGGCGCCGGCGATGTCGAGCACCTGCATGGGGTCGACCTGAGAGGACACGACGTACTCCCCGTCGGACACCACGCGCTCGAGCGCGGCGGGCTCCAGGGAGAACACCTGGCCCCGCCCGTCGGCGACGGTCGAGGCGAAAGCGTTCGACCCGGGGCCGGCGGAGGCGCCGAGGGTCAGCGCCAGCCCGTTGGCCTTGCAGACCAGGCGGTAGCCGCCCTCGCAGCGCTGGACCGCCCAGCGCTGGTTGTCCGAGGCGTAGTCGGACCATTGGAGAATGTTCGTGCCGGGCACTATGTTGCCGTGGTCGACGTCGAGGACCTTCCCGCTGTTGAGGTTGCGCACCTCGTAGAAGCCGTCCTCCTTCAGGGTGAAGCGGAACTTCTGCGAGGCCAGGCCAGCCGAGGCCGTCGCCTGCACGTTGCCGCCGTCGCCGGTCGCGGAGCCGGACACGCCAAGGGCGACCGAGCCGTCGGAGCCCAGCGACACCGAGTAGACCCCGTCGTCGACCGTGCGGCCGCCCTCGACCTCGGGCGCGACGGTCGAGACCAGGCTGAAGCGCTGGTTGGCGCCGCCGTTCACCTTATACAGGCAAACACTCACTCCTTCGTAAAATGAGCCACCGGTCACATCAAGACAATAGTCGGTATTAATTGCGGGTTTAACAACAAGAGCACCACCGCTCTCGGCAATTTGCCATAGCAGCGTCTTGTCATCTACCGAATACTCCTTCTGAACAACAGCTTGGCTGTATCGCCCACTCGAGCCGACCAAGCCCAAATAGCGAGAGCTCTGCATGTTTTTGATTCTTACGTACCCACTACCGCTATCGCGCTCAAGCACAAACTTTTGTTCTTCGCCCATAGTTGAAGAGCAGATTTTCAGCGAAGTTTCGGATGCCGAGCCATTAGAGCCGACCTGGAGAATGCCCATTCCATCCAGCTCCGATTTAAACAAATACTGCCCATCCGAAACCGAATTCGGTGCTTTATTAATTGAGACGAAATTATCTTCTATTGGATAGATATTCGACTGAATATAACGAAGACAGTCAGCTTTTTCGCTCTTGTACCGATTCTGCCAACCGGTCCAGTAGATGGATTGCTTGGGATAACGCTTCGCAACGTTATTGACGACATAGTCGCAGAGAGTAGTTACAAAAACTTCATCCGACATAGAGTCATTGATGCCGGAATTCTTGAAGAACCAATTTGCACCATAATAATTACCATTGTTGATATATGAGGCACCGCCTCCTGCACCAAACAGGTTGACCATGCCCCAGCAAAGGCCCTTAATACAATCGGGGCGGTTGTCCAAGTTGATTCCAAATGCCTTAAGGCAACCACGAGCACCTAACGACCCGTTGTAGGAATCAATGTATGCCCAGCCATTCTGCAGGTTTGAAAACTCGGTGGGGTTCGCCTTGTATGCAGCATGCCACGCGGCATTGAGGTCATTGCCCAGTTGGGTGAAAGCACCATTAGAACGCGTTGCGCCCGTCACATTCCAGCCGTATCGATCGCCAATGACTTTTAAAGCGCTATAAGTTGAAGGGTTGTAGTTATACACAGCCTTCAGGAAGCTGCCCAGGCCATACCTGTTGTCAAATTGGAAATAGCCCATGGCATGATAACCATCGCCCGAGCTAAGGCCCTGGTCATAATTGCAGCTGCTCTCATATTTGCAGAAGTACAGCATCTCAGAGCTGAAGCTCATTGGCTGAAGGTTAGAGCCGTTAGCGTATGCTTCAATTTCGTTAGTGTCAGGCGGGTAAACATCCGCAATGTCGGAGGGGTCGTCAAGGCCGTCGGCCCAAATTGCCAGCTTGCCATCACTATAATCAGGAGCAGACAATTCCTGCTCGTCCGCGAAATCACCATCGACACCAAACCCAGCATCTTCCGCGCCAGAGACAGAACCATTGGAATCCATTCCGCCCTCGAAATCGCTTGGATCCGGCTTTGAGGCAACCCCGCCATCCGCGAATTCGGACTCATTGGAAGTCGATGCATCAGAGCTGGACTTGGTTGAATCCGAGCTCGAATCCGAAGGGTCCGCAAATGCCGAATAAGGAAGAAGACCCATAACTAAAGTGAAAGAAAAAATACGCTTAGCAGCTTTTTTCCGACAGCCATACGAATTGCCTTTCGTTAAACACACGTTCTTAACATCATACAGAAGATTCACAAAGCCTCAGGCCCACAGCGTTGAACGAAACATTATTTAAGCTAATTGCTCCAGGAAGCAGCGTCAAACACGCATATCAGGGCGACTCAATATTTCTTTCTGGTTTCGCATGCGTCATTATCTAAGTCGCAAATGGCATGCCTTGTCTTACCTTAAACCGCAATGGACAGCATCCCGTTAAGTGAAATACGAACATATGCCCGCCCTGCTATGGGCTCAGTGACGTCACGGAGGTGAAGCAACGCACCGTCAAGGTCATTCATGGGCATTACAAAACCCTAGCGCACACACTCGATGATCACTCGTCCTGGAATATCTGAATCCTGCTGGAGCAAAGAAAGTCAACTTGCAATAAAGCCGCCCGAAAGCGGCGCAAGAGACGTCAATAGGGCCGGAACGACTCAGATCAGTCCCGCCAACCTCCTTATCGGAGCGGTGACGGCTCTACCTATCTTATAAGAGCGGGAGCCCAGTATTCCTTCAAGCTCGCCCTCAAGCCGCGCTAACCTGTCGCGCATTTTGGCCATCTCAGCATCTTGTTCGCTGTTTCTCTTCCAGGAAGCCCATTCAAGCCAATCCAGATACCAAGCCTGATCGTCCAAAGCATACTGTGCCATCCTCCGAGAAAACAACAAATAGTCCTCCAGCTGCGAAAAAACCAGCATCCTATACTGTTCTAGAAGGGAGCTGTCGCACCCTGCCACTTCCGCCTTTTTCGACAGGGAAAAATGTGGCTCAATTTGAGCCTTGGTGTAGTCTGCGACTTCCCTTAATCCGCTTATCGTTCTCATAGAATTGCTATTTGCCACAATGGCATCTACAAAATGACGCGAAAAAGTACCCTCGAACAAATCAGAAACGCCTCTCCTGCACAAGGAGATCCACAAAGACTCAAAAGCATAAGCAAAGCAAAGCGGGCTTTTATCATTTGTCGATTGAAGACTCGCGCGATTCGTAACACGATAATGGACCAGCTGCCTATCCAAAGGCGAGATCCTTTCAGCAAGGGCAAGGGCCGTGCAAGTAAACAAGAGGTCATTGGTTCTCTCGATTTCCTGAAAGGTTATTTTCTTCTCAAGAATAAAATCCCTTTTAAATAGCTTGTTCCAGGTATAGTTCCCGAACAAACCAAAAAGATTACCTGCTGCCTCCTTTGGCGAAAAGCATGAAGATGGAACCTCGCCTTTCTTGAAGACCCAGGCTGCCTGGCGGTTTGCATCGCGGTTCTCGTCATAGAGCCATGCGCCAAACGCCACAATATCAGCGTCGTCTTCACTTGCTTTCGCCAATGCAAGCTCAAGCATATTCGGCTCGAAAAAATCATCCGAATCTAAGAAGGAAAGGTATTTGCCCTCCGCCATGGCGAGCCCTATATTACGAGCTGCACCAGCTCCCTTATTCGGTTGCTCGATTACCTTAATTCGCTCGTCCTTGCTTGCGTATTGCGCCAATATCTCCCCAGATGAATCGCTAGATCCGTCGTTTATAAGCAAAATCTCAATATCACCAATGGTTTGATTCACGATGCTATTGATGCATTGGGGCAAATATTTTTCGGCATTATAGACCGGAACGATCACCGAGACAGATGGAGAGCGCAAAAATCCTCCTAACATTGTGTTTCCCTTTAAACGTTATAAAGGACGTTCGGTATTAGCAAAAGTTCTTCGCTATAATCTTTTGATCTTCAGCGGTAAATCGAGTTCTGGCCCCTACAAACACAACGCGTTCTGGCTCCTTTTCAGCAACATAGCCAATCGCATGAGCAACGCTGTCCAGGTCCTGTGGGTCTTCGAGCATTACCCGCTGCCCCTTTATTGCAGAATAAGGACCCACTGTAAGAGAATCGGCAGGATACCAAATCGAAGAGCACACAATTCCATGACGAGTTATCCTTTCGTCAATCCAATCGTTGATTAGCGAATTGGCCTCATACGGCCCATTTCCGCAGAACCGTATCGCCATTTTTCCCCTAGCTCGGATACGATCAAGAACCCCATCGGGCATACAACGCGGCCCCGCGAAAATTAGGGCGCTTTCGTTTTCGCTGATAAGGGCTTCTTCAGTATATTGATCTAACGGCTCTTCTATTTCCTTTAGGAGAACAGGGCATTTCGCCATGTAGGCATAAGGGGAAAATGTGACCATATCTCCCAAGCATCCCTCATAGGTCAGAGCAACTTCTTTCCCCCAAAAGGAATTTCGCAGTCCATACTCGTAAATAGCACGCGAAGCTCCTTTCGCATCCGCGCCAACTATGTGTTCAATCGCTGCTCCTGGCAACAAATCCCTGAGTTCTTTTTGAATCGGCTCAAGAGCAAACGTCCCGCCATCGACAATCACAATCACGGCAGGGTCGAGGCGCATGACCTCCTGAACCGTCGTATCGGGCACTCTGTCATCTTGGAGAAGGAGAATGGGGGCCTTCAACGCGCCCGCAAGTCCGTTTGAAATAAGAGGCATAATACTGTGTTCCCCCGATGCAAGAACAACAGACTTTGCCCCTTCAGGGAAAGCCTTATTAGAAAGCTTCGCCGCAATACCGTAACGCGTATCGGCCTCGATTGATTCCACCTTGCTCATGTCGGGCTTCTTCGGATCCTGCAAGGTTTCGAACACAATCTGCTCCGATTCTTTGCTGCCCACATGACCACCCAGCACACGATAGGTCTGGCACACTTCCTTTGCTGTGCCTGCCATGCGCAAATGACCCTTTTCGATCCATACCGCCTTATTGCACAAACGCTCGATCTGGTCGTTGTTGTGCGAAACGATGAGCACCGTCACGCCGTGTTCTTTGATCAGCTTCGTAATGCGGTCTTCGCACTTCTTCTGGAACATGAAGTCGCCCACGGAAAGCACTTCGTCCACGATCAAAATCTCGGGCACGATAACCGTAGCAATCGCGAAAGCAATGCGCGCCACCATACCGGAAGAATAGTTCTTCATGGGCATGTCAAGGAACTTTTCTACCTCGGCAAATTCAACGATGTCGTCAAAGTTTTCCTCAATAAACTGCTTCGAATAGCCCAACAACGCACCGTTCAAGTAGATGTTTTCGCGCGCAGTAAGCTCCATGTCGAAGCCCGCGCCAAGCTCAATGAGCGGGGCGATATTGCCGCTGACCGTACATGATCCTTTGCTGGGCTCCAGTACGCCGGCGATGATCTTCAGGATGGTGGATTTGCCAGAGCCGTTCGTCCCCAGAATGCCAAACACATCGCCCTGCTTCACTTCAAAGGAGACATCGTCGAGTGCGCGGAATTCCTTAAAGCGTAACTCGCGCTTCAGAGCGGCAATCGCGTATTCCTTGATGCTGTTCAGCTGCTCACTTGCCATGTTGAAGATCATGGACACATGGTCCACCTTGATCATGGTTTTCTTCGATGAATCGTCCGCAAGCTCGGATTCGATTTCTAGAACGCTGGTGTTCACGTTTTCGGGCATGGTTGTTCCTTAAACGTAGAGAATGAACTTCTTTTCGGTCTTCTTGAAAATGAGCAGGCCGATAGCAAACGCAGCCACCGCCATACCTAAGCACAGCAGGTTTTCCTGCAGGCCGGGCACCGTGCCGCTCAGGATAAGGTCACGGAAGTAGCTTACGTAGTGGTACATGGGGTTGTACTGCATGATGGGCGCCGCCCAATCAGGCAGGATTTCCACGGGATAGAACAGCGGCGTGGCATACGTCCATGCGGTGATAACGACGCCCCACAGGTGGCATACGTCGCGGAAGAACACCGAAAGGGCGGAAAGGGCCATGCCCACGCCCGCGCTGAATAGCACCACGTATAGGAGCAGCAGCGGCAGGGCAAGCAGGCTAACGTGCGGCATAACCTGGAAGAAGATCATTACCGCAGCTACAGCAATGAGCGAAATACAGAAGTTCACCAGCTGGAACAGCACTTTTTCAAGCGGGAAGATGAGCTTTTCGATGCGGATCTTCTTGATAAGCGAAGAAGATTCAATGATTGAATTCATGGCGCCTGAGGTCGAATCGGTCATAAGGGCAAACATAACGTTGCCAAGAATTACGTACAGCGGGTAGTTTTCGATACTGAACTTGAAGAACGTGCTGAACACAACGGAAAGCACGATCATCATGAGCAGGGGGTTCAGGACCGACCACAGAACGCCCAGGGCACTGCGACGGTACTTCAGCTTGAAGTCCCTGGATACAAGGGACGTTATGGTGAACCAATTCCTTCTGGCATTAGCACTTGAGAGCATATTTGGCATTAATGCAGTTCCTTATCGTTTAGTAGTTGCGCAGGGGCCGCCGCCTTTGCGGTTGGCGCCCAACGCGACCTAAAGAATCACGATGTTTCATTGTAAAGGGTATTGGCGCACACTAACCAGCCTGCACGGTTTTTGCGGAAAATGAAGACGATCGCCGTTTTCTCTTTCTTTTTCACTCTTGAACCGCCGCCACACGCCACCGAAAAAACGCTAAGGAAATACGGGAATCACGCATCCAGAATCGCTCGATCCGGAGGGCTGTTAGGCAGCTACTTCCCCCAACAGCCTTCCAGGAATAGCCGTTATTGCCCTGCATATCTTGAATGATTTGCTTTGCGATAGCTCGAGCCTCGCCTGCTCGTACCCCTCCGAACGACCTTCCGTCCTTGCGTTTTCCGCAAATCTTGACGCCAATTCCTGGTCGATAGCTCTAGTCAAAATGGTTTGACGGTAAAGAATCCCCGATTCCGCATCCAGGATATCCAGAACCCCACGATTCCCCTCTTCCCCCAATAAAGTCAAATAATCGGCAGCAGCGGAAAACCATGTGCCGACAATCGAGAAAAAGGCTTCCCCCTGACCTTTCTTCAAGCTACTCGTACGGAACGCCATGAACAGCGCCTGCTCGCCACATCGAAAATAGCCAATCACGTTTTCAGGAAGAGGACAGCTGGTCATTATGGAGTTAGGCCGAATTCTTCGCCGAAATCCGGTTTCGCCCCGGCAATCCACGCAAGTCCACGATTCCTTGTGAAAGATAAGCCCCTGTGCCTCTGGGTCGAAGCCGTTTTCGCAAAACCCTCTATTTGGGTTTCCTCAAGTAATTCGACGGACCCATCACTCGACCCATCGTCAACAAAAACAACCCATTTTCTTCCCTGGTATTCCTGCCGGGACAAAGACTCACAAAGATCTTCTAGGCACGGCAAGGAATTGAATGTGGGAGGCAAAACAACTTCCGGGCAAGAGACATATGGACTCACGCGCAGCTCGCTTAATCACATTTGAACAAATCGCAGGTGTAAACCTTTTCAGCAATATCAACCAGGTCTGCGTTCCAGCGATTAGCGATGATCAGATCGCAATCGTTCTTAAACTTTTCGAGATCGTTCTGTACTTCGCTTCCGAAAAAGGCAAGGTCGCTGAGGGTCGGCTCGTAGACGACCATCGTGATCCCCTTGGCTTTTACTCGCTTCATAACACCCTGGATGGACGATGCACGGTAATTATCGGAGCCCTTTTTCATGGTCAGGCGGTATACGCCGACTATCGGGTTTTCAGCGCCATTGCTGCGGAGCTCATCGACACGGGCTAACACTTCCTCTGCCACAAAATCCTTGCGAGTGCGATTCGCCTCCACAATTGCAGAGATGAGGTTTTGAGGAACGTCCTGATAATTCGCCAAAAGTTGCTTGGTGCCCTTCGGCAAGCAGTAACCGCCGTAGCCAAAGCTTGGGTTGTTGTAATGGTGTCCAATACGCGGATCTAGGCAAACGCCTTTTATAATGTTGGCTGCATCAAGCCCCCGAACCTGCGCATAGGTATCGAGCTCGTTAAAATACGCAACGCGGAGGGCGAGATAGGTGTTGGAGAATAGCTTTATTGCCTCAGCCTCCGTCGCCCCGCACAAGAGCACAGGTATGCCGATGCTGCCATCAGCGTTTCTGCGCTTCATTTCCCCAGCTGCCGCACCTTCCAACAGAAGATCCGCAAAAGTTTCCGCTGCCTGCTGCGCTTCATTGCCTTTTGGTGAGCCAACAACGATGCGCGAAGGGTGAAGATTGTCGTAAAGAGCCTTGCCTTCGCGCAGGAATTCAGGAGAGAAAATTATGCGTTCGTCGCCTAGACGCTCGGAAAGCTTTTGGGTATAGCCAACAGGGATGGTAGATTTTATCACGATCCATGCGGTTTCATTTGCGGCGCGAATTGCGCTGATAGCCGCCTCGACGCTCGATGTGTCGAAAAAGTTCTTTTGCGGATCATAGTTGGTCGGAGTGGCAACTATGGCAAAGTCCGCATTTTCGTATGCCTCGCGTTCGCTTTGAGTTGCCGCAAGGTTCAGCTGAAGGGCCCCTTCGCTACGCTGGCGCAGAAAGCAATCGATCTCTTCATCCGCAATGGGGCTTTTGCCTTGGTTCAGTAGCATCACTTTTTCCGGCACAACGTCAAAGATGCGCACATCATTGTGCTGCGCCAACAGCATGGCCAAGGAAAGACCGACATATCCCATTCCTGCTACAGCTATCTGCATTAGTACTCTTTTCTAGGTTGCCGCGGCCGTTTTCGTACTTGAAGATTGTAACGTGTTGAACAGATCGGTGCTCGTTGCGAAATGGAAAGCGCTAACCAACTTGGCAAGCCACCGTTGAATATAAACTTCACGCGTTCCGAAATCATAGGTCGGAAAGGAAACAAGGCAATGCCGTCCCCAAACGAATCCTCAAAAAAGAAGGCGATCTGGATAAATGGAAAATAGGTACGAAACAACCGATACCATCGGCCAGGGAGGACAAGGGTCGTATACAGGGCGGTGGACTCAAGTGGGTGCCAGTTCGCCATTAAGGTCGTAACAGAGACTGAGCACTCTCCTTCAAGAAATTTTGAAAGGACTCTTGAGGAGGCACAATGGTGCGAAAAATGGCATTCCGAGAGAATTGAATATAAATCTACCCCGATTCCTTTAACGACCTTTACGCCGCCTTCGGGCGGCCTCCTTCTTCCGGCCAGTTGGCCTCCTCGAACTTGACGGGGCTCAGATCGCCCAGCGCCGTGCGTATCCTGGCGCGGTTGCATATGACCTTGATGCACTCGAGCAAATCCAGCGTCGTCTCGTCACGCGTGGCGCAGACCCGTACGTTCACCCCCTCCGGACTTGACCGGGCCCATGAGCAACTCCATGGCGGCGTTGTCCCACGGCGAGGATATCGAACCCATCGAGGGGCGGATGCCGTGCTCGCACATGATCTTGGAGAGCGGCGGCGACACGTTCTGCAAGCTGTAATCGCTGTGGCGTATGCATCCCCTGGGACTGTTTCTCCTGGCGAGAGCCACCTTCAGTATCTTGTTCGTCGACTCGTCGACGGCATTGTCGTATGGGCATCCCCTCCTCGACGGCGACCGCTTGATGCCGAAAGCATCGAGCATCTCGTCTATCTTCGCGTTGCCGAACTCGGAACCTCTATCCGTGCGGAACACCTTGATGTCGGATACCGGGAACTCGAGCGTCGCGAACGCAGCCCTCACCAGGTCGACATCCTTACGCGGCCCCGCGGAATGCCCCACTATCTCGCGGTTGTGGAGATCGATCAGCAGGCAGACGTACTTCCAGCCTCCGCCGACGCGCACGTAGGTCAAGTCGCTGCACACGTGGGTGCGTGGCGCTCGGCTGGCGGTTATGCCGGCCCGCGACAGCGCGGTCTTTATCTTGCGCGCGCCGTAGCGGCCGTAGCTGGCATCGTGCGCTGCGGTCACGTCGCGCTCGATGGGGTCGGGCGGTTTCGGGCCCTCAGCGTGGAAGCGCATCGAGTAGTAGGTGGAGCGCGCAACGCCTAGCATCCCGCACTGCGCCGATACCGGGTGGCGGCCGGCGTCAGCCGCTATCACCGTCACTTTCGTGCGAATATCAGCGCCGCTTGTTTTAAAACGTCAGTCTCCATCCGCAACCGGCGGTTCCCCTGCTTGAGCTCAATGATGCGGTTCTGCTCCGGCGTGCGGTTGTCGGCAGCGCGTGCCGACCCCGTCGACGCCGGCTTAGAAGCGAGCGGAAAGACTGCAGCGACGTCAGTCAAGATCCCGAAGGACGTCGCCGACGAGATGGAGTCCGTGCTCAAAGGCCTGGGTACGAACTCCTCGCAAGCCATGAGGCTGCTCGCGCTGCAGACGACCGCGCTGGGGGATGCCGTTCGCTGTCGGATCCCCCGTAAGGCGAAATGGGGGGGGAGGCAGGCTTCCCGGAAGGCCCTAGGCGCTTTTTCTCGGCAGGGCGCTAGTGCGGATGCCGTGCAAGTCGAAAACGCACATCAAAAACGAGCCACATCGTCCACTGCATCACCAATGCAGATAGGCGGCTTTGCCATCAACGATGTTCACAACGAAAGGCTCGCTCCTTCCGTACACTACGCCGTCCTTGACTAAAATGCACTCAACGTAATGCAGGCCTGCGTAACTGGTACTTTCGCTTCTTGTCCTCCTGCCGTTCGGCAAAGTCGAGCTACGGTAGAAATCACCCCTGAGGCAACCCGCGCGAAGCGCCTCCTCCCCATCATTGGTAACTTGCCACCGAACTTCGTATCTCTTTATCCCCTCGGCATGGGCTTCGAAACGGAGGGATACGCCTTTAGGCAAAGGATCGCCCGATTCAAAGGGAGTAGGAATTCCGCCGCTGCGTGTTTTCGTCGCCGAAACGGTGACTGCAACAGCATCAATCTCCGTAAGGCCATGATGCTGATGATGGGAAAGGGAATCGACCTTCATTCGGGCCGTCGAGAGCGGCCTGCAGTTGACGGCACGCCCCGAAAGGCCGAGAGAGCGCCTCATTTCGCGCAAAGCGTAACGATTTATGAAACCGCTCCTCGATCGAGATGGAACCGGAACAAGCTCCGCAAGAACGGAAGAGTGCCAGTCCGCAAAAGACTGCATAGTTGAATCATCCCATCCGTCGGCAAAATTCTCCAACGGATCGGATGGGTTAACCAACTTGTATCCGTCACCGATTTTCTGGATGAACCTTGGCATAGATTCGACCGTCAGCACAAAGTCGTCATACCAGTCTCCCGTTCGAGCGACCGATTCATAGGCTTTGGCCGCAAGCGTCGTTATTACTATAGAGCGCGGTTTTTTATCCGAGGACCGAGCAAAGTAGATGTCCCTATGTCTTTTCAGAAGCTGGATGTACCTTTGAAGGGGAAGCTTCACCTTGTACACTTCTATCTTCTCAATTGAAACGGACTTCGCAAACGCGAGCCTTTTCCTTTCTTCGTCGACTCGAGCCACGCCTAAAAACCATTGCGCAAACCCCCTTGGATTCGTGGTGGGCCAGCTGTCGCAAATGCTTCCAAACAAAGGGTGTCTTTTGTCTGTGTGGGCAAGATAGGAAGCACCGTCTGGGATGTTATATGATTTCGCGACCATAGCTCGGCTATGCGAATGCGTGTCGTCCAGTGTTGGCAATATATCGAGGTGAAAGTTTGCATCGTCGACATATTCCAACGTCCAGCAACGTTTTCCATCGTGCGGTTCGTTGGACATTCCGTGCCTGCGGGCATAATCTTTAATATCCTTGCCAACCACCTCTTTGAGCGCTTTTTGCGATATGTCTCCCTTGCTCAAAGACCGAAGGTTACAAACTATATCGACATCATATGATCCGTCATCGGTGGTGGGCTTAATCGCGGTGCCGATCTTAATAGATCCCTGCAAGATGATTTCAGGGTCATACTCAAACAGCCCGGAAGACTCCGCTGTCAGTTCACGAGACACCGACCCGTAAGCAGAAATCGCCTTGTCGTAATAGCTGTCAGGCATCTCGATCTCGCTCAATGCGCTGGCAAGCTGACCTTCCATGTATTTGGAAAACTGTGCGTCTTTCAACTAAAGAACCTTTCTCGCAGTTGGGGCGATACCATAAAATACACCGCTGATTTCAACGGTGCCCTTTTCGATATCACGCGCATCAACCAAGATGAGTTCGCAATCGGAGCCCGACCCTATTGCCTCCCGAATGCGGGCCGCCTCTTCCATCGGTAGAGCAACTTCGTAAACGTCGTGGATAAGAAGCTCGTAAATCTCCAGCTCCTTCGAGTACGACATCTTGCGGTCGCACATGCGTATAAATTCTGGGTTGAAGCACTTAACGGCCTTGTCAGCAAGATAGCCAGGTTCGACAAGCTCTTCCCTGAACTCCCTCATGGTCTCAACCTCGCGCCCGGTCCTCCCGTCAAACCAATCGAGAAACTTCAGGAGGTTCTTTCCCGGAAGATGCAAGCGCAAATCATCGGAATCCGTTAGATGGGTATTAAGGGCACAATCAGCTCGTGCGCCCAAGCTGTCAAGTTTCGCCTTGCTGCTAGGGAAATACTTGTACACGCCACCCACTGGCTGATATTGGGACCTTATTCGGCTACCTCGTATCAGAAGGTATTTACCATCGACAACGATTCTGAATAAGTACGCCGCACTAACGCGCACCTCCTCGTTCCGGTGAACACCTGCACTGCAGAGCAACGCAAGTCGCCTTCGGTTTTCGATGATTTTCTTTACCAGAAACGCTATGAACGTTGCCACAAGGGAGACAACAACGCCATAAATGAAAGACCCTATATCCAACTGCCAACCTTTCTTTAGCAACACAGCGAATGTTTAATTGCTTATTATAAGCATTATCAAGGTTGTTCTTTCCGTCGAGCATTTTTAATGTAATAATTTCTTACATCGGAAAGGAGCAACTATGAAATTGCTTAGCGTCGCGGTATCGGGCTTCCGCAACGTCGCACAGACCACCATCGAGCTCAGCGGGATAAGCGCCATCGTCTCTCCGAACAACTACGGCAAGTCGAACCTGCTGCAGGCCATCGACTTCGGCTTCGAGTTCATGAAGTCGAGCAGCCGCCAGCGCGAGTCGATGATGCGCTCGCTGAATTGCATGCCGCTGAACCCCAAGCTCGCCAACGACGACTTCCGCTTCTCCATCACGCTCGACGACCCGGCCCTCGGGGAATACCGTTTCGTGCGCTACGGCTTCTCGTTCGCCTGGCTGCGCGACGACGGCGAGGGCTGCAGGATAACCGACGAGACCATAGAGATCAGCTCGAGGGAGCGCGGCCCCTGGACCAACTACCTCAAGCGCAACGAGGGAAAGTACAAGAAGAGCCACGACACGAGGTCGTTCCGCTCGATAAGCCTCGACGGCACGAAACTCGCCATCGACGTACTCACCGCAATCGAGGACATCGACATCAACGGGGCCATCAAGTCCGTCCTGTCGGCGTCGTTCGACATATGCGACTCGCTGGACACCGACAACCGCTTCCGCTCGACGCCCCTGGAGCTCAAGGTTCAGCACCCTGACAACTCCTTCGTCATGTTCGACGACGAGGACCTGTCCCGCTCGCTGTTCCACCTGAGCAAGGCCAGCCCGGAAAGGTACGAGAATTTCCAGGCGGCCGTGTACACGCTGTTCCCCGAGTTCGAGGAAATCTCGGCCGTCTCCTACGCCATCAACCCCGAAGAGCACAGCAGGCTCGTCGAGATACTCGGCGCAGCCGACGCCGACACGGACATCCCCTTCAGGATCAAGGACGAACTCTACCGCCTGATAATAAAGAGCTCGCACGTCAACCAGCCAGTCGACGTCTCCTATATGTCCACCGGCACGAAGCGCATCATCTGGCTCATCGCCAACGTGATGATCGCCGGGGCCAAGGGCGCAGGCGGCATCGGCATCGAGGAAGTCGAGACGAGCATCCATCCGCGCATGACGCAGGAGCTCCTCGAGATCCTCAACGAGAGCGTTGCGGACACCTCGCTGCTGCTCACGAGCCACTCGCCCTACCTCATCCAGTACCTAAAGCCGGAAAAGATCTACATCGGAGTGCCGAACGAGGACGGTGTCGCGTACTTCAGGAAAATGCGCCCGTCGAAGGTAAAGGGGGTTGTCGCCGCAGCGTACAACCACGGGTTCGGCCTCGGGGAGTACCTCTTCTCCCTGATGTCGGACGACGGAGACGGCGCCCGGGTGCTCTGCGACCTCCTGGAGGGCTGACATGGGCGGAAGCGAAGCATGCCGCGGCCTGGCGTTCATCGTCGAGGGCGCGACGGAGAAGGTCTTCTACCTTGAGTACCTCTCGCAGCTGTGCACAGCCAAGGGCCTCGCGCTCAGGAAAGACCTCGACACGCAAGAGGACCGCTACGCCATAACATTAGCAAACGGCGAGAAGGTCGTCATGATGGCCAGCGTGAACTCCGTCTCCCAGATGACCAACTCGGCCACGTGGTTCGACAGGGTTTGCGTAGGCGAAAACCCGGAAATCAACTGGACGGTCTTCCTCTGCTACGACACCGACGAGTACAACAGCAACATCACGAAGTTCCACGAGGGCGACTGGGCGATGCTGCGCAAGAGCATCTCGCCGGCAGCGCAGAAAGTCGTCGACCTAGCGGCCGAAGCCGACATCGAGGACGTGATGCTGTGCGACCTGCCCGGCGTCCTGTCCTTCCTAGGGCTGCCGCCTGAGACGGAGATGCCGCCGGGCAACAAGGGGAAGACGAAGCTCAAGAAGCTCTACAGGAAGGGGGCGCCGAACAAAGCGTACCACTCCGGCGAGCGCACCAAGGGCTTGATCTCGCACCTCGACATGACGGAGATCAGGGCATCGGCGCCCGTCCCGCTCGGAGAGATAGACAGAGCGGTCGTAAGCGGCTGATGTAACTTTTGGCACCCTAGAACTTACATCGAGCCCCGATTTTATGGCGAAATCGGGGCTTTTCTCACCCGCATGTAAGTTTGATGACACATCCATCTGGCAAGTAACACCCAGCGAGCATACGGCAAGATCGCCCCTCCAGCCATCACGTCAACCCCGCTCCTCGATGCGGGCGAGGTGAGGGCCAGTGCCGTAGCGGCCCGACAGGTATTATTTGTCAGACTTGCCAGATCCTGCACTTCCGACGATTGCAGCGCACCTTTGGAAGAACCCGTTACCGTCGATAATCGCAGGGGCACCTTCGTCGGTAGGCGTTCAAGCCCGCCTAGCCTCGCAGGATTCCATGTCACCGCTTTTCCTGCAGAAATGCGCCGATTTGATGGCTGAACCATCTGTTTTCTGAAGTTTGAACCTCCAGACTTTTGCCACTCATTCCGACCGTCATTGACGATGAGCCAATACCAGCTTAGCTCGCAGCTAAGGACGCAGGTCTCGACCGCCGCTATAATTACAATGGATAACGGAATGGCATAGCGCATTGAGAGCATATGGCGAAGAAGCATCAGCCGCAGGCACAAACGCCGGAACTGTTCGCTAGGCGAGCATATCGCTTGCGCGGCAGTGGCACCACGGTTTACGCCGTGCATGCGCATCGGTGCTGAACGCAAAAACGCGCCCCTAAGCTGTAGATTCTTCCAATGTGCGAAGTAAAATGCAAAACGTATGCAACGAGTTAAAGGAGGCCGCTTGGAAGAGACACACTTCGAAATCAGGATACCGTGCGACGACGATGGCTTCATCCTGCTGCGATGCCCGCACTGCGACGAGCTGTTCAAGCTCACCGCCGAGAATATCGAGTCCGACGAAACCCTGGATATCCATTGCCCTTCCTGCGGCCTGAGCGCCAACAACTTCCTCACGCAAGACGTCATCGACCTTGCCCTCGCGAAAACAAGCAACTACGCGATGGATGCGATCACCCAACAGCTCCAAGCCTTTGCAAAGAAGAACAGCAGCGGCCTCGTTCGATTCGAGGTCAAAGCCAATCGCGAAAGGGAGCCGGAGCCACCAATCAGGGCGGCGATTGAAGCCCTGCAGATCGTAACCTGCCATGATTGCGGGCGGGAAGTCAAAGTCTCACCGGCCCTTGCCATGTCGGCTTACACGTGCCCGCTCTGCGGAATAGGACAGTTTAATGGACGATAGCAAGACGACGCTGAAGAAACTCCTCTTCGAGCACAACTCGGAAGCAAACGCCCTTTTACACGCAAACTACAACGAGCTGGAAACGGCAATCACGCGATACCTCCGTTTCATCGAAGGCAGGCCCATCATCAAGGCATTCATCGACGACATTGTGGCAAACCATACGCCAGATGGGTTCGACGCAATCGAAATGCTTGAAAGCGCCTCAAGAAGCGGGCATTCGGCACTCGGCCCATTCCCGCCAGAATACAAAAGCGAATCGGCCGTCGTCTATCTTCTGCTAGAGGCAATGGTAGATGAGCATGCGTGCAACGGTGGCTTCCTGCTCTATGGCTATGCGCACGGCTCGAGGAAGTTCGATGATATGGCGAAAAACTTCCTCGAAGAAGTTGCCCGACGCTTGGTGGCGGGCGTTAACCGCACGCTCACATTGGAGGGAATAGAAATGGGCCTCGACAGCAACGTCTCGCAGTTCAATTATTTCAGGAACCATGGCGGCGCCATAGCGGCTATGGCAACGGACAACGCATCGGTCACGGCAAACCAGATGAACGGCGCGACGGCCGAAGAGCTCAAGACGATCCTGGAAGACCTAAAAAAGTCGACAGGCGAGCTCGATGCAGATAGGCAGCAAGCCGCCCTGGAAACCATCGAGGCTATGAAGGAGGCCCTGTCCGATGCGCAGCCAAAACCCTCAATCGTCAAAATGATCATGAACAGCCTCAAGGGTTTCAACGACTGTTCATCCTTCGCGGCGCATGTCGCAGCCCTAGCCACGTTCGTGTCGACGCATTTCCCGGGTATCCTGGGATAGCTTGCATCTGATTTCGGGCGAAAACAGGCGATTGACCAAAATTCTTTCGTCTATTTTTGGTCAATCGAGGGCGCTGCCATGCGCGATAAACGACAGCACCGCGACGCAATATCGCCCCTAAACGACACCCATGCGACACTGTCGCGACAGCTTGGTGACAGTGTCGCACTGGGAATATAAAGACAAGTCCCGTTTCCCCAGTACGACATAGCGCACAAAAAAGCCTCGCTTGCACAATTCATTCACTGCAAACGAGGCTCTGTCCGCTAAGCGGGGAAACGGTACCTGTCCCTATATACCCACCTGGCTTATTTCCCTGCCGCTTTCAATGCTGCTTTGGGGCCTGCCACCAGCAGATAGTACAAGCCCTTGCGCAGCGGCGTGGGATTGTTGGGGAAGAACTGCTCGAAGCGCTTTGGGTGCTCCATCAAATAGCGCAGGTTCGCGTTCTGATAGTCGCTGAACAGCGAGCGATCATACGCACCGCCCCTGAACCCGGCGCGCAAATCCTCATGCATCTTAACCACAAATTCACGACGCTGCTCCGGCGCCAAGCGCGCAAAGTTCCACATATAACTGTCATAACGCAGCCTGAACAGGACTTTTCTCAAATCATCGCAATCAGGGTCGTTCTTGATGAAGCGCTCGGCCATGTCGAATTCCTTGCACACGCACATCACTTTTTGCGCGTCATTCACAGAAGACGCCTCGTTGTCTTGGCGGTAATGCAGAATAGCCTCTTCGGACATAACAACCTTCTGCGCAGTTACCCACACCTTGAACTGAAAGCCTAGATCCTGGAAGCTTGCGCCCGCCGTTTCAAGGAAACGCACGCCCTTTTCAACCAGCATTTCGCGACGATACAGCGCCGACCAAATGGAGGGAATGCAATAGAATACCTCGCGAACATCGCGCGGATTGAAGGGGGCGTCCGTCATAGGGGGTTTGCACACACTTATAAGCTGGTTGCGTTCCTTGGGCGTGCTCCAGTAGAACCAATAGTTGGCCTTAGCAACATCGACAGGAGCATCGGCGCTTGAGTTCCTCACCAGGCCGTACAGCAACTCCAGAGCATTCGGCTCAAAGAAATCGTCGGGCTCCAAAATGCCAATGTACTCGCCACGTGCGGTGTCGATGCCCAAGTTCATTGACGCGCCGTAACCGGAATTATCCTTATCAATCAGGCGAAAACGCTGGTCTTTTTCCATATAACGCTTGATGATATCCAGAGAACCATCGGTACTGCCATCGTTGATGCACAATGCTTCGAAGTCGGTAAACGTCTGAGCAATCAGCGAATCAAGCGCCTGCTCCAAGTACTGCTCGGAATTGCAAATGGGCACCAGCACCGAAATAGCAGGTGCAGGCCCTTCAGGTGCAGGGCTGATCTTCGCGCTCGCACGCGCCGCATTCGCACGCGCCTGCTGCTGAGAAATCTGGTTCTTGCCCTTTTTCTCGGTCTTCGTGGCAGCGTTTCCGCCACCGGCGCTCTTCGCGTTATTCTTCTTAGCCATTCCCTGCCCCTCTCAAATCAATTAGGTAAAAGTATACCGTTCATACAAGAAGCAACCACAGAGCATATTTCAGCTGCCGCGAATCACGTCAAGCAGTCCGCAGGCCTGCGCGTCCCCGACAGCCGCGAATTACGTCGGACGTCCTTGGCTGCCGCGCCCTCACGAGCGTCGCAATCGCGCCGAACATCCACGGGCGTCATACGTCCAGGGTCGGCACAAATCGCGGTGGGCGCTCCACGCCTCCGCCAACCCAAGCGTTCAACGACACGCACGGACATTCGCCACCCCGCCCATTGCGCCACGAACTTCACGGCAAAGCTTCAACACTTGATTAATTCCTCGCAAACGAGGTGCTTTCCTCGAGCGCATCGCATAGAATCGGACTAATGCAGAACGCGTTCACAAAACGGCGCCAGCAGAGCGCAACACTATTCGCCTCAACGCGTTATTGAAGCCCGCCGCCAACAAGGAGGTTCTTATGAAACTTGGATTCATCGGATGCGGAAATATGGCCAAAGCCATGATCAAGGGAATTGTCGCTAGCGGTGCTGTTGCGCCCGGTGAAATCTATGGTTCCAATGTCACGCCGGAACACGCCGCTGCCGTAGCCGAAGAATTCGGCATTAATGCCGGCACTAACAACATCACCGTCGCTGAAAACGCCGACATCCTGTTCCTTTCCGTAAAGCCCTACCAGTACGAGGCCGTTATTGCTGAAATCCGTGGAGCAATGCGCCCTGAACAGACCGTCGTCACTATCGCCCCCGGCAAGACCATCGCTTGGCTGGAAGAACAGTTCGGCGCGCCCGTCCGCATCGTACGCACTGCGCCGAACACACCCGCACACGTGCTGGCAGGCGTTACCGCCTACTGCCCCAACAGCTTGGCAACCGCTGAAGACGTCGCCGCCGTCGAATGCCTGCTTGCCAGCTTCGGCACCACCGTTGAACTGGAAGAATCGCAGCTCGATGCCGCAAGCGCCATCGGCGGCAGCTCGCCCGCCTATGTATATATGTTCATCGAGGCCTTAGCAGACGCAGGTGTGGCCGAAGGCCTGAAGCGCCCGCAGGCTTACCAGCTTGCCGCGCAGGGCGTACTGGGCGCTGCAAAACTCGTGCTCGAATCCGGCAAGCATCCTGGCCAGCTGAAGGACGAGGTGTGCTCGCCTTCCGGATCCACCATCCGCGGCCTTGAGGTTCTGGAAAAAGGCGCATTCCGTGGCACCGTCATCGATGCACTGCGTACCACCATCGAAAAGGCACGCGCTCTGTAACGCAAACGGGCGCGGTTGGGTGCCTGCGGTGCCGATGCGCTGCGACAAGCAGCGATTGGCGGAATCCAGAGCAAAACAATTCGACATCAAGGGCATTAGGGGCAGAGCAGCGGAACTGTTTCTGATTGACGGACATCGATTAAGCCCGAAGGGAATATGCATGGTCCCTCTGCGCTGATTCTTCAGAAGGACCATGCCGACGCACAAATCGAACGTCTCTGACCAAAAAATAGCCGCACTTGCTTACGCAATCGCTGCGAATCATCACCCCCGCAAACGAGCCCTCGCTGCATGCGCCAGGGCGCACACCGCACCTACGCCCGCCCGCACAACACCGAACAAAGACGAAGCCCCAAACCAGTGACAGCAGAGCGCGACATTTACCCGCCAGAATTCAACGTAAACGTACCTAAAATCCTACATAATTCCTTATTTTTTTAACAATGTACCCAGGGGGTACATTACTATGGGCTTATCTATCCCAGTTCAAAGGACAAACAGAAAGGCAAGGTGGGATCGCACGGCAAAAGCGTCAGCGAAGAGTAAAACGCTTTCCACTGCGGTAGCACTTGCGATGGCTGCTTCGCTGAGCGTTCCTTTCACGGCATATGCCGATGAAGATGCGAACGCTTCGCAAGAGGCAACCCAGCAAGAGGAAACGACAGCGGCAAACGACGAATCCGCAACCAACAACGAAGAAACTGCAACAGTTAAGGCAACCGGCGAAACTGAGGCAGACGCGAAAGGCGCAATTGCGCTGCATTCCAACGAATCCGCGCAGGCAGTGGCCGAGGTTGACGGCGTGAAGTACGCAAGCATCGCAGCGGCAATCGCAGCCATCGATGCTGAGGGCACCGTTACCCTCCTGGGTGATGTAGCAGAGGACGTCACCATCCCTGAAGGCAAGACCATCACGCTCGACCTAAACGGTAAGAAGCTCACCAACAAGGCAAGTCACACCATCACCAACAATGGAACGCTCACGGTAACGGACTCCATTGGCGGCGGCGTGGTTGACAACATCACCCATGCAAAGGCTGCTCTCTCCAACGCAGTAGGCGCAACGGCCACGCTTGAGGGTGGCACGTTCATGCGCAGCAAGGAAGCCGGCAAGGACGGCAACAACAGTGGCGGCAACAGCTACTACACCATTGAAAACTATGGCTCCATGAGCTTCGGTTCTGGTGCATCGGTGGAAAACGCTGGTCACTTCTCCAGCATGATCCGCAACGGCGGCAAGAACACCGCTGAAAGTCCCGCTGAAATGACCATCAATGGCGGCACGTTCAGCGGCGGTATCAACACCATCAAGAATGACGATTACGGCGACCTCACCATCAACGATGGCGACTTCGACAACACGTCCCAGTACGTAATCATGAACTGGAGCAAGGCCACCATCAATAACGGCACGTTCAAGACCTCCAGCAAAGCCACCTCTGCTGTTCTGTTCAATTCTTCGTACGGCAATGACCCCGCTGACACCGGAAGTCTGGAAGTAAACGGCGGCACGTTCACCACCAATTCCGCCGCCCAGCCCGTGCTGACGAACTACTACGACGCCAACAACACGGCAACGTCCACGGTGATAAACAACGGCATCTTCAACGGGGATTTGGTAAACGAGTCCGAGCATAAGGGCCCGCTTTCTGTTTCCGGTGGTACGTTCACGGATCCGGCAGTCGCAAAGCACCTCAAGAGCGGCAAGGCAGTTTTGTTCAACGACGGCAAATATGCTGTCG
>ERZ824978.460-NODE-460-length-59739-cov-5.157044_pt1 | contig 59739 bp, 57 predicted proteins | sample MGYA00519860_ERZ824978 | MGnify/ENA primary metagenome ERZ824978 (study PRJEB31778, sample SAMEA3449184) | human gut metagenome | biome: human gut; feature: human-associated habitat; material: faeces | place: United Kingdom | collected 2010/2012 ... | reverse complement strand
CGCGGTGCTTGTATCCGACAGGCCCGATAAAGGCTTTAAGCCGCTTTCCGACAAGCCCATAACGCCCGAAAACTGGATGGCTTTGGACGGCACTCTGTTTGAGGACGGCGACGGCTCGCTTTGGCTGCTATATTGCCGCGAATGGCTGCAAGTGGGCGACGGAGAGATAGTCGCCCAAAAGATATCCCGCGATTTGAAGAAGACTCTTGGGGAGCCGAAAGTTCTATTCAAGGCGTCGAGCGCGCCGTGGATAGCGGACAAATCCGGAACGCACGTCACTGATGCGCCTGTCGTAAACCGCCTTCCTGACGGCACTCTATACATGACGTGGTCTTCTTTCTCGGGCAAGTACCGCATAGGCGCGGCGAAATCACCCTCCGGAAAGATAGACGGCGAATGGGTGCATTTCCCGTATACTTTGAACAACGACGATGGCGGGCACGCGATGGTGTTTAAAACCTTTTCCGGCGGCACTAAAATATCCTACCATTCGCCAAATTCAAAAAATGAAACTTTGACGATTCGAGATTTCGGGTTTAAAGACGGCAATTTCTTTATCGGCGACAAATAATTCATTTGACGATTTTGATTTCAAATATAGAAAATGCCGAAAATACGAAATTCGCGGGGGCTTAGGCAAAACCGCATTTGAGAGAGTTTTTTATTTTGAGGGAAAAAATATGAAAGTCTATATAAACGGAAAATATTACGAAAAGGACGACGCGAAAGTGTCGGTGTTCGACCACGGTTTTTTGTACGGCGACGGCATCTTTGAAGGGATCCGCCTATATAGCGGAAACGTGTTTAAGCTCGACAAACACATAGACAGGCTTTTCCGTTCCGCCCGCGCAATAATGCTCGATATGCCGTGGACGAAGCAGCAGATAATCGACGCCGTTTGCGACGCATGCCGCACAAACGGGCTTCAAAACGGCTACATACGCCTTGTTGTTTCCCGCGGCAAGGGAAAGCTCGGCCTCTCTCCGTTTTCGTGCGAGGATCCTCAGTTGGTAATAATTGCCGACGAAATACAGCTTTATCCGAAAGAACTTTATGAGTGCGGTTTGAAAGCTCTCACAGTTCCCACGCGCAGAAACTCGCAGGCGGCGCTTCCGCCCATGGTTAAGAGCTTGAATTACCTCAACAATATTCTGGCGAAAATCGAGGCCCACAATTCAGGATACGAAGAATGCCTGCTGCTTAACAATGAGGGGTATGTTTCCGAATGCAGCGGAGACAACGTGTTTATAGTTTTCGACAACAAGCTGATTACGCCCCCGATAAGCTGCGGCTCGCTCGGCGGAATGACGCGCGGAACCGTCATAGAGCTCGCCAAGTCCCTTGATATAGATTTTGACGAAAAACCGATTACGCGCTTCGACATCTGGACTGCCGACGAGTGCTTCCTGACAGGAACTGCCGCCAAGCTCATTCCGCTTGTCGAGCTCGACAAGCGCGTAATAGGCGACGGCAAACCCGGCAAAATCACAAAACGCCTCATAGACGCATTCAACGAAGTAGCCCCGAAGATAGGCGTGCATATCTAACAGTGCTGCTGTCTATGCGCTTTTGAGCGGGCATTAAAATTTAAGGGACGCCATTTGGCGTCTCTTTTTTTTGTGGCGTAATTATTGCATTTTAGCAATAGGGCAAAAAGATTATGAAGTTTTAAGCTTAATAAAAGCATGTGCCCAGCCATAAATTTTCTTATAAAAATTCGGCAAATAAATTTTTATGTATGCGCATTTCTTTAAATGCTTTTTTGGCGGCTGGGCACTAAAAAATGGGAATGCGATGCAGCCGATGCTCTTTATAAGCAAAATGTTTTTACGATAATAAATTCGCGCTGCATCGAGATTAAATTGTGGAGCGAAAATAAAGGTTTTTATATGAAGCAGGGCAATATATTTGTCTTGCGATTTAACGCCGATGGGAGAAGTTATTTTACATATGCCAAGTACAGACAACGACTCTTTTGCAAAGAAACTTGAATTTGAGGTTTTGGAAAGCCGCTTTGGATATTCGCGCGTAAAGGGCAGGGTGAAGCCGGAATTTCTGAACGGGCTGGGAATAGCGCACGGCGGATATTTGTTCTCAATGGCGGATTTCGCGCTTGCGCTCGCCTCCAATACCGACGAACGCTCGGCCGTCAGCGCGAGCGCCTCTGTGAACTACATAAGCCCATGCCCTGCCGGCGCAGAAATTACTGCTGAGGCAAAATGCACGTTCTCGGACGAGAAGGGCGCAATATTCGATGTCCGCGTTTTTGGAGAGTCGCCGGATAGGCCTTTTATGATTTTTCAAGCGCGCGCAATTTTTAAGAGGAAGAAATAATCATTCATTTTTAGAAGATAAAAATGGTTGACTAATTAATAAAACGTTAAGATATTTGTAGAGTTCAACGGCGGTACGCATATCCCGGGTGATGGGGGTTTGCCATTTAACGTCGCAGGACAACGTCAATTCAACAATTATAATAATATGGATAGAAGAAGTTTTGTAAAAAATAGTGCGGTAATAGGAGCAGCGGCGGCATTGCCCCGTTTTAGTTTTGCGCAGGTTAAAGGCAGCGACAGAGTCAAAGTGGCGCTCGTAGGCTGCGGCGGCCGCGGAACAGGCGCTGCATGCAATATGATTGCAGCCGACCCCAATGTAAAATTCGTTGCTCTTGGCGACCTATTCAACGGAAGGCCCGACAGAGCCGCTAACAAGATTTATGAATTTGCCAAAAAGACTGTCGGCGAAGCGAAGGCCTCCGAGATAATCGACACTTCAAAAGTAAAGAAATTTGTAGGTTGGGATAATATTGACCAAGTTCTCGCAGAGGATGTTGATTTGGTTATCGACGCAACCCCGCCGGTATTCCGCACCCCCCACTATGAAAAGATAGTTGCAGCCGGGAAGCACGCTTTCCTCGAAAAGCCGGGCGCTGTGGACGTAATCCAGGGCCGCAAGATGTACGAGCTCGCCAAGGAGGCGGAAAAGAAGGGTCTTTGCGTTGTATGCGGCAACCAGCGCCGCTACGACAACCGCTACCAAGACTTGGTAAAGCGCATGCAGGACGGCGAAATAGGCGAACTCCTAGCCGGACAGTGCTATTGGAACAACGGCGGCTATATTGGCGGTTCTGCCGAAGGAGGCCCTTGGGGTGGCGGCAAGGAGGGAACAGAGGACACGCTCGAATACCAGATACGCAACTGGTGGAGCTTCATCTGGGTTTCCGGCGACCATATTGTCGAGCAGCACGTCCATAACATCGACGTATTGATGTGGGCGTTTGGCGACGACCGCCTCCCAATCGAAGTGACGACAGCTCTCGGCGGCAGAAGCACTGACTTGCCTTGCCCAGATTCTCGCACTTCGCAATCGACTTTGATATGGGCAACGGCCTTCGCATGGAAAGCTATTGCCATCAGGATCCGAATACGTCCCCGAACGTAAGCGAAAGAATTGTGGGTACCAAGGGTATATTCCAGGGCTTGCGCCTGACCGACCTCAAGGGAAAGACAATATACGCTCCCGCAAAGCTCGAGCTCGACCCCTATATTGCCGAACACAAATATCTGCTTTCTGCAATACGCAGCGGCAAGAGGGTAAACGAGCTAAAGAACCTCATGAATTCCAATATGGCCGCTATCGCCGGAAGAATGAGCGCTTTCTCCGGAAAGAGGTTCAAGTACGAATGGATGGTCAAAAAGTCCACGGAAGACATAGTTCCCAAGAATGTCGATCTGATGGGCAAGACGCAGGATCTGAGCTTGAAGAATCCGGTATCGGTTCCCGTTCCCGGAAAATACAAGCTTGTATAATCCATTCATTGATGCCTGAAGCGGGGCTTCCCGCAGATGTAAATTTAAAGGTCGCCAATTATCTTGGCGGCCTTTTTTTTAGATAGCATATTCGGGAATGGAAACGTAAAATTCTAAGAAATTTTTTTTATATTTTTTTAGTATAAAAATTTTTTCATGAAAAAAAATGCAATCAAAAATATGTTGGTTGCAGAGAAAGAATCCAAATAAAGAGGCAATATATGCAAGATGCTTCCAATATTTTATCGCGCATTTTCCGATTAAAAAAATCGCAAAAGAAATAAAATGCGCGGATAATCTCGTTGAATTTTTTTGCCACGGAATGGCTGCAATCTGTTTATATTAGGGCAATGGAAGCTCATCGGAGGCTTGGTAAAATACAAAGTTTTTGAGTGTTAAGGAAGTGTCATAAAATAGTTGCAATTTATTTTTTAAGCATCATATTTCTTTAACTAAATTTTTTAACAGGAAAAAAATATGGCACCAGCTAAGGTATATAAGGAAAAGGACGCTAATAAAAACATCCTTAAAAATAAAACGCTCGCCGTAATCGGCTATGGTTCCCAGGGGCACGCGCATGCGCTCAACCTCAAGGACAGCGGTTACAATGTAATCGTAGGGCTCTATCCCAAGAGCAAGTCGATAGAGGTGGCCAAGAAACAAGGCTTCAAGGTTCTTCCCACCGCCGAAGCAGTCAAGGCCGCCGACATCATAATGATTGCCGTCCCGGACATGATTCAAGCCGATCTCTACGAAAAGGAAATCGCGCCGAATCTCACAAAAGGCAAGACTCTCGTGTTCTTGCACGGGCTCTCAATCCACTCCGGCCTCATTAAAGTGCCTGCCGGCATAAATGTTATTATGGTAGCCCCCAAGGGCCCCGGCCACACTGTTCGCTCGCAATACCTCGAAAACAAGGGCGTGCCCGCTCTCATCGCTGTTGCGCAAGGCGGAAAAGACGCAAAGGCAATCGCCTTGGCATGGGCTGACGGCATAGGCGCAACCCGCGCGGGAGTAATCGAAACCACTTTCAAAGAAGAAATGGAAACAGACCTCTTTGGCGAACAGGCGGTTCTCTGCGGCGGCGTGAGCGCGCTAATCCAAGCCGGCTTTGAAACTCTCGTTAAAGCCGGGTACAAACCCGAAATGGCATATTTTGAATGCTGCCACGAGCTCAAACTTATCGTCGATCTCATAAACCAAAGCGGCATATCCGGCATGAGATTCTCCATATCCGAAACTGCAAAGTACGGCGATGTCACCCGCGGCCCGCGCGTAATCACCGACAAGACAAAGAAGGAAATGGAAAAAATCCTCAAAGAAATACAGTCGGGCAAATTTGTCAAAGAATGGGTTGCCGAATACAAGAGCGGCCTCAAAAAGTACAACAAGCTCCTTGCAGAAGGCGAAAAGCACCCGATAGAAAAAGTCGGCCAGCGTCTGCGCGCGCTAATGCCGTGGGCTGCAAAGCAGAATATCAAGGGCGCGCAAGCCTCCTATTCTGCCGTTGTGGAAGCGCCCAAGGCTCCTGCGAAGGCTCCCGCTAAGAAGGCGAAAAAATAACGCTTCTATTTAACCAAAGGACTCGGTTGCGAAATCGACCGGGTCTTTTTTTAATGCCCGAATCTAATGCGCGCTAATAAAAACAGTGCGCCGCGGGCGTATTTAAGAACTGTGCGGATTCGGTAAATTTCCGCCGCAAAAAATATATTTAATGAAGAAAATAAGGCTCGCAACACGTTCAAGTCCGCTCGCTATGGCGCAAGCGCATATGGCTGCCAAATATATAGGCTCTCGCATTCCAGGGGCGGAGTTTGAAATAGTGGAGGTAAAAACTTCCGGCGACAAGCGCCAAGATTGGTCTCTCGAAAGGTACGGCGGGAAGGGGCTTTTCACAAAAGAAATAGAAGAATCACTCCTTTCGGGCGAGGCAGACGTTGCGGTCCACAGCGCGAAAGACCTCCCTACGGAAACTCCCGATGGGCTGGTGTTGGCAGGTTGCATGCCGCGCGACGGATGCGCCGATGTTTTGATCATTCGTTCAGGAGTGCAGGTTCCTGAATTGATAGCTTCTGGAAGTCCCCGCCGTCGGGCCCAGCTGAAAAAGATCTTTCCCCAGGCAGTATGGACTGAGTTTAGGGGAAATGTGCATACGCGCCTTAAAAAACTCGCCGGAGGGTTTGCCGACGCCTCAGTTCTATCTCTCGCCGGCCTTGAAAGGCTTGGAATCGAGTCTTATGAGGGGCTTGAATTTCGGCCGATAAAGCTTGACATATGCGTTCCTGCGGTGGGGCAAGGGATAATAGCGCTTCAATGCCGCGCAGAGGAGGCCGAAGTCTACCGTCCGATTACCGATTCTCAGACGAATATGGCGTTTGCGCTTGAGCGGGAGTTTTTGAAGTCGCTTGGCGGCGGCTGCCAGAGCGCGTATGCCGCAAATTGCGAAGGCGATATTTTGAGGATATACCACGAGGAGTGCGGATTTCAAAAAATCGTGTTTCCCGAAGGCGGAGATTTTGCGTCAAGAATGGAAATAGTGCGTGATTTAGCTGGCGGATTGAGGGAAAAAAAACTGCATTGATTTTTTAATAAAGGCGAAAGCATAAAAATATTTGGAAGGTGGCAGGCATTTTGCGGGGCTGCCTTTGATATAGCGATTGGCGCGGCAGGTTTTGTGCGGGCGCGTGGATTTATGCGCGTGTATGCGAATCTTGCCGCGCCAAACTTTTTGTTTGAGCCGGCTTTTGGAAAGATAATTTTTACAGATGAAGTTTAGTCTCGCAAATCTTAAACAGTAGTGTTGGAGAAATTCTATGCCGAAAAAAATCTTTTGTGGCATTCTATTGTGGCGCTTTAAATTTTTCCTGAATAGGAACCATGATAATGCTGGATTGAAGGTTTTTTATTAAAAGAGATGATAAAACTTTTTCGCGTTTTAAACGCGGTAGCTAGAAGTCTGGTGTTAAAGATTAGGATTTTTTTAAGCTTTAAAGTTTAAAAAAATATGAGGAGAGCAGTGGGGATAGAAAAATATTTTTTTTGATTCTTTATTTAGAATGGCTGGGGAAAATGAATTTTATGGCTTGTGTCGGGATTTTCCGTTAAGTGATGAATAATTCTTTGTGCTAAATGAAAGTTCTTTGGTTTGGCGGGATATATGTGAGATTTTGAGGGAGGGTATGGATAAGCGTAAATATAGTTTGCGTTGGATTCTTAACTTTTGCGCAGAGTTAGCCAAAACATGGGATTTGAGAATTGCCTGTGATTTCAGAAGCGGCTAAAAAAAGCTTGAAATTTTCCGTTCTACCGCTTCAATAAACCTTATGAAGTCCATGAAACACGTATTACTCTCTTTTGTCGCATTAGCTTTTGCAGCGGCAGCCTTTGCGGCTCCTTCAAAAGAAGACCCCATAATAATCCAACATTCTAAGCTCGACGCGAAGCGTCTGCAGCCCGGTGCAGTACCGAGTTCAAGCGGGCAGTGGACTCGCATAGAGATTCCGTTGTTTGCGAAGGAAAACCCCGACAATAAAGCGAACAACCAGAAGTGGATTCGCAATGTAGACGTTGATTTGGTACTGGTGTATAAAGACCAAATGGCGACCGACAAGCGTTCGCTTGACAGCCTTATTGTGTTGCGTTCAAAGGCGAAATTGTTTGCCTTGGAAATAAACAAGAAGACGCCAGTAGTGTTCTATATACCTTCCGAAGCGTACGAGATATACAGGCTTGCGGCGGATCCGTTTGCATGGAAGATAGAGGTATCCATAAACGGGAACCCGATAGAATTGACGAAGCAAAATATGAAAACGATGCTTTCGAGAAACATTTATAAGAACGATGATCCGAAAGCGGTATACGATTCGTTCATGAAATTGATAGAGAAATCAGCGAAGGTAAACGACGGAGTATTGATGTCTTTGCCGGAGTGTCCGTTCAACGTAAAGCTGTACGAATATGGGAAATCGCCGATAGTGCCGAATTACATTACTACAAAATAGGGCCGAGGCATAGCGCGCAACAATGTGCTGTAGAGTGCGTTGCATGCGCGCGATGCAATTTGTGCGAAGTAAATGCAAAAAATGCTTTACTAAGCGGCTGAAAAGGTATTAGATTTATTTTCATTCCGAATTTTTATTTTACCCCCGTTCACATTCAGAAATGAGTTCTAAAAGCAAGCTTATAATAAACTGCGGAGCAACCCACATTAGCGCGTCGGAGTTTGGCGTATCTGCTGGCCGTCTTGTTTTGGAAAGTTTTCAGGTGCAAGAACTGAAATATGACTATTCCAACCAGGAAGAATGGCTGTCGGAACTTGCGGCGACGCTAAAGATGATGAGAGTATCCGGGAAGGCGACAGTGATAGCGCCGTCGATGCTCCTGCTCACAAAAACAATAAAAATACCCCATGTAGACGAGGCCCGGAGAGCCGAGGTCATACAGTTTGAGGCTGAAAAGAATATTCCGTACCCGATAAATGAGGTTTCATGGGACTACGAAATAATTTCCGACGACGGAGTCGAAACGGAAATATTCCTGACCTCGATGAAGTCGACGGCAGCGGACGACTTTTGCATGGCACTTTCCCAGGCCGGTGTGATACCCGAGTCGATAGAGGCGTCCTCGATACTCGACTATAACGCGTGGAAGTATTGCGGTCTTGAAAACGACGTAATTCTTTTAAATGTGGGGTCACGCTTTACGAATTTGATGATAGCGCGCGAGGACGGCGTTTTCGTGCGAAGCATACCGGTTGGCGGGAATTCGATAACGCAGGCCGTTGCCGATTCTCTCGGCCGCGACTTTGCGACAGCGGAGGAGCTGAAGCGCGGCTTTTTCGCGAACGCGTCTCTTTCATCGAATGCGGGCTCAGAGCACTTTACAAATGCTGCGACGTCCGTAATGCGCAGGATAGGTGTTGAGATAAAGCGCTCGATAGTAAATTACAGGCGCACTTCGCGCGTAGAAGCCCCTAAGAAAATATATTTGTGTGGTCGCGGATCTCTCTTGCCTGGGTTTGCCGAATTTTTGGCGGAAGACCAGAAGATGAGCGTGGAATACTTCGACGCCCTTTCGAATGTATCGGTGAGTCCGCGTGTGAATCAGGAATTGTTGTCGAGTTGCGCGTCGCAGGTGAGCGAAATAGTCGGCGAGGCGGCGAGGCTTGTAATTCCCGGTTTGATGAGCGTAAATCTGCTGCCCAAGCACATTGTTGAAGAAACGGCATTTGCAAAGACGAGGCCGCTGATGGTGTTGGGTGCGGCGATATTGGTGGCCGCGACACTGCCGCCAATGTTCTTATTTACAAAATCGATAAGCGAGAAGACTGAAGCAACCGCTAAATTCCAGTCGATGATGCTCCCGATAGAGGATAGGGCTGCGGAGTTCAAGAAGAACGGCGAGACAGCGAATTCTTTGGAGGCAAAAATAAACGGATTGGAAGGTTTGGCGAAATCGAAATCAAACTGGATAAATCTGTTTATAGATATAGAGAAGCGTCTGATGGAGCAGAAGGACGTCTGGCTCGACAATCTGAGAGTGCACCGCGCAGTAAAGAACGGCGTGCAGGAGTACAAGCTCGAGTTGACGGGAAGGCTTTTGATAAGAGACGTGGATCCGGAAAATTTGGAGGCGTACGATACGCAGAAGGCAATAGACAGAATAACAAAGTTGTTGAATTCCTTTGTAAGTTCCGAATTTTTGAAGTCGTTTGAAAATGTGAGGACAGACCCGTCGAATCCGCGCATTTTGAAGTTTGACTTTACTCTTGTTGTAAACCCCGACAAGCCGATATAACGGTCAAAGAATTTGTCTGATGAAATACTTTAAGAAATACCCTATATTTTTTATAGCAATGTTCGTATTGATAGCGCTGTTTATAGCCGGCGCTGCATATGACGCAATGCTTTATAAGAACGATGCGGCGGCGCTTGGGAAGCTGAACAGCGCGATGAGGCAGTACGACGACGTACTTGCAACAGATCCGACCCAGCCGTCTATAGACGCCTCTGCGAAAAACATAAAGGAGCTTGAAAAGCATCTTTCCGACTTGGAAAAGGACTTGACTCGCGAGAGCGAGCATATATTCAAGCCGCTTACGGCCGAAGAGGGATTCCAGTTGCGCGAGCAGTTGCGCGGAATGGTAAACTCTTGGCGTGCCGAGGCAAAAAAGCGCGAAATATATGTGCCCGACGAAATGGATTTTGGATATAAAAAGTACGTAGCGCCGACAGCCGACTCACCGAAAGACGAGGCGATGCCTGCAATATGGAAGCAGGTTTGTGTGTTGGACTACATCAATCAGAAGCTTTTTAATTGCAAATCGAAAGAATCCCCTATGGCGATATTGAACGTACAGCGCGAGATACTGCCTGAGGAAGGGATAAAAGAGGAAACAAAGACGCGTCGCGTAAGGGCGTCTGCCCGTTCAAAGTCGTCTGCGGCGTTGAGGGGCGACAACTTTAAGATTGACGAGAATATAACTGCGCGCAAGCCTGGCAGCTTGGATACCCTGGCATACAGGTTTGTGTTTACCGGGCATACTGACGTGCTCCGCAGGTTCCTAAACCAGTTGAAGGATTTCGATGCAATGCTTGTAGTTAGGAGCATTGATGTAAAGCCTGCTGATATGTCGCTAATAATGATGGCGAACCCGGAGGAAGCCCTTGCAGAGGAGACATCTGATGCGGCGGACGCATTTGCATCGACAGATTCCGAAGAGGGCGGGGAAACGCCTGCCGCGCCGGTGATAGACGAAAATAAAGTTCCCGTTGTTACGGACAACATATCGGAATTCACTGTGGTGATAGAATACGTAGAAGTGGTCAAAGATACGGCAAAGCCTGGAGATAAAAAGGGCGCCGATAAAAAAGGTGTAGCCGCGAAGGCAAAGTCGGCCACAAAACCAAAGAAACAATAAAGAAGCGGCACAGAAATGAAATACTACGATAAGATATTTTTTGTAATCGCCGTGATAGTGGCGGGTTTGTCTTGCGGATATTATTTTATGAACGAACCGAAGGGCGAACTATTGGAAGCGCGCGTGCAAACACTTGAAAAGAAATTGCCCGCTGGCATACCTTGGAAGAAGATAATAGTGCCCGAACTGAAAGTGACGTCCATAGAATGGCCCGAGGTCAGGGCGCAGGACGAAGCTGGGAAATGGTTCTTCCAAGTATTTACCCCACCTCAGATATGGGTGGACAAAAAGGGCAACTTCATGACCGAGTCGCCCTATTACAAGGAAGTCGCGAGACAGTCTTTTGCGTTGAAGTATGTAGGGGTATCCAACGAGCCGTATCCGATAAAATATCTCGGATATTTCGGAACGAAAGCTGAACCGATAATCCAGTTTGAAAATACCTCCACGAATCTATCTTTCATAGGGAAATTGAATGAGGAGATAGTTGCGTCTGCGCCGTCAACTGGCAAAAAGATCAATCTAGGGCTGACTCCCAAGAAATTCGAGATAAAGCGCGTTAAGAACGATAAAAACAACACAATATCGGACATTGTGACCGTAGTGTTGTATGATAAATCCCTTGGTAAAGACGTGACGATATACTCCAATAAGGAAACCGTCATAGACGACCGTAGGAGGATATCGTTCTCTGCGCCCGACGGTAGCATATGGCATGTTAAAGCGCCTGGCGAATCGCGCAAGGTTGGGACAGCCACATACAAGGTGAAGTCGATAGATTTTGATAAAGGCAATGCCGTAATTGAGATGATTCCGGACAATACCGATATCGAACCACAAACAATGAACCTAAGTGCGGCGGGAGTGGTTCCCGTCAAATAATTGAAAATAATTCTTTAAAAAACCCCAAAAAGTGTTAACGTCCATTTAACAAATTATAAATACAGCGAATATGAAAATAAAGACAACCCAACGAAAAGCGGCATTTGTCGCGGCGATATTAGCTTCCGCCGTGATGGCAAGCTTTAGCTATGCCAAGCCGGACCAGACCCAAGAGAAAATCCGTCTTATGGTTGCGGCCGTACAGGCGCGTGACGCGGGCGATCTTAAATCTTCAAAGCAATCGCTTGAAGAGTTATTGAAGATTGCGCCCAATGACGAAGGCGTACAGCGCATGCTTGCCGACGTGAATAAGGACATTGAACGTCAGGCAAAAGGCGAAGCTCCCGTGCTTGTTGGCGCAAAACCTGCCAAAGAAGCTGGAGCTGAAGATGCCGAGGTTGCAAAGGATGGCGAAGCAGCGAAGGTTGAACCTGTTGATGCGGCGATGTCCGAAGCACTGCGTAAGCAGCAGCTGCAAGTTATAGCGGCGTTTGATTTGATAGATGAAGCGTACGATCTAATGGACGCTGGCAATTGGGATGAAGCCTCCAAGAAATTGGCTTTTGCACAGGAAAAACTTCCCGAAGAATCTTATTCTCCGGTAGCTGACGAGGCTCGTTCTGAACTCAATAGAGCGAAAGCTGCAATGGCGAAGTCCCGCGCTAAGATTGCGATGTCTGAAAGAGACACAGCTGCCGCAAAATCCTATGCCGCTGAATATGCTGCGGCTGAAGAAAGCAAAGACGCCGGCGCAGCATTTGTCGAAGAAGTTGAAGAATTTACAGCCAATCCTTACAACAATTCGATATCTGACATAAGCCCGGATTACGCAACTCGCCAGAACAAGATAGAAAATCTCTTGGAAAAAGGTCGCAGGCAATATCTTTATGGCGACTATCAGGGAGCTCGCGCTACCTTCCGCCAGATTGAAACGCTCGATGCCGACAATATACAGGCAAAAGCGTATCAGCGCTTGATCTCTGAAAAGCTTGCTGACCGCGGCCGCCTAACTTATCTGGCAACCCGCGAAGCGATGATGGACGAAGTAAGCAAGGCGTGGCAGCGCCCGCAAGTTTACACCGGCACGACAGTTGATAGAGGCGGCGCGAGAGCCGATTCTATAATCGACAAAAAACTGGCCGAAATCATAATCCCGAATGTAAGCTTCCCCGCTCCCGGCGTGACACTCGCCCAGGCAATAAACACACTTTCTATATTGTCTGTTGAATACGATAAGTCAAACGACGCGAAGAAGGGTGTTAACATAGTTCTTTTCGGCGATAACGCTTCTGAAGCAAAGCCGGTAGTTCTCACACTCCGCGACCTCTCCCTCGGCCAAATACTCGACTGGGTCACCCAGCAAGCCGGTTTCCAATACGATATTGAAAAGGATACAATCGTAGTCCGCAAAGCAATGGACAACAGTGTCGCTTCAATGGACACTCTCGACTTCCCGCTCCCGACTTCGACTGTTATGCGTATGATAGGCTTTAAGGCTGCGGTTGGCGAATCCGGCGATTCGGACAATCCCTTCGGCGGCAGCGGCGGCGGTGGTGCTGCGGCAGGTGCTGGAGACGGCAAGGAAGAGGCTATCAAAAACTTCCTCGTTAAAGCTGGCGTAGAGTTTGGTCCTGGCGCGACTGTTGCGTTTGACGGTTCAAAACTTTGGGTCACGAATACGCGCCGCAACCTCGACAAAGTTCGCAATATACTGTTGCGTTATAGCGAAACCAAGCAGGTTGAAATCGAAGCTAAATTTATGGAAGTCAACCAGGGCGTCTTGAAGGAACTCGGATTCAACTGGAATGTTTCCAGGAAGAATGCTGATGGCTCTTACAGCACTCTGTTCTCCACAGTTGGAAGAAACACAACCGGTATGATAAGCACATATAACAATCGTACGCTTGCCGACTCTATAACAAGCGCGAGTGCCGGATCTACTCCGATAACAATCTTGAAGCCTGCCAATGAGGTGACAGCAGACGTTCCGAATCCGTATACTGTTGAGCCTGTAGTTCCGCTCTTGCCCTCGACCATAAATATGGCGTCCGGCGCAGCTCAAGCGGCTAACACAGTTCTCGGTGTTATCAATGGTTACGATGTAAGCTTGATAGTCAACGCTCTCGAACAGCGCCAGGGTTCAGATTTGCTCTGCGCTCCGAAGGTGACGGTTATATCTGGCAGCACTGCTTCGATAACGGTTTCGCAACGTATGCGTTATCCGGAATCATGGGGCGACGTTCAATCTAACGTTGGTTCTTCTTCTACGACAGTTAATGGTGAAAACTCATCTTCCGCTGGTGTAACTATCACCCCCGGTACTCCTCAGGACTTCACCTCGGTTGACGTTGGTGTCTCTATGGAAGTCACCCCGAACGTCGAAGAAGACGATAGCATCAACCTCGTTCTCAACCCGAACGTAACGGAATTTGAAGGGTTCATGGAATACGGCGGTGTTGCAGTTGCTATATCTTCCGGAACAACCGTAACGGTTCCCTCTGGATTCATTCAGCCGGTGTTCTCGGTCAGAGAAGTTAAGACTACTGTAACGGTATTTGACGGTGCGACCGTTGTTATGGGCGGTTTGACACGCGAAGAAGTCCGCACAATCAACGACAGCGTTCCGATTCTCTCCGATATTCCGTGGATCGGCAGGCTCTTCCGCTCAAAGGGCGAATCTCGCCAGAAGAGGAATCTGTTAATATTCGTGACTGCGAACAGAATCTCCCCCGGAGGCAGCGTTGGTCGCGAACAGTTCCAGGATATGCGTCCCGGAAGCGTTTACCAGAATCCTGTCATAGTTTCCCCTGGTGGTGCGGTACATCGCATACTTGAAGATGACGCTACCGAAACTATTACACGTTAATCTGGTATAAAAGAATCTTTGAAGTGCCCGACAATTCGGGCACTTTTTTTTGCTAAAGAAATAACTTACTCACAAGTGTTTTAGCTTTATTGGATTTGTGCGTTTTCTCTCGCGTACCAGATGTAATTACACGCTTATGGGAAGTTTATTCTTTGATATTCAGACATATTAAGTAAAGATATTGGATTCGCAGCGCTTTAAAGTTATACAATAAATTGCGACATTTTAATATTTAAAGCTCATCTACTTGTGGATTCTTGTAAGAAGCGAATATCATCTATATATTTTACACAAAAAAATGTATTATTTGCACTGAAAGTATAATTTTAGCATTCGAGAAAATTTTCGCAAAGAACAAGATAATGGTTATAAAAAAAATTGTCGGTATATAGATTGCAATTTTTTACTTATCTTTTTTAGAAATATTTTTGCAGTAATAAATTTTAAGCAAAGCAAGAAATTAACGGTCTTAAAATATGATATCAAACTATATCTACACGTCTTAAAGGCCTTTTATTGCAGTTTAGATCCCTTATGCAGTATAGCTTAGCAACAGCGTATTGCAATGTTGATAATCGCCCGTTTTTCTCCACATCTTATTGTATTTTTAGCTTCTTAAAATTTCTGGAATGTATGAAATGAAACTATTAAAATTCTTAGGTAGCATTTGAGTATAATATAAATCCAAAATTTAATTTCATACCCTAAATACCCAGTGGTCGCTAAAGATTTTACACAAAAAAAGGCATTGTGGCGAAAGAACCCAGCGCAACTTTTATTATAAGAAAGGCATTCCCTATTTTATGAAATAAACTTTGGTATTTGTATCAAATGTTCTAAAGTCGACTTAATTTATATTTTCTGCCTGATTCGTATTATAGTTAGCCTATATAAATAATATTTCATTTTGCATTTACCTTTTTAAGAAGAAAATTATATCTAAACCTGATCCAATATGGGAAACCCTGCAATTGGTGTTTTATAGAATGTATGCGTGTATTTATGCATTTTTACCCAAAGGGGTTATCGGCGTTTGGTATTCCACTCTAAAAAACAACTGCTTAAAACAGGCTATTTTTAATTTAAAGCATCATTAAAATAAACTGCCAATATTGTAAAAACGTTGAAATACTGGAATGCCCTACATTGTGCCATTTCCTTCTCAACATTAGCCAAGATATTTGTGCATAATTAGATCTGAAATAAGAAAGTCTCCGAAAGGTGCACAGTTTTAATTCGAAGAATAAAAAGCCCTCCGAATGAAAACGGAAGGCTTTTAAATTTTGCAGCCGTAGTTTGCTCGCTACTTATACAATATTAAGCTTATTAGCAGGCTCAGAATAAATCAATTTCTTCCGCGCCAAGTTGCCAATGCAGGTTTCGGGTTATTTGCCGGCCGTCACATTTACGCATTCAATATTTAAAACCTTTGCGATTTTCTGAATTTCGTCTGCGTGGTGCCCAATGCCGAGCGCAAAGTGGTGTGTCGGGCCTTCCATGCACCAGCTTCGCAGGAACGTCCGAATGTCAGGCTTAAACTTAGCATGGGTGTTTGTATTCCCCGTGGGTGGAATGGCTCCCGCAACAGACTCGCCTTCGGCCACTATAAATTTGAATTTCCCGTCGGCTTTTACCCCTATTGAGAGTATGGTAATGGGGCCTTCCTTTATCTTGAATTCAACGCCAGCGCCCGCTCCGGGTTTGCCGTGATATTTTTTTAATGACCTCAATACGGGCTTGCCGTCGGCAATATTAAGATGGTGCGGACCGTCATGCCCGACAAGAACTGTCCCCTTGTTAAAATCTATCGGGTGGAATTCGGCAAAGCTTCCGCCTATTTCAAGCCTATCCATTATCATCATTGCAATGCAATTTTTGATGTCAAACTCTCCGCACATAGGGAATCCGGCTGCGGTGAGAAGCGAGTTGCCCACTATTAGGTTTGTTACGAGCTCCCGCATTTTGGAGCCGGGTAGCGCCTCGTAATAGTATGCAAGACCATCGAGCTTTCTGTCGGCCGCGAACTTTTCAAGGGCAACTGCCGCCCTAGCTGCAACATCGAGATCCTTGTCTGTGAGCTTTTGGGTGATTGGGTCTGAGACAGGGTCCGGGGTGTCGAAGAATGAGAGAATCCGCTTTTTCATAGCTTCAACTGCGTCTTTATCTTCGGAGAGATAATGTTTTAGGATTTCATCGGGCTCGCATACAGCTACATGGCAGCCAAATGTGGCTGCGACTGCCGTTGGGTCGGTTTGCATGTCATACATCGCCTCCAATACATGTCCCATTAGTCCTATGCGGGCATAGCGCAGGTCGTGCAAAACCTTTGCAACCGAGCACCATTTTGAAATTTCCGCGTCTGCAAGTTTATCGCCCTCGCGCATTCCTATTATAATATCGTCCACGGGGTTTCCCATTCGCACGGCAACGTCCGCAAATTCAGGGACGGCACATAAATCGTCGTTGCAAAGCTGTATAAACGTTGTCGCTTTTTCGTAAGGCATTGCGCTTTGCGGCTGCAATGCCACCAAAACTATCGGGATTGTCAGCTCTTTTGCCATTGCGGCAAATGTCGCCGAGGTTGCGTAGGTTACCATATCGACAAACAGCAGATCTAGATTCGACCGCTTGATTTCGTCGAGAGTTTTGCGCGCGCTTTCAGCGTTGTCGACAAGACCAAATGAAAATGTTTTTACGCCGTTGGACTTGACTTTATTTTCAAATGTATCGAGTTTTTTGAGCATTACGTCTCTGAGCCCTTCAAATTGCTTCCAATATGTGTCCAGCCCGACGCCTACAATGCCGACATTCGCAGTCAACGGCTTCCTTCTTTCTACCGTGCTTTTAGGTTCTGCCGACGCAACTACGCAAAAGGCGCATGCGCAAAATATAAGAATTAATCTTTTCATCGCATTTATGAATATTGTTTGTTTCTTTCCCAGAGTTAACGCACTAACTTTTTGTGGTCAATATTTTTCTTCCCACGATTCAATTTAAAATCGAAAAATTTTAAGCGGGGTTCCAAAAACGCTGGGTTCGCTTCTCAGGCTTTTCTTACAGGCGGGGTTTTGAAAGAATATTGAAGATTGCGCATAAAAAATTCTTAATTTGTGTTTGTATGCCAAGCTTGTATGCTTCCCTTGAAATTTGCATGCCCCGAATAATTTTTGCGCCCATAACAAAAAATCCCCAGAGCATAACAGCATGAGAATTGCATCGATTGCGCCTTTTTTACATGAAAGGTGTATTGATTCTCGAAACTTTTTTACTTCCACAATTAGCGCGCATATGTTAATATAAAAAAGTTCTTAGCATAAAATGTTTTGGGGGGGACTTATAAATGAGAAAATTATTCACGTTCGCGTTAGTATCCATTCTGTCGGCTGCGGCTTTCGGGAAGGCGTACTATATTTCCTCATCGAGTGGCGATGACTCTAACGACGGCTCGCAGGCGGCGCCGCTAAAAACTATCGCCGCCGCCCCAAACGAAAATTCCGAGATATACTTAAAGCGCGGCGACGTATTTTACGGACCCATTACAAAATTTAAAAACTGCAAAATATCCGCGTACGGCGAAGGCCCAATGCCTGTCATAAGCGGCTTTAAAATCGTAAAAAATCCCGACGCATGGGAGCGCCAGCCAAACGATATATGGCGCATAGACCTCACAAAACCCGAAAATTTTGACGGTTATTTTGCGGAGGGGAAAGCCAATAATATAGGAGCCGTTTACGATATGGCTTCCGACAAGCTTTATGGGCATCTAGTATGCAGGTACAACCAGCTGAACGCATACGGCGACTTCTGGGTTTCGGGTGATGTCAACCGCGTAAACGTTCAAGATAAGAAGGAAAACTTCCGCTATCTTTACTTCCGCTCAAAAGGCAATCCCTCGGCGGGAGGGGCGAAGATTGCATTCTCAACATACGGCACGGGGGTCACAAACCTCGAAAACTGCGAGGTGGACTCCATAGCTGTGACGGGATTTGGCGTCCACGGCGTTGCGAGGGCATGGAACTGCAAATTTAAAAATATGCGCGTAGATATAATAGGAGGGTCTGTCCAGCTTGGATACGCCCATTGGGTTCGCCTCGGAAACGGATTTGAGTTTTGGGTGTCAGACAAGCGGCCGTGCTCAAACAATCTCGTGGAGGGCTGCACGGTGTCGAGAACATACGACTGCGGCTCGACCATACAGGGAATTGCAAATGGCGATATGCTTATCGAAAACGTAAAATTTATCGGCAACACTTTTATACATTGCCGCCAGGCATTTGAGCATTTTATTCGTTCCAAGGAGGGGACGGCAAAATATTCCGACTGCGAATTTTCTTCAAACAGGTGTTTTGAAATGGGCGAAAACGAGTTCTCAACTCCTGAAACTCGCGACGCCGCTCTGCTTTCATACGAGCGCAAACCCATAACAGGCCTGTCCATAAATAAAAATTTCTTCTGGGGATCGAGCGCATATTGCAACCAGTATTGTACGGCGGAGATGTCGGGGAATACTTTTTACGTATTTAAAGACCAATACCTGCTCTTTAACAGATGGCAGCCGCAGGACGCCGTATTTGCGGACGAAGAAGACGGAATCGACAAAATGCGCAAGGTGCTCGGAAACGAATCCGATAAAATATTCATAGCCGATAGGGGAGATTCGCAGCTTAGGTCCGAAATAATATCCGAACATTTTAAAGGCGCGGAGGACGACATAAAAAGGCTCTGCAAATAGCGCGCCGCACGCCGCTGCCTGCCGCTTTGTCGGGAGTTGTTATGCTGTTGTGCGCAAAGTTTGTACCGGGTAAAATAACTTCTGCATCTTGCCGGGTAAAAAACTTTCGCATCTTGCCGGGTAAAAACTTTCGCGTTCTTTTAATCGTAGGTTAGCCTCTAAATTCTAAAAATATTTTAATTGCTATGAAAAAACTCTTAATAGTTTTATTTTCAGCCGTTTTGGCTTTGTGCGCCCATGCGGGCGTTACAGGAAAGTTTTTTGCATACCGCTCTTTCTGGCCTGAAACCGGTGCGATGAAGCAGTTTGCGACATAGGCATAGACCTTTACGCAGTCATGCCGTCGAACTCTTTTAACAGCCTCGGAGAGCCCTATTGCAAATTTCCCCCCTTCTGGGTATGGGACGAAACGTACCTCTGGGAAAATGTTGACGCACAGTTCGACGTCGTTTTGAAGGCCAATCCCAATGCCCGCTTCATTTGCATGGTCGATATAAACAGCCCCTTGTGGCTTGTCCGCAGGCTCGATAAGAAATACGGTTTCGGCGGCGACAGCTACCAGCATATTTCAAATGCGCTGTGTATTCCGGAGTGGAAAACCCTCACGGAAAAAAATGCTCCGCGCCTACGTGCTGCACATGGAGGAAAAGTACGGAGATAGGATAGTGTCGTACATAGTGGCCGGCGGCGGCACGAGCGAATGGTACTGCAACTCTCAGGGATACGCTAATGTCCCAAAACGCAACGCATGGTATAGATGGCTGAATAAAAACGGACTTCCAAAGTGGGAAGTTCCCAGCCGCGAGCGCATGGACTCCCCCGCAATCGACGGAAATTACTTCGACCCAAAGACACAGCGCGCGGAAGCCGAGTATTCGAGATTTCTCGAAGAGCTGATTTCCGACGGAGTCGATGAATTTCTTGGCGAGGTAAAAAAAATAGTGGGCGATAAAAAACAGGTTGGCGCATTTTGCGGATTTATACCATTGCGCTTTTACGGCAAGCTGGACAATTCGAGAACGTTTGCGTCGAAGTCGGTCGACTTTGTGGGCAGCCCTGGCGGATATTTTAACCGCGACATAGGGCTTGGCGGCGGAATATCGTCGCCGCGAAAGTCGGTTGACCTTCACGGCAAGCACTGGTTTCAGGAAATAGACCATAGAACGCACACGTACAACGGCAAGCTTTCCCCATATGTTCAAATAGGGGGAATACACGCATCGGGCGCAAAAAACCAAGCCGAGACAAACGCGATTTTAAAGAGGGAGTTCTCGTTGGCGGCGATAATGGGGAATTCCCTTTGGTGTTTTGACATGTGGGGCGGGATTTTTAAGACTCCCGAGACAATGGAGCTCGTAGGCAAATCCTACGAAATATGGAAGAAATACAAGGATGCCCAGCTCGACTACCGCGCGGAGATAGTCATGGTGATTGACCCGGACAGCGCTTTTTATATGAAAAATCCCTTAAAAATCGAACGCATGATTAAAGCGCTTTACTCATGCGGGGCCCCGTTCGACTATATTCTTTTTGACGACATTGAAAATCTGGATTTCTCAAAATATAAGATGGCAGTCTTCCCGTGGGGATATTCGATTACCCCGGAAAAGCGGAAGATATTAGAAAATCGAGTGATGAATTCGGGTAGGACTGTCGTGTTTATGGACGCCGCGGGAATGTCTGACGGCAAGCGCGCAGACTCCGCAAATGTCGAGAAGCTAACAGGCTTTAAGTACAAGACTAAAGGTGTGTCTGAAAAAGGCATGGGTAGCTGGAAAAGCGTATACGGCGAAAGTATTTTGGACTTTGACAAAAATTCTATAATGCGATTAGCCCGCGAAGCCGGGGTTCATATATATACAGGCGAGCCTTTGCCTGTGTATTCGAACGGAAAACTTGTGGCAGTTCATGTGAAGGAGGGCGGAGTCAAGAAAATACATCTGCCAAAGAAGGCCGGGATTGTAAAAGAGTTGTATAGCGGCAAAACTGTTGCTGAAAACTCCGAATCGTTCGAATACGACTTCGCCTCTCCCGACACGGCTTTGTTTGAGATTTCGGATTAGAAAATATCCGCGCGCTTAATCTTAGATGGCTCTGCCGGCTTATGCCTGCTCGAATTTCATATTGGGCGCGCGCTTTTTAATAGTGGTAGCGCTTTTGCATTTTGCATAGTTGCGCTAAAATTTTTACTTCTGCGCGCTTTCTATCAGGGGCTGCTAAAATTTATTTGCGCGCAATATATTTTGTATTGCCCAGTATTTTCCCGCGTTCTTGCAAATTAAAACAAATGGGAAATTTGCCCCGCTTTTGCGAACATAGGCAGCTGAACTTAATTGAAAAAATTGTTGTTAGGCGGCCGTCTGCCGCGCGCGGAAGTAGGGCGATAAAAAAACGGCGCGCTCGAGCCTGCGCGCCGCATAGTTTAAAGGTTTTTTAGGCTGCAATTAGAGGACGTTGATTCCGGATTTGCGCAGCTTGTCGAGAAAGTCGGGGGCGGCGGCGGAATCGGTTATTACCGTGTCGATAGAGTTTATGTCGCAGAAAAAACGCAGGCTCTGCACCCCGAATTTCGAGGAGTCGCACAGAAGAATTTTTTCGCGGCAGATTGACAGCGAATTTTCTTTAAACTCGGCGTGTATTTCGGCGACTTCGCTTGCGCCGCGTTCAAGATCCAGCCCGTTGCATGAAAAGAACGCCTTGTCAATAGAGAAGCGTTTCATGAGCGAAAGGGCGGATATGCCGCAGTAGCTGTGGCTAACCCTGTCGAGCTTTCCGCCGGTTGTGATTACGTCGATATTGTCCTTCGACATAAGCGGAACTACGCAGTCGTGCGCATTTGTTATGACAGTTATTTTTATGTCTGGCAGCGATTCGGCAAAAGTTAATACTGTGGAGCTCGCATCGAGGAAAATCGTGTCCGATTGAGACACCAATCCAATGGCTTTTTTTGCTATCTCCTGTTTTGCGGCGCGGTTTTCATTTAAGCGTTTTTGCAGGGGCTGCTCTGCCGAGCGCTTTTCGATTCTAAGCGCCCCGCCGTGGGTTCTGATAAGCTTGTTTTCCGCGTCGAGAGTTTCGAGGTCTCTGCGTATGGTTTCGTCGGTGACGTCAAAGTATTTGGCAAGCTCGATAGTTCTAAGGCTTGGGGAATTTTCGAGCATATTTAGAATGAGTCTTTGTCTTTGTCGCGCTAACATAGTAATAAATATTTGTCGATTTTTAATAACATTTAGTCAAGACAATTCTGGCTTGAAAACCCTGATGTTATAAGCTTTACATGCAATATTTGATGCTTTTTGCAAATTAAAACACAAAAAAATGTACAAAAATGTATCTTTTAGCCTTTTATTGAAAAATTTATCCCAAAAGATTTAAATAAGTCTCAAAAAAATGTACAAAAATGTAATAAATGCCCGTTTTTAAGGAAAGTTTGTTGACGCAAAAAATGTTTTTTGCAATTTTTGCACCATTGTTTTTTTATTTAAGTCAACCAAAAGGAAATATATCATGAATAAGTATGTGCAAAAAGTTCTCGGCGAACTGAAAGCCAAGCAGCCCTGGGAAAAAGAGTTCCTCCAAGCGGCGGAAGAAGTTCTTTCGTCTCTGACTGCTGTTATCGACGCCGATCCGGTTTACGAACAGAATAAAATTCTCGAAAGAATGGTCGTTCCCGAAAGAGTAATACTCTTCCAAGTTCCGTGGGCGGACGACAAGGGCGAGATACATGTAAACCAAGGCTACCGCGTACAATTCAACAGCGCCATAGGCCCCTACAAGGGCGGCTTGCGCTTCCACCCGTCCGTAAACCTCGGCATTCTAAAATTCCTCGGTTTTGAACAGGTATTTAAGAACTCCCTCACGACTCTGCCCATGGGCGGCGGCAAAGGCGGTTCCGACTTCGATCCCAAGGGAAAAAGCGACAACGAAGTCCGCAATTTCTGCAACTCCTTCATGCGCGAGCTCTATCGCCACATCGGTCCCAATACTGACGTTCCCGCCGGCGACATCGGTGTGGGCGGCCGCGAAATAGGCTACCTCTTTGGCCAATACAAACGCTGCAAAAATTCCTATGACAGCGTTCTCACCGGCAAGGGCCTCGAATGGGGCGGAAGCTTGATTCGTCCCGAAGCGACTGGCTACGGCAACGTATACTTCGCCCAGGAAATGCTCGCAACAAAGGGCGACTCGGTCGAAGGCAAGAATGTTCTCGTATCCGGCTCCGGAAATGTTGCGCAATACACTGTCGAAAAGCTCATTCAGCTCGGCGCAAAACCGCTTTCGATGTCCGACTCCAACGGCACGGTTATCGACCCCGACGGCTTCGACGCAGAAAAGCTCGCATACGTCATGGAGCTTAAAAACGTCAAGAGAGGCCGCATGAGCGAATACGTCAAGAAATACCCGACCGCCAAGTACTACGAAGGAAAACGTCCGTGGGGATTGGTGAAGGCCGAGATTGCTCTTCCGTCCGCGACCCAGAACGAAATCGACGGCGACAACGCAAAGGCTCTTATCGAAAACGGCTGCATATGCGTTTCCGAAGGCGCGAATATGCCTTCAACTCCCGAAGCTATCGAAACATACATGCAGGCGGGCATTCTCTACGCTCCCGGCAAGGCCTCCAATGCTGGCGGTGTTGCGACGAGCGGCCTGGAAATGTCGCAGAACGCGATACGCTTGAGCTGGACCCGCGAAGAGGTCGACGAAAAGCTCCACAACATCATGAGGAGCATTCACAAGAACGCCCTCGAAGCTGCAGCCGAATACGGAACGCCCGGAAACTACATGAACGGCGCAAACATTGCCGGATTCAAGAAGGTTGCCGCGGCGATGCTCGCACAGGGCTTCTAATAAAATTCTTCAACGGCCGCTTTGCGCGAAAACGCATGCGGCTTTGCAAGGCGCTTGCCCGCAGTCGGGGCGGCGCCTTTTTGTGTTTAAAAAAGTTTAGCGCGGCTCAAAAAAAAGGAATTCGTCATAAAATTAAAATAATAAAAGCGGTGGCTTAGAAAAAGCGTATATTGTCTGTATTTGCATTGCATGCAGATTTTTTTTATTTTTTTGCGTGGGGAAAAGGATTTGAAGATTTGTATAGGATCTATTTTTGATGGGGAGGCTTGCGCTTTTTATATATGAAAATTTGCACAGTTTTTTTGTATTTTAAAACGTGTTGCGCGGTCTTGGAATGAATGCGTTGTTCTTGCGCGCATAACTATCTGCGGCGGCCATGAGAATCGGTGTTTTTACAGTGGAAAAATTTTTCTATTTGTGTTTTGCATGATAAAAAATCTATTTTCCCCGGTTGCCGGAAGTTTTGTTTTATTGCCAAACGTAAGGCTCTTAGCACATAAAAAGTTTTTCTGTTATGCGGCATAAAATAGATTTATTTTTTTGTGGGGTGCGCGGAAAAATCTTTGGGATATTTCTCTGCGAACGCGGGTTGTTCCACATTCAAGTCTTGAAAAAAATCGTAGAGAGAAGTTGAATATTATTTCATAATTTTTCGCGCTTAGATCTTCTAGCGTTTACTTAGATTTGCGAAAGGGAAGATAAAAATCTGCATAAATATAGCGCCAGTTTCATTGCCGTATTTTTTGAGGTTTTGAATATAAAGTTTATTTTTGAAATAAATTGGGCAATGCGTGGGGGGCGCGTAAAATATCAGCTGCCTCCGCAAATAATAATGTTGCGAATGCGGAAGCGATATGAAAGACTCTCTAAATAATTTTTCGCATAATGAGCCAAGAAATAAATACAAAAGAAGACAACTCGCACGATTTGTTTGCGGTAAGAAAAGGCAAGCTCGACGCAATGCGCGCGCTTGGGTACGACCCCTTCCGCCAGAATTGGAAACAAACCCACACGTCAAAAGAAGCGGTGGAATCGTTCGACGAATCCACGCCAGAAGGCGAAAATTCGGAGCACGAAGTAAGCGTTGCAGGAAGGGTTATGGTTTTCCGCCTGATGGGAAAAGCGAGTTTCGTGAAGATAAAGGATAGAGACGGAGTCATACAGCTGTACTTCGCGCGCGACGGTCTCCCCGAAGGAGTTTACAACGACTGGTTCAAAAAATTTCTCGACATAGGCGATATAATCGGCGCCAAGGGAAAACTTTTCAAGACAAAGACCGGCGAGATAACCGTGCGCGTAAACGACTTTAAAATACTCGCAAAGAGCCTGCGTCCGCTGCCGGAAAAATGGCACGGACTCACCGACAGCGAGCAGATATACCGCCAAAGATACCTCGATTTGATTGTCAACGACGATTCGAGGCGCAGATTTATGTTGCGCACGCGGATTCAGCGCCAGATACGCGAGTTTTTCTGGTCGAGGGGCTTTGTGGAGGTTGAGACGCCCGTGCTGCACAATGTCGCAGGCGGAGCCGCCGCGCGCCCATTCATTACGCATATGAACGCGCTCGACCGCGATTTCTATTTGCGCATAGCGCTGGAACTCTACCTGAAAAGAATGCTTGTCGGAGGATTCGACAAAGTGTTTGAAATGGGCAGGGTATTCCGCAACGAAGGGCTCGACCGCAGGCATAATCCGGAGTTTACCATGCTTGAAGTCTACCAGGCGTACTCCGATCACAATGGAATGATGGAGCTTATACGCTCGCTAATATCTTCAATATGCGAGAATGTGCTTGGCACGACAGTCATAAACCGCGCCGACGGCGGAACAATAGATCTCGGCGGAGAATGGCGGAAGGCAACCTATATGGAGCTTGTCTGCGAGGCTTCCGGCGCCCCGGATTGGTTCGACCTCTCAAAAGAGCAGAAGGTCGCAATAGCAACAAAATTGGGAGTGGAAACCGACGTTTCAAAAGAACACCACGAGATAACCGACGATCTTTACGGGCGTCTTGTGGAGCCGAATCTTATCCAGCCCACTTTTGTTATGAACGTCCCCCGCGAGCTTTGCCCGCTTGCCAAAATAAACCAGCAGGACGGAAGGGTATTGGACGTCTTTGAACTCTGCATAAACGGGCAGGAAATAGCGCCCGCCTACTCAGAGCAGAACGACCCGCTAATCCAGCGCGAGATGTTTGAGGCGCAGGTCGGCGAGGAGCGCCAGAAGCTGGACGAGGACTTCCTCACAGCGCTCGAATACGGAATGCCCCCTGCCGGCGGCATGGGAATAGGCATAGACAGGCTCATAATACTCCTCACAGGCGCCGCCAACATAAGAGACACGATATTGTTCCCGTCTTTGAAGCCGGAATAAGTCGATGAAGTGGTGGCTTTATATCGCGCTAAAACAGCTATTCCCCACGGGGAAAGTAGTGTCGTTTTTTGCGGCGGTGTCGCTGCTTGGAGTTGCGCTCGGTGTGCTTGGGCTTTTCGGCACGCAGAGCGTAATGAACGGTTTTCATTCCGAGATATCGCTCAAATTGCGCGATACCACTGGCGATGTAATTATACGCAACTACGGGCGGCAGATGCACTCGCTTGAAGGCTTGAAGGAGCGGCTAAAATCCATGCCAGAGGTCGAAAGCGTGGAGTTTGTGGCGCAGGGGCCGGTAATGATGGTGGTAAATAACGTACCGGTGTTTCCGATGCTTCGCAGCTATGACACAATAAGCGGCGAATGCGCTTTGCCCATACGGGAAAAAAATTTCGTCAGAATGGGCTCGATAGACAATCTCGACGACGATTCCATAATAATCGGGCAGAGGCTAGCAGCTTCCGCGGGCGCGGGGGTTGGCGACAAGGTGGACGTGTTCTCGCCCACGATGCTCGACAAAATAAAAAGGGACGAAGTTCCGATGGCTGCCTCTCTCGACGTCGTGGGGCTGCTTGCGACAGACTATTCGCAGGTGGACTCAAACGTGGCGCTCGTGTCGCTTCGCAGAATGCGCGACTTGTACAATCTTGGAGACGGTTCCCACTCTGTTGCGGTTAGGCTTAAAGAGTCGGCGAAGGATTCCGCCGAGGCGTTTGCCAAAAAGCTTGTGGACGAGGATATCGTTCCGCGGAGCTATTATGTGACAACGTGGCTCGGAGCGAACGAGGCGTTTTTGCGCGTGATAAAAATGGAAAAGGTGATGATGTCGCTTATAATATTTTTGATAATATTGGTTGCGTCGTTTTCGATATGCATATCGCTGTACACTTCGGTGTTGCGCAAGACGCGCGAGATAGGTCTCAGCGCGGCGATGGGGGCAAGGCCGCTGCAAATTGCGGCGACATATTGCTTCCAGGGGTTTGCGATAGGGCTTTTTGGCTCGGTATTGGGGCTGTTGCTAACGTTTCTTCTGTTGCATTTCCGCGCGCCGATTGCCGAGTTTATTGTGGGGCGCGAGGCGCTAATCGAATTTTACCACTTTGCGCGCCTGCCGGTGAAATACGAACTTAAAGACGCCCTTTGGGCGTGCGGATTTTCGATAGTGCTGTGCACATTGGCAGGTTTTCTGCCGGCGTTGCGCGCTGCGCGCCTTAAAGCATCGGAGGCAATGCGAAATGAATAGCGCAAACGGCAAAATACTTTCCGCGGTGGAAATACGCAAGGCGTTCAAGTCTCCCGACGGCGGGCTTACGGAGGTGTTGAAAGGGGCGTCGCTCGACGTTTGCGAGAGCGAGAGCGTCAGCATATGCGGAGAGAGCGGTGCGGGGAAGACGACTTTCCTAAACATAATAGCCGGGCTTGAATCTCCCGACAGCGGAGAAGTGCTGTGGGACGGGCGCAGGATAGATTTGCTGTCAAATTCAAAGCAGGCGGCGTTGCGCGCCAGATTTATGGGATTTGTATTCCAAAACTGCTGTTTGATTCCTGAGCTGAATGCAAGGGAAAACGTCGAATTTGCGGCGAGAATAGCTGGCGTTTACGAGAGGCGCAAGTCGAGGGCGAGGGCTGAGGAGCTGCTTGAATTTACCGGGCTTGGAGGGCGAATGAAACATCTGCCGTCGCAGCTGTCGGGAGGAGAGAAACAGAGGGTTGCAGTCGCGCGGGCTTTGATGAATAATCCGTCGGTAATACTCGCCGACGAGCCGACGGGGAATCTTGACGAAAAGACGGGAGAATCTGTGATGGAGATGCTGTTGTCGCTTTGCGGCAGTGGAAGGGCGTCGCTTATATTGATAACGCACAATCCCGATTTTGCCCGCAGGACATCAAAATGCGTGCGCATAAGCGGCGGCGTTGCGCAGTCTGTGTAGCTTTTATTATTTAGCCGCATTTTTGCGGGGATTTGTGGCGCAAGTTTTGTCCGCGATTTTTTTAATGCGGGTTTGCGCGCTAAAATATTCTGTATATCGTTCGTCGGTGTACAAATGGGTGGAATCGCAGCAGGCATGCGGCGCATGCAGCGCTAGTTTATTCAATAATTTTAACACAAATCCTAAGCATACCATTTGCGTCTTGAAGATATTGCATTAAATAAAGCAATAATTTTACCGGTGGGGATAAGCCGAGAACTTTTTGCTCTATACAAGGCAAAGGCTGTGCGGAAATAAAAATGTGGAATATTATTTTGCCGCACAAATAAAACAGGCGGGGAGGGGCGACCCAAATCGCCGCAAATATCTATAAAAAATGCGCGATTGTTAAAAATGGCCGAAATAAAAAAATATGCTTCGCCAATGTTGGCTGTTGCCCAAAAGCGTTTTTAATATACAAGCACAGGCGGTTTATTACTTCTAGCGCATTGGAGTTTTAAGGGCAGTCGGGGCTGGGGATTTTTTTACGATTTTCAATAAAAAATACTCTCTGCACTTTTTTGTGGGATATAGTGAAGTATGCAATCCGTAATAAGGAATGCCGCAATGCCGTTTGGATTGATTTCATATGCAACAAACAAGCCCGCGCAAATTGCGAAAGAGCAAAGGACAAAGGTGTTTTTAAGTTCCGTAAACTAAAAAAACTATTTGGAGTTTTCGGAAATTTTTTTGGAAAATCTATCAATTATAAATCCGGCGGGGTTCCCAACCTGGCCGTGGTCGAGCCCTTGCAACTCGTATAACTCAACTGTGCCAGTGAGCTTCAATTTTTTTACAGCTGCGGCGAGCAGAAGATTTTCTTCCACTCTTTCCGGAAACTCTATTCTGCGGTCTCCTAAAATTATGCAGAGAGGGGGGATTGGATTGTCGAGGTTGCCGAGAATTGCGAATTCGTCTATTTTTGGTTTTAGGCTGCTTGTTTTGTCGCCGGAGTCGGCGCGGACACGAAAGTGCGTTGTGGCTTGGCCGCTTACGAGTATTATGCCGGCTATGTCGGTATTTTTGATGCCGCGTTCTTTTAGGTATCGCGGGTTGAAGGCAACCATGCCGCACAAATAGGCGCCGGCGGAGTGTCCGCTAATAAAGATTTTTTTGGGGTCGCCTCCAAATTTTTCAATATTTTTGAAAGTCCACGCTACGGCGTCCGCGGCGTCCTCAATCGCATTTTTCGCGTTGGCTTTTGGTGAGAGCCTGTAATTTGCCGCAACTATTACAAAGTCTTTTGAGATGTTTTGCGGAAAGTGCTTGTTGCCCGATGTAATGCCGCCACCGTGAAACCATACGAGCACCCGCTTTCCAGTCTGGCCCTTTTCGTATTTGACGTCGAGCTTGCACCTTTGGGCGGCGTATTCATCGGAAGACTGCGTGTAGGGAATGTCTCTTTCGATTGACTCGGCGGCGTAGCAATGCGCCGAAAAAAGCGCTACTGCCGCCAAAATTTTTATAGTTCTCATAAGTATTGTTTATTCTTGCGAAGGATTTTTTTTAGGCTGTATCTGCCTGAAAGTCAGAATACGCGATGCTAACGGTATGTCGTTGTATGCTAATTCAAGCTCGTATGTTCCGGGGGTTTTTATGACGAGATTTTGTATGTCGAAAACCATCTCTGGAGTGTCGAGAGGCGTGTTGAAAGGTATTTTCCCGGGGAGGTCGAATACGGTGTCGCCGTTTCCGGCTTTGAGGCGCACGCTAAAATTCAAGACCCCGTTGCCGTTCGTAACCGATGCGAAAATAAAAAATCGCGGCATAAGATGCGGATAGCGGACTGCCCCGACCGAGTTGAATAATCCTACGAGCGTTTTCTTTCCGCTCTGAGCGTCAGTAATTACGGTGTCGCATACCAGAAGCGACAAAACCATTGGCGTTTCAAAGGAATCCATCATAATTTTATGCTGTTTTTGCGAATGCGTTTTTTCAAGAAAATTTTAGTTGAAAAAACGGAGAATGCGGGGCAATCTCTTTCAAAAAGAAAGGCAATTTCTTCACATTTTTTATGAGACGCACAAAGGCAAAAACAGATTCCATAAGCGACATCGCGCTCAAAAGATCCGATGTATACAAGGAATTTCTTGCCGAGCGAGAGGAGATAATGAAGCACAAGTGGCTCGAATCCGAAAAGGCCGGGCACGACATAGGGTACGACAAGGCTCTCCTCGACTGGATTATGAACCATCGCGAAAAATGGCGGACTTCCTACCGCCGGAGATTGTCTTCGTCGAACCGGCATGCTTCACATTGATTTTTATGAAGAATGACTCTTGCAAAACTGCGGGAGTTTTTTCGTTTGTACAAGAGGCTTTTTATTTGCTGTCGAGGCAAGCTCATTGATTTAAGCTTGTATAATGCGGCAGACTTGGCTTGAGCTTGGCGCGGTTTCTGATGTGTCGGGGAATCTGCCGTTTGTTCAGCTGCCGTATTAGAAAAAAACTTGTAATGGGGTGGACGCATCTATACAAATTGGAAACTTTTTAGCACAATGACGAACGTTTGGAAAATCATACCCATAATTTTTGTCGCGATTGTCTTAACGATAAGCGCCCGCGCACAGTCCTTGCCCGACCTTCCAAAATCCCCGATTAGTCCGCTGTCAAAAGCAGACTACGATGGACTTGCGAAGTCGGACAACCAGGAGGGTTGGAAGGCGCTTGCAGAGCGTTCAAGGAAAACTGCTACTGAGTATTTTAAAAAGCAGTTGTATGACGAATCCGCGTCGTGGATATATACTGGTTATGCGGCGGAAATGTTCGCAGAGCATGGCGAGGGAATGCCTTTTGAGCTTAAAAAGGCGATACTCGAAGATTTGCCGTCGTTTTTCGATTTCTACGAGACCTCGACTCCTTCCGACAAGTTTGGCGGCGCGTGCGAGATTTTGGCTTCCGTTTATTCGCTGTATCCGACCCAGTTTAAGAAATTCAGAAGGGCGGCGTATGCGCTCGCGCTGATATACGATACCCCTCCGCCGATCGATTGGCCGGAGTGCAATGTACCGTCGAATCCGACGCAAATGAAGGTCCCGACCGAGATATTTTTTTACTTTTCCGAAAATGCCGACAAGCTCAATTTCCCGCTTGAAAAACTAACTGTCGGTGAGTTGATATGGGTTATGGGCGTTGGCGGGCCGATGGACGAGCTCAAAGGGCTTAGGAATCCGAATGTTGCGCCATACTCGATCGAGAAGCTTGCGACTTCAATAAAAACGGATACGTCAAGAATTTTGCTCGGTGTATACCAGCCATGGCCAGAAGATATTCCCTATACGCCTGAAAATATCAAAAAGCGCGGTGGGCTGCCGATAGACAAGGTTTATTGCGCGTGGCGCACTGCGAACGCAAACGGCATACCGTGCGTATATTTTTCATATCGCAGCCCGACTAACGAAAAGGACGTGGGGACTGCGTGGCTAGCGTACATGGCGAGAGCGGGAGTGTGGAAGTACGGCGTTGGCAAGGATCCCAGAGCGGCAACAGCCGCGTTTGACCGTCCAATAAGCCCGCAGACATGGAAGCCAATACAAATGTACGACCTGAATATGTTGGAGCGAAGGCATGCCGCCAACATGAACAGCATATATTCCTTGGTGTATTTGAGGATTTCCGAGATGCTGTACGAGGACGGCAAATACAATGAAAGCGCGTATTTTGCCGACAAATCCAAGAAGGCGAATGTCGAAAACTGGAAGGCATATGTTCAATATATAATGGCGCGCGCGCGCTTTGGTGCGAGCACGACGGAGCTCGACTCCCATTGGAGAAAGGCGTATGAGGCGTTCAGAAGGTATCCCGAAAAGTGCATAGAGATAATGGGAATGTTCAGGGCGAATTTGTCGCGCAGGAATCCGAAGGAGGCTTCAAGAATTTTAATAGCGGAAATGCGGAATATAGTAAAATCGGATCCGGTGCTTGCGCTGCATCTGTTCGGCGACGAGATAAAAAGCTATTTTAAGGGTTTAAAGAAGAAGTCGGATATTTTCCCGTTGTATTCCGAAATAATGCGCGCTTCGTCCGGATCGGCTGATTTGGCGTATGACAAGATAGCCGAGCCGCTCATAGAGATGTTTGTAGAGGAGCTGGACGACGAAGGTGCAAAAAAAGCATTTGCGATATTCGAGTCGTCAACAAGGTCGAATCCGATATCTGAGCAGAAGCTTGAATCGGAGAAGTCAGCCTTGCTTCAAAAGTGCGCGGATATAAGAAAACAGCGGGCTGAAGAGGCCGCATGGGCCGAGCTCGACAAAGAAAACGACGGGTAGTATTCCGGCCAAACGTTAGGGATTTATAGATAAGTGAATTTTATAGACAGACTTAAACGGCGCCTAAAACGCGACGCCGAAGATTTTGTGCATATGACAGCCGATGTCATATACGACCGCCGCGACGGTTTTTGGGTCGGGATTTATGCAGCCTTTTTGAAAGGGTTGTCATTCATTTTTTCCGGGATTGTAAGGCTGAGGCATAAGATGTACGACTCTCGGATATTGCGCGATTTCCCGCTTGGATGCACGGTGGTAGTCGTTGGGAATCTCACAGTTGGCGGCACTGGGAAAACCCCGATAGTTGAAAAATTTGCGCGGTCGCTCTCGGAGCGCGGAAGGAAGGTCGCGATATTGAGCCGCGGATACAAGAGCAAGTCGGAAAGCGTATTTACGAGGTTTGCAAGATGGATTACGCACGGGGAGCCTCCGCCGCCCAAAGTTGTCTCAGACGGGCATAAAGTTTTGCTCGACTCTGAGCATGCCGGCGACGAGCCGTATATGTTGGCGCGCAATTTGCCGGGAGTTGTTGTGATAGTGGATAAAAACAGGGTTAAGGCGGGGCATTACGCCGTTTCGCATTTTGGCGCGGACACGCTAATTCTCGACGACGGTTTCCAATACTTGCCTTTGAGGGGACAAATACAGCTTTTGTTGGTGGACAAGACTAATCCGTTCGGGAATTGTTCTATGCTGCCGCGCGGCATATTGCGCGAGCCTATTTCACACCTAAAACGCGCGTCATACATTTTCATAACAAAGTCCGACGGGCGCAAAGATCCGGAGTTGGAGCATTTGATACGCAAATACAACCCGACAGTGGAAATAATTGAGTGCGCGCATGTCCCGGAGAGGCTTGTGGATTTTGCGAGCGGAGTTCCGGAATCGCTGTCCATATTGGACGGCGTAAAGATATCGTGTTTTTCGGCGATAGCGGCTCCCGAAAGTTTTGAGAAATTTCTTTCTGACCTTGGGGCGGATATAGTCTATAAAAAGCGGTTTCTCGACCACCACAGGTTTGAGGATTCGGAACTCGACGAGTTTTTCAGAAAGTCGACGGAGGCGGGCGCGAAGCTCGCTGTGACTACCGAAAAGGACGCCGTCAGGATACGCTCTAACTATGCGGCAGAAATACCGTTCTACTATACAAAACTCGAAATAGAAATTCTCGACGGCTGCGACGACTTTGAGTCGGCTGTAGAGCGAATATGTTTTCCCAAAAGGCACGCCGACGAAAATTTTTAATTTTTGGAAGGTATGGGAAAAGATTTGCCGGAGAATATCGCGTGAAATTTATGTAAATTCATTGAGGCCGCTGCTTGGTTCTTTGCATATTGTGTTTAGCATTTAGAGTGCGCGAGTTGTATAGATTTTTTTATGAAAAATTTCTAACTTTATAATAATAAAATTCATTATATTGCTTGTAGATTATAATTTGAAAATTTATAAATATAAATGTGGGCTATATGGCGAAAAATGAAGTCAAGTGCTTGTAAATAGTGGTAATTACAAACCTTGACTTTATAATAAAATATGCTATAAGCATTTTCATGAAAACAATCCAACTCATCCGCCCTTCCGCCTTTTGTTTAATGGCGTTAACTTTTATATCCTCCGCCTACTCGGCAGATAAATATTTTGGGAATAGTTCTGCAACTTTCATAAGCGACAAGGCATGGTATTCGGACGAAGCGCTAACGCAACCGACTACCCACCCAATCGGCGAAGAAGATACCGCAATTTTCTATAAAACAAAAGGGACTGCAACATATGCCCCAACATCGTGGGTGACGCAAGTAGACACATATGTGGGCAATGTCATATCTTCCGGCGATAACGGAATAATAAATCTTGGAAATGAGCTCTTAAACCAGGGAGTACCGATAAACTTTCAGATATATAATACGCTGTCTGTACAAATATGCGACGAAGCCGGCACAATGACTTTTGGAACTTCTTTCGACGATAAAGAGGGTACGGCGGCGGTTGAGCTAACAATCGGCAATATCGATATCGGAACGCAAGTTTACGGCGGGAAAACTTACGATTCATATAGCACAACTTCATTGAGCTTCTCATACGGGGATTCGAGGCTAACAAGTTCATTAATTAACGTAATCGGAGACGTCAACTTTGGAGGTTGCGGTGTGACCGGCGCGAATGGTGCAGCACTCCTAAATCTTACGGTTGATAAAATGGCGGTTAAGGGGATTATGAATATAAAACGAAACGGGTGGGGGTATTCCAACGTGACGTTTAACAAGGCAGGCGTTCTCGAATTGGGCGGGCTCGTGGCAGAAAATAGAGACGGCGACTTTACAATAGCAAACGGCTCAGGCGGATCATTTACGTCGGAAGTAGTTTTTAAAAATGCGCTTGGCACAGACTATCAATACATTGGCGCGATAGTTGACGACGGAAATAATCGACCGGATATATCCGCCATAAAGGCAACAATGAATGTTACGATGGACGGCGAAGGCACCCAGAGAATATATCAAGCTGTACAAACCAAAACCGATATACAAGGGCGCATGGGCGGTACATACACAGTGAAAAACGGCCGGCTTTTTATGGACAATTCGCGGATAGCGGCGGATTACAGATTGGCGACGCTGTCGCTGGAAGGCGGCAAATTTGGAGCCGGGCACTACGATTCTTTGCAGGTAGGGATTGCATATTTTAAGACTGCGAATTTTGAGAGCGGCGGATTTGCGTACGAAAATTTTGCGAACCATAACCCAATGGAGACGGAAGTAGGCGATAAAATAATAATAACCGAAACCTTCACAAAAGCGGCCGGGAGCGGAAAAATATCGGTAGATTTTTCCGATGCAAGCGGTAATGCCCTAAACTTGGAGAATTTCATATTGGCAGATAGCGCTGATTCAGTTGAATATTGGGCGGAAATACTGACAGCCGGAGAGCTTTCGGGCTTCAATCTCGACACGCTGTTAAGCGACGGCGCGTACGACGCGAACGCCGATTTTTACGCCGAGGGCATCGAAAACGGGGTTGTGGTGTTCAAATGGGTGGAATCGCTAGACAGCGGCTATTCGCTGCAAGTTGGGTTTGCGCAAGTTCCTGAGCCTGCGTCGGCGGTTGCGCTTGGAGGAGTACTCGCGCTTATTTATGTTGGCATGAGGTCAAAAAGGCGCAGATAGCACTGAGAAAAGTTGCAGTTTGGCATAATAAAAAACCTCCGCTTCTTATGGGGCGGGGGTTTTCTTGTAGATATTTATAATGAGATGAAAAGTTTCGCAAATTTGATTATGCCTCTTTGTGAAAATTTTTAATTTATGGAATGATTTTTAGAGAAAGGTCGTCTACAAAAAGGAAATCTCCGTCTTTCATTCGGCTCGCAAATAGGCTGATCATAGCCGAATCGGCGTTCTCTGGAGCGACAGCCGCGCAGATAAATTTAAGGAATCTATCGCCCTCCGAGACATTGAAGAGAGAAGATTTGCGCCCTAAATATTTTCCGTCTTTATCGAAAAATACAATTGTAGCGTAGCATGCTGTGCCGGGAGTTATCCTTCCGCGGTAGTACCCCTCAAAAACAAATATTTCTCCAGAATATGCTTTTAGGCTCTTTGAAATGGCGGAGTTTTCGCACATGGCAAACTCAGCTCCGTATTTTCCCGTGCGCGCGGCGCGCTTGGATATTTTCATCTTTGCGCCGTCGTAATCGCACTCAAACAATATCCATTTCCCATTGGAGAAGTTTTGTTCATTGGCTTCGTTTATGGCAATGTTTTCAAAACCGCCGTCCCCGCCAAATGCGTCAGTGCAATCTTTTCTATTTGCGGCCAATGCGATTTGTATTTCTTCTTCTGTAAAAATACCGCTAATATCGCTTTTATTTACGCCTTTTGACAACAAATATTGGGCAGCCTGTATGGAAGGATTCAGGTTGTCTGTAAATAGAAGTTCCGTAAACATTGCAGCGGGGTAGATCCCTCCGCTTTCATATGCTTTTAGCGCGGCTTGCTTTTTATTGGACAGGTTGCGGAGTTCAGCCATTAGAGACATTATTTCTTGTGTCGCCGCGCAGGAATTTAGACGGTAAAAAATTTTCTTTTTCAGCCGATATTCTCTATCGCACAACTTGCCAAAATTGAATGCGAGCTCAAGAGATTCCACCCGCTTTATATATTTTTTATTCCCTGAAGCAGTCGCTGATATTTTTGCGAGCCTCAATGAATTTTCCATTTCTGAGATGTCGTTTTCGTCGAAAATTTCAACTGAGCTTTCAAGCTTGAATAGCCCAAGCCACCTCACGGGGTCGCCGCGCGCGGCTCGTTTTGCAAATTGTGCATTTTGTGCGGTGTCGAAAAAATCTTTAACGTATTTTCCTGCTCTACCGTAAAAATTTTTATAAAATTCTTCTCCTGCAATTTTTGCGGCGTCGGTATTTTCAGGATTTTCAAGCGCGGCGAAGATTTCTGCGCATTTTTTTGCATCGTACGCATATATAGGGTTCAATTCCGCGTAATATGCCCTTGCGCCCGCCTTGTGTGCCCGCGCAATTCCTTCGGTAACTGCAGAGCCGATTTCCCACGGAAAGGGATATGGCGAGCCGTGGGCGTAGTCGTATATGCCAAAAAATTTTGCACTTTTCCCCCAGGCGTCGAGCGTCTTAAAATCGAGTTCTTTGTATTTTGCGTCGAAGTAGTTCGCGCGGTCGGTCGTAAAGTACGGAACGAGGTTTCCGGGAAGCATGAATGATGGGGGATTTTCGCACGCCAAGTAGGCAATGCAGCCAACGAGTTTTGATGGGTGCTTTTGGGCTATTAGTCGCGCAGATTTAGCCGAAAATTCAAATACAGCGTTTGAGTAATCGGGGAATCCCCTAAAATATCCGCGCTTATGAGCAAGGGTTTTCGGGCGTTCGTCAAACTCCGAAAAATCGTCTATCCCGACTGAAAACATTTTCGCTTGCGGATATTCTAAAAAATATTCGTCCGCCTTTTTAGCGGCCTGCGCCGCCGCGGCGGGATTTAAAATGTCGTATTGGGCAAGGGGTTTTATTGAGCCGTCGGATTCGCGCGCTAAAATCTCAGGATGTTTGCGCCTGAACTCTTCATCAAAAATATTTTTTAAGTTGTGCGAAAAATTGCCGGCTATCGAATGCGCCCCGTTTAATTTCAGCCATCTGTTAACCTCTCCTCTGCGCTTGGCGTCTTTTGTGGGGGCGTAAAATCCTACCGAAAAAAATGCGTCGCGAAATTCGAATTCTCCGTCGGGAATATTTAAGTTTTCCTTTTTTTCAAAGTGCGTTCCAAGCTCGCCGGGAGCGTAAAATCTCATGCCGCAAAACTTCCTCAGAAAGATTCCGACGGCATTCATTGCGCGGCTTTCGTCGGGGTATTCTATTTCAATGTTGCCGCAGCCCGACTTTATCCTTATTGCCGAGAGCTCTTGCGGAGGCTGGGGTTTTGCGCTTTTTTTCAAAAAAATTTTTGTTTTAGGGCGCGAGTTGTCGTCAAAAAAAGAGACTTTTATATTTCCGCCGCGAGCAAGCTTGGCAGCTTCCATGGCAAGTGTATTCGCCGCCTCGGCGTCGGATCTGTGGACATTTTGTGGAAGTATTATTTCCATATCACAGGAGCCGTTCTCGATTATATGTGTCTCCCCCAAAAGACTTGCGCAGGGAGTTTTAGCCGACAGCGCAAGAGTGCATATTGCGGCAAGTGCGCGCCACGCCACTATGCAATTTGCAGCAAAGATATTCTTCTGCAAATGGAGGCTATAATTCTTGACTCTTAGAACCTCCGCGCGAATAACCCCCGTTAAAGCGGTAAGATTGCAGAATTTTACAAGCCCGCAAAGCCTCCAGAATTTTCCGAACAAGCGAATCCTTCTAAAATCGTCGCATTTTGCAGGCTCTCTATTTGTTGCAAATGCGCTGCCGGATTCGCGGCTATTGCCCTCTAAAATGCGCCCGCAGCAATTGACTTGCGGAAGTTTGCGCGCATTTAAACGGTTTCGCAATCTTTCGCCCAAAAGTGTCATTTCAGAAATGGGAAGTAGTTCGTTTTTATCATATCGATCCAGATGCGAGTTTTGCCCTCCTGCGTAAATATGCCGGATTCTTCCGCATCTATACCTGTATTTAACAAGCCGTCCAAAGTCGACTGGCTTTCAATCCCGCGCGTCATTTTATCCACGTATTCTACGGGCGTTTCGCGTATTTCGACAAATCTCTTTCCGCTTTTTTTCAAAATTGACTCGTGGATTTTTATAAGTTTAAGCGGATTGCAGACAAGTCTCTTGCGGAAAATCTTGCAACCTTGAGGGGAAGAAAGGCCCAACGGGGTAGGGTTGCCGTCGGTTATCCAGCGGACTGATTCAGAGTCTTGAGAATATACGCTCGACGAGACTATGTAAGTGCTGCCAAACGGTACAAAGGTGACGTCGAGCCGTTCTTTTGAATCCGCCGAGTCAAAAAATGTGGATTTTGCCGACACTTCGCCTCCAAAATGAACCGTGAAAGCGCCGCTTTTTTTAAATCCGAGAGCCTCTATTTTACGTTTGAGTTTAATCATTGACGGCTCGCAGCTCCATGCGGATTCGGCGGGCGTGTATTTGCCGAACGGCGGAAGCCCCGATACGCTTGCCGCGCATATTTGAAGCCAATATATAAACGTCTCAACGAGAATATATGTGAGCGCGCCCGCAATCGCGAGATCTACAAAACTTTCGTCTGTAAAAAAATATTTCTTGGCGGCAAGCGCAAGCGCCAGGGAAAAAAATGCGAATCTAATCCATCTGCGAAGCGTCCTAATCCATGGTTGCAACGGAAACGAGTCCGCAAGAAATCCCGCAGCGACGAACGCCGCAAACAATACGATAGACAATGTAAGTATCCAGGATTCCGTTTCCATATTTTAATATCGCCCCGCGGCGTTAAAACAAAAGCGCGTTCTGCTTGGAACGCGCTTTATCGGAATTGTTTTGCGCTAAATCCTAAGCGGCATTACAACGCATAGGAAGTTATCGAGTGTTTTGAATACACCCGGGCTCATCTCGTCTTTGAATTCAAAGAAAACTTCGTCTTTCGTGAGGTTGCGCAGCGGGCTTAGCAGAAATTCGGGATTAAAACCGATTTTGACTTCCGGGCCAGTATATTCAACTTCTATTGGCTCCTTCGCTTCGCCGAGTTCAGCACTCTCGCCGGAAATTTCAAGGCAGTTGTCTGCTATTTTTAGCTTTACGGAGTTTTGTTTGTCGTTCGTCATTAAAGCGACGCGCTGCACGGTTTCGAGCATTAGCTCGCGCTCGACTTTTATGCGGTGCTCGGCTTCTTTGGGTATTACCTGCTTGTAGTTGGGATAGCTGCCTTCGACAATCTTAGACACGAGGTAAATGGACCCCGTAAGCCCACTGTTAGAAGACTCTTCGCCAACTTCTATGTCGAAGGCTACCTGCCTTTCGTTAAAGCTTATTTTCACCATCTTGCCCTGCGAGAGGAGTTTCTCAAGCTCGGTGACGGTTTTCGCGGGCAAAATTATCGAGCCTTCGTCTTCATGGTCGATCTTCATATCGCGGGAAATCATTGCGAGCCTTCTTCCGTCGGTCGCCACGAGCGATAGTTTACCTTCCGAGAAATTGAAGAAAACGCTGTTTAAGATGTACCTGTTTTCGTCCGTGCTTTGTGCGTAGGATACCGAGCGCAACATAAGTGCAAGTTCCTGTGGCGGCAGCTCGTAAGAATGTTGGTCCACAAAGCTTGGGAGGGCGGGGAAGTCCTCTGCTTTAAGGCCGTTGAAGCGGTTGAAGTCTGAGCGGCCGGAGCGAATGCGCGCGGTTTGGCCGTCCGAGCTTTCCACAACAACCTCCTGTTGGGGCATCGCGTTTATAATTGCCGCGAGTTTTTTTACGGGGAGGGTTATATCACCCGGTTCTTCGACTTCCGCCTTTATCGAGCATCTTATGCCGAGTTCAAGGTTGGTGGTCGTGAGCATTACGTTGCCGCCTTCCGCCTTAATAAGCACATTGTTCAGAACCGCCATCTGCGGTTTAGAGCTTACGACGTTAGTGACCTGTCTGAGGCCTGTCGAGAAGTGTTCCTTGCTGATTTTAAACTTCATAATGGTGTCTCTGTTTTACGCCCGGCAACCGTTAATTCGGTGTCGTGCGCTAATATTCTTACGGGAATGTATTGGATAAATTAAAGACTATATAATGACGCCGCGCATGAAAATCCAGAATATTTTTCGATTATTGCGCGCCTTCAAGAAATTCAAGCCCATCGATTTTCCCGTCGGAGAATTTTATTCTGCGGTAGTAGCAGCCTCTGCGCGGTTTTCCCGACTTGTCTTTTGTGTGGCAGGAACCTTTGCCCTTTAAGCGGACCTTGTAGACAATAGAGTTTTGTTCGCAATTTACGAGAATGTCGACAATTTCGAGAAAGTCGCCGCTCGTTTTCCCCTTAATCCACAATTCGTTTCTCGATGTGCTCCAGAATGTTGCCATGCCCTCTTTGACTGCCGTTTCGAGTGCGAGCTTATTTACGTATCCGACAATTAGCACTTCGCCTGTATCGGCGCATTGTGCGATTGCAGGAATAACATCTTCTCCGCACTGGGCTATTTTTTTTAGTTTAGTGAAGTCGAGAGCCAGATTGAGACCTTCTTCTATTTCCTTACTCATATTTGAACGATATTGCCTTTTCCGCTCGGTTTTTCAACACAAATTTTTGGGGGGAAGCCGTATTTTCTTGCCGTATCGTGAGGCGAATGCGATAAATCTAAAAGTTTTACGCAAATCGGCATGTTTTGGAGAAAAAAGCAGTTGAAAGTTTCATCTTCGGCGCGGAGTGTGCGCTCGAAGGATCCTCTTTACGAGTTTAAGAAGGCTACCCGCGGTGAGGTTGGAAGGTACGACATGCCGGGGGAACTTTGGAAGGGGGTAAGAAAGCTCGTGCTGTTGGCGCTTTTGCTTGCGCTGTTTTGGTTTGCGCGCGAATGTTATTTGGCATGGAACATATTTGGGGGATAGCGACTGCAAGGCTTTTTTTAATTGCGCTTTAACCGTATAAGAGCCGTTAAATATTTTTTATGTTGGCAAGATACGCCTATTATGCCGCGGGCTATCAGCATAGTCGCTATTCTTCATAGAGCGGAGGCGGCTCGGCATTAAAAGTCCTTTTTTTGCTTTTTTTTGTTGTATTTCATTAGCTCCGTGAAATAAAAGATAGTTTCATTTTAACAAAAACAATATTATGGTATCCTATAAAGAACTCGGTTTGGTCAACACGCGAGAGCTTTTCAAAAAAGCCATCGCCGGCAAATACGCAATCCCTGCGTTTAACTTCAATAATATGGAGCAAATGCAGGCGATTATACAAGCTTGCGTCGAGCAGAAATCGCCCGTCATTTTGCAGGTTTCCAGCGGAGCCCGCAAATACGCCAATCAGACTCTCCTTCGCTACATGGCGCAAGGCGCTTGCGAATACGCAAAGGAACTCGGCTACAATATTCCGATTGTTCTGCACCTCGACCACGGCGACACTTTTGAGCTCTGCAAATCCTGCGTGGACTACGGCTTCTCGTCCGTGATGATCGACGGCTCGGCGCATTCGTACGAAGACAATGTTGCGCTGACGAAAAAAGTTGTTGAATATGCGCATGAGCACGATGTCACCGTTGAAGGCGAACTCGGAGTTCTCGCCGGCATCGAAGACGAAGTTTCCCACGAGACACATTCGTACACCCGCCCCGAAGAAGTTGAAGATTTTGTAAGCAAGACAGGCGTGGATTCTTTGGCTATCTCCATAGGCACTTCGCACGGAGCTTACAAATTCAAGCCCGAACAGTGCACACGCGACGCCGACGGAAGGCTCGTTCCCCCGCCGCTTCGCTTCGACATTCTCGAAGAGATCGAAAAGCGCATACCTGGGTTCCCGATTGTCTTGCACGGCTCCTCGTCGGTTCCGCAGCAGTATGTCGACATGATAAACAAGTACGGCGGAAAGCTCGAAGCCGCAGTCGGCATCCCCGAAGAACAGCTCCGCAAGGCGGCGGAATCCGCAGTCTGCAAAATCAACATCGACTCCGACGGCAGACTGGCGATGACGGCAAAAGTTCGCGAAGTGTTCGCCACCAAACCCGCTGAATTTGACCCCCGCAAGTATCTCGGCCCCGCCCGCGACGAGCTCAAAAAGCTCTACATGCACAAGGTCGTCAATGTTCTCGGTTCCGCCGGCAAGGCGTAATCCGCGGAACAGCTTAAAGTTTATACCAAAGCCCGTTCGAGAAAAACTCGGACGGGTTTTTTGTTGTGTAAATGCTTGTAGAAAGTATGTTAAAAAACGTATTTTTTTGCGCTTTCCCTTCAAATTTTATCAGAATTTTTTTTCAGTTGGTATGTCCAGCGCATGTGGAAATATAGTTCTTGCGAGTTAGTGTACGTATTTAAACTGTTTAAAAACATATTCTTAATTTATCTTGAATATATAAAAAAATGTTTTAGACATGAATCCACTGAGACAGGATAACAAATAAATAATTTGTGGGTATGAAAAGCGCAACGAATCTTAAATATATTTTACGGCAATTTTATTATTATGCTAACACGCTGTTCTTTTATGGAATGTGCGCCACAGGCGTAAATGTGCTTGCTGAGAGTACCGACTATTATTGGCGGGGAGGATCTACATGGGACGATACATTGCTCCGTGCCGGAAATGTCGCAAATTGGAAGGCGGACGCTGAGGGAAATATCCCGCATTCAACTGTTCCGTCGGAGACTTCCAATCTGATATTTGACGTCGCAAATATGCAAAGAAACGGAAATCCGGACTATGCGAGAGTGAATTGGTATGTTGACTATACTCCCTATCCGAGCATCAAGACGGTAAACAGCGTAACTGCGTACGTCCCTCTTGAAATCCACATTACGTCTTCAATAACCCTATTGGGTGATTGGCATGGAACTGTTTCTTCAGATTCCAAATATACTCCTTCATCAAGCGATATTTGATTTGAGCAATTTGATATGAGGAAGGCTTAAATTGCCTTAAATGGGCTTAAATGCCCTTAAAATCAATAGTTGCGTGCCCATTTTAGTCATGTGCTGGTTTGAGGAAAAAATCGACGCGCGGACCGATAATCTCTTAAAAAATCGAACGTTTGAGGAAATTTGTGCCCAAACCACCGCGCCTTGCAAGATCCCAAAAAAAACGTTGCAATAAGTATGCAACGTTCTTGAAACAGCCTTAAAGAAACTTTCTATTTGCAAGGCGTTAGAAAGCCCGCCTTTAGAAGGTCAGCCACTGTGTTGTCGAAGGTATCCGTACGGATCGTCGATCCGTCGTAGGTTTTGCAGCGCGCCGCCAAAGCGCGCACAAATGCCTCCGTATCGGCCTCCGGGTTGAAAGACGAGGCTCTTATCGCCTCGACAACTTCCTGGGCATTGTCGCCCGATATTGTCCCACCGCCGCGCATTTCGTATTTTGCCATATTTTATCTCCTTTCGAACTTTTGTTTGCGTTGTTTGTAGAAATCTGCCAGGCCTCTGTCGAGGAATTTCTCAAGGGCTCGCTCGCCTCCGCGATCGAGTTTTTCGCGCTTTGAAAAATCGACGAATCGCGCGCAAAAGAGCAGCCAGTTTTTGATTTTGTCAAATTCTATCGTTCCGCTATGTTGGCGAAACTCGACCGTTCCATGCCGCCAGTAGCTTTGGCTGTTTAGTTTAAAGTAGCGGCTCCGGTTTGTTACGGCTCTTTCAAGGTCAACAAGCGTTTGGGCGGAATCCATCTTTTCGCGCCAGTTGCGAACTTTAAGGCTCGAGCAATATCTGTTATGTCTGCGGCTCGGCGGCATGAAGGCGTCTATATCCTCTTCCAGCGTCGCGTAGTTTATATAGAGGTTGCGCCAGACCGATATGCTGTCTTTAAAATCGTCCGTCCCGAAGTGGGCGTGGAATCCGCAGCTCTTGTTTATCAATGCACCGACTTCAGCGAGGGCTTCGCAGACGGCCTTGATCTCGTCGAGTCCGCGCTGACCTTTGAGGACTGGGCTTACGAGCTCGTAGCCGCCGTTTACCGAAGCGTCGGATACTATTTTCCAGTGGCAGCGCGTCGAGTGGTTGTAGCCTTCAATTTCGCAGGAGATGCCGCGAGAACGAACAGCGTCGCACAACTCTCTCTTATTATTATGTATTATTTCAAGCTCTATACCGAAGCTGCGGCTAAAAACAAAATCGCCCTCTGGAGAGAGAGGGCGATTGGAGAAGTATTTGGCGTAGACGTTTTGGACGAAACCGTATCCGACTCCCAGAAGGAGGGCAACTTCCTTTCGGCTTTTGCCCTCGTCAAAGAGGCGGCGCATTTTATCAGATTTTGTGAGGTTTGAGTTTAATATTTCTTCTATATTCATGGCTGTTTTTTTATTGTGTGCGTACACACGCTCTACAGCCGATTGAAGTCAAGTCTCTCTGGACGATTTTTTTCATTTTTTTTTCGCCGCATGAACGCCGTCATCGGATGGGTTGAATGGATAATCCGGATGGGTGGCGAACTCTATCATGGCGAGATTGGCGATGTCTACGAGATGTTCGCGGTTGTGGTCGCTCTTATATATAGAGAGGCGCTTTTCAATAGAGCCGACGTTATCGTACTTTGCGCGCCCTATCTGGGATTGGAGTGAGCCGTAGCGAAAGTAGCCCATAATCATGCGGTTTTTGCGGTATTGCTCGAAGCGCGGGCAAGACTGCATGCGCGCGATAGCGTCGATATTCGGAGCGGGCTCCGCGGGCTCAAAAATGCCCGCCTGTTGAAGCAAGCGGGCGCGGAGGTAGTCGTGGACAGTTTTCATCAGAATGGACAGTTATCGGAAGTTTCAGATTCGGCATCAGAGCCATGCCAAAGTGATATGCCACGCTTTTTTGCGGCCTTTACTCGGTTCTTGATTGTTATAAAAAGCTGCCACAGCCGCTTAGAGTCGAGCATGCGCCAGTCGGCAACGCCGCCGAAGCGGTCGCGCGCGATCGCGGAGATGTAATACTCCGGAGCGCCGTACTCCGTAATGCCCTCCACGTCGAGTCCGGCGTGTTCGATCCACCAAGTATAGATGCGCCGCAAACCCTCCTCGCGGGCGAGGTCTGCCATCTCCTTTGACCATACAAGGATTCCATCGTTGGAAAGAAGTTCGAGCGCGTAAAACATGACACTCCACTGTTCGTTTGTAAGGTAGCTCGGCTTAGTATATATACCAAATAAGTCCTCGTTTATCGAGTGCCGCAACGCCTTTTTTTCAGGCTCGGGTTTCGTTTCCCAGCCCCATTTTTTGAATATTTTGTCCCACAATAAGGTGTACTTCCCAAGTTGTGGCGTGCGCTTGCTTTTGGAAACAAAGCGCCGCCGCAATGGCTTATTAGCTGCCTTGTACAGGATTTCCATTTGTTTCCGCCTTCTCTTTTATTATGCTCTTACGAATTTCCTCGTGTTCTATATCCTCGAGTTTCCTAAATTCGTCATGGCTGATTAACTTGATCCCTTCGTTTTTGAAAGATAGACTTACCCGTGATATTAAAGTAGTTGCAAATTCTTCTTTTCCGAATGTGCCTATCATCAGCGATTTTTTTGCCGTAGATAAAAAAGATATAGCGTCTTTTTCTGATTCGAACCCGTATTCAATCCAGCCGATTCTTACGACGGCCAGAGTTTTTAATTTTTTCATTCTCCAACCTCTTTGTCCGTTTTAGGCTCAACGTAAAAGCGCTCGACAACTTCCATTTCAAAGAGTTCTTCAATTTGCGAGTCGCGCTTTTTTAGCGCTTTTTTGATGCCGGTTTTATCGAGGCTGTAAGAGACTTTGGCGCAATCTGTGCGCTTGCGTTCGACAAGCTCGCAGGCTACAACATTGTCGGGTTTGCCGCTCTTGTTGCGGATAGTTGTCTGCCCTGTGCGGAAGCCATACATTGAAAGCGGCGAAGATGCGCTCTTATTGCGCCCCATAAGCTCCGCCTTGCGCGCGGATACGAACGGCGCAAGAGCAAGCTCGCGGGCGTCGCGCTCGGCCTCAAGCTCCTTTATTTGCGGATTGTATTGCTCGTTTATCTTCAAAGTCGCGGCGTCGCGCGCGACGGTAAGTTTGCGAATTTGAACCTTTATTTTAGCGATGGCGTCGGCCTCCGCTTCAATGGCCTCGCGCGTTTTCGGTTCTTTAAATATGACTGCCATGATTTTTCCTTTCTTTAATCTATTACATCAAAAAAATTGTACATTTTTGCCGCGCGGATTGCGTCGGCGCGCGTTGGATAAGAACCCCAAGTAATTGTGCCGTCCGGAGTCTGGAAATGCCACTTGCCGTCGGAGTCTTTGAAGACGCGCACGCTCTCGACTTCACTAAAATTGTCAGTGCCGAAGATTCGGCGCAGCACGTTTATCAAGATTGTGATCACGTTCATGCTATTCCCAGTCCGACTTTGAAATTCTTTGTGCTTGAATGTAAAGATGTGCGGCAACGAAGCTTTCCCAAGAGACGACTCCCTTGCCAAGCTTGCGCGCGTAGCGTATGCGCTCGGTAATGCTTTTAAGGCCGTCCTCGCGCGCGAGGACCCGCAGAATCTCATACGGCTGTTCGGTGACCCGCTTTACTTGAATCGTCATCGAGCGTTCGGGGAACTCAAGCCCGCTTGATTTTATGATTGCGGCTACGTCCGCGCGCGTCGGATAAGGCGGGAGGTTTATTTTGTGCACGCCCCTGCGGTAGAGCTGCTCGAGAACTCCGTTGCGCTCGCGCATTACGCTCGTCTCAAACATCTCCGTTCCGCATAGAACCATGCCGCAGCCAGTCTCGTCGTAAATCTCTCGCAGGACTTCAAGCGCTTGAAAGTAGGTGTAGGATTTACTTGTAAGATTGAGTTCATGGAGCTCGTCGAGTATAAGCAGCATGTTGCCGCGCACGGCGTTTTTTATACGCGCAAGCAGTGCGTCGCGCTTGTCGTTAGGAGACACTCCTATCGCCGTTGCGAGCGTTTCAAGAAAGCCCGTGAGGCCGCGCGCCGGGCGGATTCTGATGTAAGGTGAGCGCCCGTGGTTGTGGGTGCGCGAATATTGCGTCAGAGCAAACGTCTTGCCGATGTGGCTCGGGCCCCAAAGGAACACGGGTGTTCCGCTTTCGCGGGCGAGGTCGCAAGCGGTAAATATGCGGCGCGCCGTGGGAGTCTCGACAAATTCGGTTGTGCCGAGCACAAGTCTTCTGCGCTCAGTGTCGAGGAAGTCTCGCATGCCCTTCGCCATATTTACAGGGATTCCGTATTTTTCGCCCGTGGCGGGATTGGCGTAAGCTCCGCGGTATATGCGCATCACCGTGGTGTGGTCGTACTTTATCTTCTGGCAAAACTCGCGAAAGGCTATGCCCTCTTTAACGCAGAACAGAAAGCAGTCTGCGAGCAACTGCCGCTCGTCCTCGCTGTATTCGGCGGTGTCGCGCCGGATTTGGTCGAGAGAGTAGTTCCATGTTGCGCGGGGCGTCAGGCTCTTTGCCTTGTGCTCCGCAAGCTGTGTCGATTGGTTTTCGTCCATTGTATTCCTTTGCTGTGTTAAATCAAATCAGAGGAGTCGGCGAAGTCGTCAAGACCGCCGTCAAAGGATTCGGGGACGCTCGGCGCGCCGACGAGCCTTGATGTGTCTGAAAAATCCGCAATCCGTCTGCCGTCTGAGAGAGTCTTTTCGCGAATTTCGGCAGCCACCATGGCCTCTCCTATTTGGGCGTTGTTCTCCAGCACGGCCTCGTTGTGGACGCGGATTTCGCGGTAGGTATTGCCGATTTCGGAAAGGTGCTCGGCCATCTTTTTAGCCTCGACCATTCTGTCGCGGTAGACTATGCCGCTTTGACGGATGATCGCCTCTTGGTCGGTGATATCCACAAAGTCCACGCTTGGCGCGCCGCATAGAAAGCCCTCGTCCTTCGTAAAAAGCCACACTGTTTTGTGGTTGGGCGTAAACGCAGCTATCAGCTCGCGGCCTTCGAGCTCGCGCAGCTTCGGAGAGCGGAAGTAAAGTGGCTCGCGTCGAAAAGAGGATATTTCGGTTTTGATTTCGCCGTTGCGGACTTTGACAAGGCGCTTGTCGCACATGCACGGATAGAGCGCGGGCGTTTCAACGCGCGTGAACTCGTTTTGAGCGCGAAGGCTCGTCCAGCGCTCAAAGGGGCTTTCGGGGCGCGATTCAAATTTCAGCTCCGCAAGCTCCGTAACCGAAAGCGTCGGCGGAAGGTTCTCCTTTCGGCAATATTCGGCGTTCGGCAGCAGGCATTCATAGACCGTCTGAAAGCCCTGCAACTTGTGGTTAGTGCGGTTGTTGAAGATGTTTACGATTCTTTCAAACACCAAAAAGAACTCCTCCTCTGTGAGCGCAGGAAACTTTAGGCGGCTCATGTCTATGCCCTTTGCGCTGGCGCGCTTTTCGAGGGCTTCGCAGTATTCGATAATTTTTTCATGCACACTGTGGCGGTCGTCAAAGCGCGGCGCGGTTGCCCCAGGCAGATGGCACAGGCGTATGTGTAGCAGCTTGAAGGCGCTTTCCAGCCATCCCTTTTGGAAAGGGAAACCGTGCTTGTCGATAAGGCCGTAGTTGGCGAACTCGCGCTCGGACATGCGGGTATTTTCTATCACAAGGCGCCCCGGCAACATTGTCATGAGCATGCTCTCGTCGAGTTTGTTTAGCCGCGCGGAATTGTTTTCCAAAAGAAGGCGCATCGGATAGTTCGCCGGAAGCCCATAGCGGAGAATAGAACTAAGCAAGACGGCGTTGACGTCTTTGCGCGTCAACACCTTCCCAGAGCCTTCGGGAACGTATGGAAGGTCTTTGTCGGTGAGAATCGGACGTACTCCCCAGCCGATTATCATGCGGCTTGCAACGTCCATTGCAACTACCGCTTGCGCGGTTCTAAGGCGCATGTAGGGGCCGATTTTAAAAAGCACTTGAATGTCAAGTTCAACGTCGTCCATCGTGACGAGCTGCATCGGCTTTAAATTCGACATGTCTCGGCGCAACTGTGCTTCTGCGTCGTGCGCCCTAAGTTCCCCGAAGGCGGCGCGAAGGCGCATAGCGCCTCTGCGCGGAGCCGCGGCGGCTATCAGTTTTTGAATGTTTCCCCGAGACCACCCCTGCGGTACAAAGGGGCGTTTTGCGCGAATTCTCGGCGGATACGGAGCGTTAGGCTGCGTGGAATCCCAGAAATCTTTGAATGTACCGTATCCTGGAACGGGCTTGCCAACCGCCCAAAAGTCGTGAAAAAGCCTCTCGCAGACGCCGCCTACCACATCTGTACGCCCCTTGCATTCGAGCGCAAGCCGCACGATAAAGTCTTTGAATTCCCGCGGCTGTCCAGGCTTTGAACCGCGCCATTTACGCGTCAATACGCCCCAGTCATAGCCGCTTTTTAAATAAGCAGCATAGAGGCGCTCGAGGCTCTTTGCCGAAAATCCCTTGCGCCCTCCGTTCACCGCCGCTATCGACGCAAACGCATCGCCCTTCTTGCCCTCAAATGCGCTAATCGTTTTGAAAGCGTCGAGCAGGTCTATAATACGCACCTGCTCTTTTTTAGGCAAGCGGACAAATTCAAGCTGCTCATGGGCGGCAATGCCAAACGGCTTTGGCGGCAGTTTTTGCGAGACCGAAAGGGAGTGATCCGACATGTTAATCCCTCTTTTCCTTGGCGAGGTTAAGTATGGCCTTGCCCTGCTCGATAAGATAGTTGCCGAGGTCGCCCATCTCCTCTTTCGAGAGCTGGAGGAAGCGCGGGTCGTTTTCGCGTTTGATTTCCACGGTAGCTCTAACTTCTTCAAAAAGCTCGTTAAAGAATGTCATCTGTCCGCCGCCGGTACTTCCGCCTTGCAGGCCGCGGAGGCCAACAGCCTTTTTAGATGATTCTATTGAGCGGCGCTCTTCATCCTCGGCTTCTATGGCGGCGGCGTTGGCGGTTTTTAATATATTAAGAAAGGTTTTGAACGGCAAATTGGCAGAAACGTGGTTAAGGAAGTCAGACGTTAGTTTTGAGTCGGAAAAGATTTCCTCCGCGCCGTTTTTTATTCCCGCAACCGATATAAATTCGCAAATTCGCTCTGATATGATATCCGTTTGTTTTTCCGCAGTGGAAACCTTTGCAATTAGATACCTTGCGGATTCAATCCAACTATATGCCGTGCTCTTTGAAAGTTGGCCTCCAAGCGTTTCTTTAAGCCACCCGCCGAATTTCCCGTGCCCTATTATCGGCTTTATGGATAGCGCAAGCAACCCAAAGCCCACAATGGCCGCAATGTTTGCGCTTTGGATTTTCGCGGTTAGCTCATAGGATTCGCGCATTATTGTTTCAAGCCGGTTTTCATCGGGCTTAAACTGTTTTTGCAGCGCTGTTTCAAGTGTGGTTAGTTGTGTTTTTGAATCTTTCTTCATAAGTTATTTGCGTTTCAAAGATGCTTTAAGCTCCTCTATAAGCTCCAAACGGGTTGATACGGGCAGTTGTTTTATGAACTCTGTCCGGCGCGGCCCTGTGAGGCGCAAGACTACAAAATTGCGGTACTCTTCAACCGGCACGCGCAACATGCGGCGCGTCTTGCCGTTTGCCCGGCTTCCCGTATCTATGGCAACAAGTTCTCCGGAATCTATTAAGTTAAGATAGTGCTGAACTGTTCCGCCCAATTTCTGGGCAACCTCCCACAAATAGAGAACCGTCCGCCCCGGGAAATCGAGGCTATGGAAGAAGTTCGTTTGTTGCGGGGTTTCGGGCATTTTCAAGTTGATAATTTTGGCGTTTTGTTTTTAGTTATTTCCCATGGAAAACATATTTGACGATGTTTCGTTTATGATTGCGGATATTATGAAAGGAATAGCCGCAAGCGGTTCGGGTTCTATCAACGATCTTTTGGGCAATAGGAAACTGACCCGGCAGGAAGTTTCGGAGATGCTCTTCCGCAACGATTGCGACAGCGACTCAAAGATCCGTAGATTTGCGGAAGGCGTAGTTTGCGGCGCAGTTGGTTTATCGAGCCTCTCTGCCAAGGAAAAATATGCGCTCCTCGACCGCTGTTTTTGTGCGCTTGACTGGATTGGAAGTTTTCGGACGTCGGAACTACCCATATCGTTGCCGGAGAATTTTTCGCGTGAACAACTGCTTGTTTGGCTACTGACTTCACTTTGGGAGCATCGGCGCGAATTGTGGGTGAAGACGACGGCTGCTTCCATTGAAGACGGCTTCCATTACGGCGAATCTTATTGTATTTAGTCATTTTTTGCCTTTCATCTGTGTTTTTAAAATCTACTTCGCGCGGCGCGCGTGGATTTGTTCGTTGCAAATCTTCAAAATTTCAAACGATAAGCGTCGCGATTTTCTGATGTCGTTTACCACGTAATTTACATGTTGCGGAGTACGCCCCATTCGACGGCATACTTCCGCCTGTGATATGCCAGCCTCAGCGAGTTTACGTTTTAAAATTGTATCTTTTGCCATTTTTTGATTGAGGTCTTTGATTAAATTTTTTAGCTTATTAACTCGTTAATGCTAAAAAATAGAATTATATGCAAGAAAAAAGTGCTAATAAATCGAATTTTTTTTGCGATAGATTTCGCCAACTTTTAGAATTGAGTCCTAAAACTCAGAAAGAAATCGCAAAAGAATTGGATATAGGGGAAAGCTCTATCGTATACTATAAAGCAGGCAAAGGCCTGCCGAAATCTAATGAGCTTTATCGAATGGCACAATATTTTGGCTGCTCTATGGAATGGCTTTTAATGGGCGATGATGATGGTGCACCTGACCACAAAAACAATGCCTGGCAGAATAGAGCTTTGATTGCTGAAAAACGCCTTGAAGATTTGAAAGAAGCTCTACAAGAAGCTATGAATGCTGTAATCAAAAAATTTTAACCAAAATATTAACGTGTTAATACTCAAAAAAAGCCGCCAACCCGCATAAATAAAGGATTCTATTCAATTTTAGCAAAAAAAAGGCACATTAACACGTTAATATATTTTTTCGCAACTAACTAATAATCAACAACCGAAAATTCCACTCCGGTGGAAATTTGAAAGGCCAAAATGGACGAAAGAGACAAAAATTTGCTGAATATAGGAGTGCTCCTAAGCGAGGATATGGAGCGGATTGAGGTCATGTACGAGGGTTTCGACATGGGCTGTTTCATTCTCGGGATGTTGGACGCCGAAATGCGCGGCCTGAACTCTCCCGAAGCCCTGGAACACCTGCGCGCCCTGTACGGCATGTTCAGTTCGCCCGCGCGCGCCCGCTACGAAATCCGCGCCCGCGTGTGGAAAAACCGCTACGCCGCCGCCAACGATAAGGGTTTTACAAATAATAACTTTGAGAAACAATCATGAAAAAAGACAAAATAGTTTACCCATCGTTTGGTTTGAATGCTTTTAATTGTCCACATTGTGGAGTATATGCCCACCAAAAATGGGCTTCTATATTATTTGAAGGAGACATTATAGATGCTCTTTCTTTTAAGATCTCTAAGTGTGAACATTGTGGAAAAGTATCAATATGGGCTGGATATGGTATAATTCAACAAGTTTTCCCTGATACCAAAGTAAATGTTGAGCCTCCAAATGAAGACTTAAACGATGTAATTAAAAGACTGTATAATGAAGCTGCTGAAATAAAAGATAAATCTCCAAGAGCGGCGGCAGCCCTCTTAAGGTTGGCATTGCAGGAATTGTGTAAACAACTCGGAGAAGGAGGAAAGCATATAAATGACGATATTGCCGAACTTGTCAAAAAGGGATTAACGCCACATGTTCAAAAAGCCTTGGATTTCGTAAGAGTTGTTGGCAATAATGCTGTCCATCCTGGACAAATAGATTTCGACGATAATAAAGAAATTGTAAATGCCCTTTTTGAAGTTATCAATTTCATCGCCAATCAAACGATAACGCGCCAAAAAGAAATAGAATCTTTTTACCTAAATCTTCCCTCTAGAGAGAGACAAGCAATAGAAAAAAGAGATAAAAAAACATAAGCAAATCCCCTAAGCAAAGCTTAGGGGATTTTTTTGTCCAAATTGAAAGTAATTTTATTTTCTCCGCAACTGAATCAACTGATTCAACCGAATATTTTGCGGTTTTCGCGCTTTGTGATATTCTGCCTGCGTTATGTCAAACGCAGCACAGGATAGTCAACAAAAAAGCGGTAATCTAAAAGTTTATGCTTTTGAAGTGTCGCGCATAAATGCGGCTACACTCACACTTAAACTGCGCATGCTTGGCGGAGTCTCGTCTGTCCGCACAATAGCAATATCGGAAATACCGAATATTTTGTCGCAAATAGATTCCGCGCTGGCGGACGGCGTTGACAAGATTGAAATCAATGTCGGTTCGGGTGTTTGCGCCATATCTCCAGTACTTTTAAAAAATTTAAAAACGAGCCTTTCTTCATATCACGCTGTGTCGGGCGGCAGTGGCGCGCAAGTCGTCCGTAAAGGCGTTTCAACGCCGGTAAAATCCAAAGCGCCCGCGCGTGCGGCGGCATTGCCGCATTGCGCGTCAGATTTTAACAAAGAGCGGGATAGGCGTATTGCGAAAGCAAGCGCCGTAAGGGCAGAGCCCTTCGATGGAAGCGGCACTGCCGCCGCCGATTTTGAAAGACAAATCTCCCGTATTGTAGGCGATGAACTGCGCAAAGCGGTAATGCCGCTCTTGGCAGAAATAGACGCCATTGCCGCTCTCGTAAAGGAGTGTGCGGCCGAATTGGCCGCCGTATCAAAAAAGTTTACAACCCGCGTGCTCATCGGAAGCGAAAAGCGGGATAGGCGTATTGCGAAAGCAAGCGCCGTAAGGGCGGAGCCCTTCAATGGAAGCGGCACTGCCGCCGAGGGCTCTATTTCTACGCGGGGCGGCCGCACGTCGGTTGTAGTTAGCCGTCGCAAGGTATCTTAATCCAAACGAAGGAATACAAATGAAAGAATGGTTTGAACGTAAATGGTATTGGCTGAAGGCCGCTCTGATTGCAGGCGCGACTGTTCTGGCGGCAGGCTGCGCGTCAACTACAATAACGGAATATGACGAAGCTGGAAATGTCGTCAAGGTTACGGAGAGTGACGAGAGCGCCTTCGCAATAGCTGCACAGTCTATTCAGACAAAGGATAACATGCTGCATGCAAGCGGTTGGGCCGTCGGTGTACAACCAAGCGCTGGCATATATGGCGTTGGCGCGTTCGATGTACTTGCGGCCTCTATCGAGGGCGAAAGGGGCGCTGTCAACGCGGCAAGCTACGCCACAATGATAAACGCGTCAAAGGTGTCACTTGACGTGTCGGCTAACGCAGATGGCATAACGGCAAAGGCGGAGGGCAACTCAAATGCAAATGCGGCTGCAACGCCTGATTCAAACGCAGGCACAGAAACGGCGGAGGGCAAATAAAATGGCTGATGAAAACCCCGTTGCACAGACTGGCAAGCAGGCCGTGGGATCTTGGCTTAAGAGCAAAGGCACGGCGATTGGCGTTGCCGTTGGAGTAGCCCTCACAAGCCTGGGCGACTACCTTCTTGGCGATACTGGGCTGATAGCATTTTGTATCGGACTCGTGAAACAGGCGATAGCCTTCTTTTAATGCGCAAGGTATTGCAGTTCTTAAAAGACCGCGTGCGCCTATGTTTCGAGCGCGGGCGTCGCGGGCTAAAAATTTTTAAAGTAAAGATAAGGTTTTAATGATTATAAAAGAGACTTTTGGCGGCGCGGCTTTGTTGGCGTCCTTTGCAGGCGTGGACGCTACTTGGCTATCCAACGCGATGATATTCATCGCTGCGGCAGCAGCCACGATTTTTTACATCAAAGGCGCCGTTAAAAAAAGTCCGCCTGATACGGAAAAATACCGCCATGTCACGGAGTGCGACAAGCTTTGCAAGGCGAACCTTGATGCGCACGAGAAGCTCGACCGCGAAATGAACGAACGCCTCACCTCCATGAGCGGGCATTCCGCCGCGAGCCGTAAAGTCATATATGAAAGCGTCCGCAAACTCTCCGAAGACGTGGCCGCATTAAAGTCGTCAAACGAATACCGTACACAGCAACTCCACGCACTTGAATCAAGGATCGATAAAATTTTGGAGATTTTGAGCAAATGACTGCCGAACAAAAAATACTGTTGAGAGAAAATCTTTTAAAACAGCTTGCCGAGGCGCGCCCGTTTGGAGTGCTTGCCGCGCGGCTTTGCGTGGGCGCGCGCATGTGGAACTTTAATCTGGCGGAGTCGGAAATTAACTCCGAACTTGAAATACTCGCCCGCAAGGGCCTTGTTGAGGCGAAAGCCGACGCGATGGCGATTGAATCGGCGCTTCATTGGAAGATCACCGCCGCCGGCTTAAAGACGTTGGACGAAAGGGGATACTGATTGATGGGCAAGTCCAAGATAGAGTCGGAGCTTTCGGAAGAGCAGTTGCAAGACTTTTGCAACCGCCTTGCAAATACGCCGAAGTTGACGCTTAAAAAGCTCCAGTCAATGGCGGCGGAGCTTGGCATAGAAGTGTCGCTCATGGGCGCAAAAAGCTTCCGCGACGGCGCGTTTGCCGAGCATATAGAAAAAATGCGCCGCGCAAAAGAGCTTGCACTGCAACTCCGCGAGGTGGGCAACGCGGACGCTGCAGGATCCATAGCGGACGCGGGAGCCCTTGTGCTTATGCAGCAGGTCTATGACGCGCTCACAAAGGGAGACGAGGTGGACTTCGACACTTTCTCAAAAATAATCGCGCGCCTGCGCAGCGGAGATCACCGCCTGCGCGAAGTAAACGCAAAACTGCGCGAGTACGAGCGCCGCGAGGCCGAATGGGAACGCAAAGAAGCCGAGCGCGAAGCGACGAAGAAAAAAGCAATAGAAGATATACGCAGCGGCGGCGGGCTTTCCGACGAGGCCCTTGCGAAGCTCGAAGCCCAGATAGGGAGTTTGTAATTTGAAGGAAATCCGCACAGTCAAAGCCAAGAACAGGCCCAAGCTCGAGATGGGAATCTTCCTGCCGTACCAATGGAGGTGGATTCAAGACCGTTCGCGCATAAAGCTTGTGGAAAAATCCCGCCAGATAGGCTTTTCGTGGGCGACGGCCTACGACATAGTGCGCCAGCAGTCGCGCAAGGCTGTAAAGCTCGACTCTTGGATTTCCTCCCGTGACGAAATACAGGCGCGGCTCTTCTTGCAGGATTGCAGGAAGTTTGCGGGGCTTTTAAACATTGCCGCCTCCGAAATCGGCGAGAGGGTCTATAAAATAGACGAAGCGCGCTCCGTCACGGCCTTTGAAATGTCTTTTGCTAACGGTACTGTTGCGCACTCAATGTCCTCCAATCCCGATGCGCAGGCAGGCAAACGCGGCACGCGCGTGCTTGACGAATTTGCGCTGCACCAGAATCCGCAGGTTCTTTACTCAATCGCATTACCTGGTATTACATGGGGCGGGCAGATGGCGATAGTTTCAACCCACCGAGGGGCTCATAACTTCTTTAATAAACTCGTCCAGGAGGCGCGCTACGGCGAAAACAAAAAGCGGATTTCCTTGCACAGGGTAAGCCTCCAAGACGCGCTTGACGATGGTTTCCTTTGGACTCTCCAACAAAAGCTGCCTGAAGGGGACGAACGCCAAGAAATGGACGAGGCGGCGTATTTTGATTACGTCAAAGACCAGTGTGCCGACGAGGAGAGCTTCCTTCAAGAGTACATGTGCGAGCCCGCGGACGAATCGAGCGTGTTTATCACGTCCGACTTGTACGACGGCGTGACCTACGGACTTTCCGAAAACTGGCAAAAGCCGCTCTCCGAGTGTGAAGACCTTTATGTGGGCATAGACGTAGGACACAAGCACGACCGCACCACCTGCTGGGTCTGGGAGAAATCGGGCAACATCTATTTTCAAAGGCGGCTGAAAGTCTTGCAGAATATGAAGTTCTCGGAGCAGGAGGAGGAGATTTATCCAATTCTTGCGATGCCGAATATGCGCCGCTGTTGCGTTGATTCCACGGGCATAGGTGCGCAGTTTGCCGAACGCATGCAGGAACGCTTCGGAAAATACCGCATTGAAGCGGTCGCATTCACGAACGCTGTCAAGGCCGACATGGCATACAAGCTGCGCGCCGCTTTTGAAGATCGCAATATACGCATTGCCGATGATAAAGACACCCGCGCGGATTTCCGCAGCATAAAAAAAGAGGTGACAAGCTCCGGAGCGGTTCGCTTTGACGCGGAGCGCACAGAGGCACTCGGCCACGGAGACCGCTTTTGGGGCGCGGCTCTTGGATATTATGCCGGAGCAAAACCTGCGGAGTCGTATTTCATTCCAATCGCGCGGCGCAGCGACAGGAGGCTTTTTTAAATGAAATCTGAAATCACCGACGAAAGAATTTTATGGGAGAAGCGTTCGCGCTATAATCCTTTGTTGGGTTTGCGGCCGCAGACGTTGCGCGCGGCAAACGACGCTTTCAAGACGGGATACATGTCGAAGGCGGCACGCATTTGGGAGGAAGTCGAGGAGTGCGACGGTATTGTCTCCACCGTGCGCGCCAAGCGGCGCAAGAGCGTATCGCGGCTATCATGGAACATAGTGCCCTTTGGAAACGCACCCGAGGATACCGCCAAAGAGCACGCCGCCAGGCTTGAGGATTTTTACAACAATGTGTCTTGGACACACTCGTGCGACAAGCACCGCACGGGCGGATTTTCGCGCCTTGTAGAGGCCATGCTCGATTGTATCGGCAAGAAATACTCCGTGCATGAAATCGTTTGGAGCCCTAATCCGCAAGAGCGCACACTACGCGCGAATTTTAAGTTTGTGCCGCTTTTCTTCTTTGAAGACACCGTGGGCAAATTGCGCCTCTTGCGCTCGCCAAATGCCGTATTTGGCGACGAATTGAAGCCGGACAAGTGGCTTATAGCTGCAACTGATTATCCGCTTATGTCGGCCTGCTCGGTTTATTATCTAATGAAACAGATGAGCCTTGCCGACTGGCTCGTGTTCTCGCGCCGATTCGGTTCGGCTTTGGCGTGGCTAAAAACAGACGAGCCCGCCCATTCCGAAAAGTGGGAAGCCATGGCCTCCGCCCTCGCGAACATCGACAACGAATCGAGCCTGATGACCGGCAACGCCGATACTTTAACGCTCTTGCAGGCTTCGGGACAGAACGCGCCTTTCAAGGAAATAATAGACCACCTTACACGCCTTGTAATCACAATGTGGCTTGGTAGCGACCTTGCAACGATGTCCTCACAGGACGGTGCGGGGGCCAGCCTGCAAGGAGAATCGTCGGCAATGCTCGAGGACGACGACTGCCTCTTGATAGAGGAGACTTTGGCAAACACCGTATCGCGCTTTGTAATCCGCTACTATTTCGGCAACGTCGAGCCCGCAGCATATCTGCAATTCCAGCGCACCGACCGTTCCGACAAGAAGGCCGCCCTCGAAATCCTCGGAATGACGGCGGACAGAGGCGTTTCCGTCTCCCAAAAGGCGTGGCGCGAGGCAAGCGGAGTCGCCGCGCCCGACGAGGGCGAAGCTGTAATCGAGAAATCGCAGACGCCGATGCTTCAAGATTCCGCCTTCGGCGCAAACGACGCTGAAAGCGACATAGACGAGCTTTCCCGCGCGATGAGCACCGAAAAGAAGCGGAAGCTCCTTGCCGAGCTCGACCGTATAGAGGCTATGGACGACGCCTCGCAGCGCGCAGACGCCCTCGCCAATTTGCAAAGAAATATTAGCAACTACTTTGACGGCGGCGATGCCGAAGCGGAGGCCATGATGAAGATTTTGGAAAGGAGAATTTCAAATGAAAAATAAAGCGGGAAAAATTTTGGCGTTTTTGGGGCTTAAATGTTCCGAGACGGACAATCTATCCAAAAGCGAGAGAAAGCGATTTTGCAATGGGTTTTTGGCGTTTTGCAACGGGGTTGCAAAGCGCGACGGGGATAGCGACATTGCGAAGCAATCGCGTAAGGGGCTTGCCCCTTCAATGGCAGGCGCACCTTGCGCCTGGGCGGCGAACGAGGCCGAGGAGTGCGAGTATGCAATCCAGGATACGGATTTGATTTGCGCGTCAAATGAGGGCGGCGCTTGGTATCTCGT
>ERZ824978.449-NODE-449-length-60749-cov-12.408706_pt1 | contig 60749 bp, 55 predicted proteins | sample MGYA00519860_ERZ824978 | MGnify/ENA primary metagenome ERZ824978 (study PRJEB31778, sample SAMEA3449184) | human gut metagenome | biome: human gut; feature: human-associated habitat; material: faeces | place: United Kingdom | collected 2010/2012 ... | reverse complement strand
GGTATCAGATGGATTAGATTTAATTATGTGCGGGGCTGTTAGAACAGAAAATTATAATTTTTTGAATGTTGTAGATCAATATGAAATATGCAAACTAACCAAGAGAGATTTATATGAAAGAATTTTTGCAAATTCTAATATTGATTGGGAATATATGGCTGTATGGAATAAAATATATAAAACAGAGTATGTAAGGAGAATAAAGTTTGCTAAAAGAGGAACAGAAGATGCAGTTTTTAATTGTCAGTATTTTAAATATATACAAAATGCAAAATTAATAGATCAAAAACTGTATCATTGGATTCAAAGGAAAGGTTCCATAAGTCATTCTGAATTTAGTTTAAGAGATTATTATGTGTTAGAAGATTATTACTGGATGAATCAGTATATTGAAAAATATGAAAGAGAGTATATACAGTACCCGATAGTTAAGTTATATAAATTAATTTTTAATTCAAGATACAGAGCAAGAAATACAGAATTAAAAAATAAAATCGAGCAAATTATAAAAAAGAATGATAAATCCATTAAGAACAATTTCTATGAAAATGATAAGATAAACAGTAAGATCAAATTGTTATTTACAATATTTTATCATATTCCAGCAACCTATAATATATTTCGATGGATCAATGAAAAGAGGGCAAGATAGATGAAAAAGAAGATTGTGTATGTACTACATGGATTGGCAGCAGGAGGAACAGAAGCTTTTGTACTCAATGTTGTATCACATTTAGATCGAAAAAAATATGATATAACATTTATCTTAGCATTAGACGATAATGGAAAAACTCACCAATTCCATGAAGATAAAGTGTTAGAGCAGGGAATCAAAATTTATAGAACCTGTGATCTGGATGGAATCAAAAAATGGAAATTACATTATGAAAAATTAAAAAAAACTTTTAATAGAGAAAGGACCATTTGATGTGATTCATTGCAATATGGATCTGTTTAATGGAATAAATTTAATGGCAGCAAAGAAAGCAGGAATTCCTGTTAGAATCTGTCATTCACATAATTCAGAGAGTCAATATAGTACATCATTTTTGAAGAAAATCATGTCTAGAACATATAGAATATTCATGAGAAAAATGATCTATAAATATTCAACAAACATGCTTGGATGTTCGGAATTGGCGAATGATTATTTATATGGGGAAAATTGGAGAAATGATACTCGATGTAAAGTGTTATATAATGGGATAGATTTAAAAAAATTTAGATTTCATGATAAAACAAAAGAAACAGAACAAAAAAACATAATGACAATTGGACGATTTGGTGAACAGAAGAACCCATTCTTTCTTTTAGAAATTTTAATAGAGTTGTTAAATATAAGAAAAGATATTAATTTTTCATGGGTTGGGGATGGAGAACTGAGAAAACCTATAGAAGAGAGGGTAAAGGAAGAAAATTTAGAAAAGCATATTCATTTTCTTGGCAGAAGAGAAGACATCCCAGAATTATTGCAACAAAATGACTTCTTTCTTTTTCCATCATTATTTGAAGGATTGCCAATAACATTGATAGAGGCTCAGGCAAGTGGATTAGAATGCTTTATTTCAGATACGATTACAAAAGAAGTAAATGTAGGATTATGCCAATATTTATCATTAGAAAAAACTGCAAAAGAATGGGCTGTGTATATATCAGAGAAGTTAGACAATAGAGATAAAAAAGGATATGATGCTAAATTACTAGATCAGTTCGATATTAAAAATACAGTGAAAAGGTTAAAAGAAATATATGGTTAAAATATCAATTATCGTACCATGTTACAATACAAAATTATATATAGAACAATGTATGAGAAGTCTTATGCAACAAACATTAAAAGATATTGAAATTATTTGTATTGATGGATCTTCAAATGATGGGTCTTATGAAATATTAAAACAATTTGAAAGAGAAGATTCTAGGATTAAAATCTTTTCAAAAACAAATGAAGGGGTATCACTTAGTAGAAATTATGGAATAAGTAAAGCAAAAGGAAAATATCTGATGTTTGTAGATGCGGATGATTGGATTGACGTAGATACTTGTGAGATTGCATATAATAAAGCAGAAGAACAACAAGCAGATCTTGTAATGTGGAGTTATATTCGTGAATTTAAAGAAAATTCCTTGCCAAAAGATATTTTTGAGGAAGAAGAAAAAATATTTGAAGATGAGCAGATCAGGCAATTACATCGCAGATTTTTTGGATTAATAAATGAGGAACTTGCACAAGTTGAAAATGCGGATTCATTGTGTCCAGTGTGGGGAAAATTATATCGAAGAGATGTCATTGAAGATAATGGAATAGCATTTACAGATATTCGAAAAATAGGTACATATGAAGATGGATTATTTAATTTAGAAGTATTTGAATATCTTCATAAAGTGGTATATATGCAAAAGTATTTTTATCATTATAGAAAATATAATGAGAATTCAATCACATCTCAATATAAAGAGAAATTATTTGATCAATGGAATCATATGTATGATCTGATGTTTAAATATATAAAAGACAAACATTTAGATAAAAGTTATATGACAGCAGTAAACAATAGAATATGCCTTGGAATTTTAGGACAAGGATTGAATCTGATGGAAAGCGATAAAAAGCATAAGAATAGAGAAATCAAGAAAATATTATCAACAAAAAGATATCGAGAAGCATATCAGCAGTTTGAACTAAAGTATTTTCCGATTCATTGGAAGATATTTTATTGGTTTGCAAAACATAACATGGCATATGGAGTGTATGCAATGCTGATCTGTATTCAGAAGATGATAGGGAGATAGAAGTTATGGAATCAGATAAATTAGACATATCAGTAATTATGGGTATCTATAATTGCGAAAAGACGTTAGGGGAAAGTATAGATTCCTTATTAGACCAAACGTATAAAAATTTTGAATTGATAATGTGTGATGATGGATCAAAAGATAAGACATATGATATTGCAAAACAGTATGAGAAAAAATATCCAGAAATAATTCATGTATATAAAAATACGAAAAATATGGGATTGAATTATACGTTAAATAAATGTTTAAAATATGCAAAAGGAAAATATATAGCTAGACAAGACGGTGATGATATTTCATTACCTGTAAGATTTGAAAGAGAAATAGGTTATCTAAAAAATAACAACGAATTTTCGATTGTAAGTTGCCCTATGATTTATTTTGATGGAAAAGGAGATTGGGGGCAAGGAACAGTAATTGAAAATCCTCAAAAGAAAGATTTTGTTCGACATGCTCCATTTTTTTGTCATGCTCCAAGCATGATAAGAAAAGAAGCAATTGATTCTGTAGGCGGATATACAGTAGATAAAAGATTACTGAGATATGAAGATTGCAATTTATGGTATAAATTATATGGAAAAGGATATAAGGGGCATAATTTAAAAGAACCATTGTATAAAATGCGTGATGATAGAGATGCAACAGCAAGGAGGGACTTCTCGTCACGATTAAGAGCAGTTTATGTGCAATATACGGGATTTCGTATTGTAGATATGCCGTTTAAATATTATTTTTATTTGCCAATAGAATTTATTAAGAATTTTTTATTAGCAATTTTACCACTAAAAATATATGAAGTATTACATAAAAAAAAGAAAAACAACTAGGAGGAACTATGAAAGTTTGGTGGATTACACTAGCATCATCATATCTTTTATGTTTGGTAGCTGGATTGAATGCAAAAACAGTATATGATAATGGATATTATGTAAAAAAATATAATAAATTTTTTTCAGGTATAGCAGCAACAATATTGATTCTTGTCGCAGGACTTAGAAATGGAATCGGAGATACACCTATTTATATGGGAGGATTTAAAAAAGATGCGCCATCAACTATACAGGGATCTATTAAATTATTGTTTAGTGGAAAAAAGGATGTAGGTTTTTATTTTTATCAGGGAATACTGAAAACAATAAAAAATGATCCCAATGTTTTCATTTTTGTGACATCATTGATAACAATTATATTAATATTTATTACATATTACAAATATTCACAGATGTTAGAGTTATCAATATTTTTATTTATTGCAACAGGATGTTATTTGGTTACGATGAATGGAGTAAGACAATATCTAGCTTCTGCAATTTTGTTTTTTTGTTTTCCACTAATTCATGAAAGAAAATGGAAAATATATTTACCAATTGTTTTAGTGTGTTCAACGATTCATAAGTCAGCGCTTATATTTTTAGTATTATATTTTATTGTGGATAAACCAGCATGGGGTAATACGACTAAATGGATTTTGTTTATAGGAATAGCATTGTTTGTAACGTATCCGATATCTGGACCAATAATAGCTAATTTATTAGGAGAGACACAATATGGAGAGTATAAAGATGCATTAATGTCAACAGGACAAGGTGCAAATATGATTAGAGTGTTGGTTATGGCAGTACCTGTTGTATTGTCATATATGGGAAGAGATTTTCTTAAAGGAAAAGAAAGATATTACAATTGTATTGTTAATTTTTCAGTCATAAATTTAATATTTATTTTGTTAGCAACAAAGTTTTGGATTTATGCACGATTTAATATGTACTTTTCTGTATATATGATTATTTTGATAACATGGTGTGTAAAGTATATGTTTGATGAGAAAAATACTAAAATTATATACTTGATGTGTTTAGGACTATATTTCATTTATTATTGGTATGAAATGGTAATTAGTTTAAAGCAAGCTTATATTGGATTATTTTTTAATTAGTGATAGATTATAGATTAAGAAGGGGATGCTTATGATAAAAATTTTATTTGTAATTCCAAATTTAGGACAGGGAGGAGCAGAGAAAGTTTTAGTTAATCTTGTTAATAACATGAATTCAGAAATGTTTGATGTTACGTTAATGACATTGTATGATGAAGGAGAAAATAAAGAGTTTTTATCAAAGAAAATTAAATACAAGACATGTTTTAAATCATCGTTTAAAGGGGTTGCACATGTATTAAAAATATTTTCACCTAAAATTTTATATTCTAAGTTTATTAAAGATCATTATGACATTGTAGTTTCATATTTAGAGGGACAAACGGCAAGAATTGTAAGCGGATGTCAAGATACAAATACAAAAACAATATCATGGATTCATGTGGAACAGCATACGAAAAAACAAATGGCAAGAGTGTTTCGTAATATCAAAGAGATGGAAAAGTGTTATAAAAGTTTTGATTATACAGTTTGTGTATCAGAGTTTGTGAAGAAAGATTTTAGTTCAATGATACCTGTTGAAAACATTTCTGTACTTTATAATACGATTGAAAGTAACAAAATTCGTGAATTAGCAGAAGAAAAAATAGAAAAAAATATATTTGCTGAAGAAGAGATTAAGATTTGTGGAATAGGAACATTAAAAAAATCAAAAGGATTTGATAGATTACTAAGAATACATAAGAGACTAAGAAAGGATGCATATCCAGTTCATACATATATATTAGGAAAAGGTCCAGAATTAAAAAATCTAAAGAAAATAGTTAAAGAATTACAAATTGAAGAAAGCGTTACATTTTTAGGATATAAAAAAAATCCATATAAATATCTTAAAAATAGTGATATATTTGCATGCACATCATTTGCAGAAGGATTTAGTACAGCAGCTACAGAAGCATTGATTTTAGGAAGAGCTGTTTGCACAGTTGAAGTATCTGGAATGCAAGAAATGTTAGGTAAAAACAATGAATATGGAATTATAACTGAGAATGAGGAAGAGGAGTTTTATAAAGGATTAAAATTATTAGTAAAAAATAAAGAAAAATTACAATATTATAAAAAGCAAGCAACCATAAGAGGAAAACAGTTCAATACAGAAAATACAGTAAATAAAGTTGAGGAACTATTTTTAGAAATATTAGGGGAGTAATGATAAATGTTAGAATATTCTATTATCATAAGAACTACAGGGAAGGCAAATGATAAATATCAAAAACTTCTGAATTCTATTAAAAATTTAGTGCCATTACCTAAAGAAATTATAGTTGTTTTACCAGAAAACAGTCAAATCCCTAAAGAAAAATTAGGATCGGAAACATATTATTTTTGTCCCAAGGGGATGGTTCGACAGAGATTAGAAGGGATAAAAAAATGTAAAACAAAATATGCACTTGTTTGTGATGATGATTTACAATTTCCATCAGATTTTGTTGAAAAATTAGCAAAACCAGTTTTAGAAAAGAAGTGTAGTTTATCAGCAGGTCCATTATATACATTTCTTCCTCACAAAGGTGTTAATTCAATGTTATGTATAATTTTAGGTAGTAGTGTGCCAACATTATTTCACAAAAAGAAATATATTCATGTACTTAATACCTCAGGTTATTCATATAATAAGAATTTACAAAATAATAAAAATATGTATTATGATACAGATTCAGTAGCATGGACATGCTTTTTTGCAGATGTAAAAAAATTGAAAAGCATAAGACTCGAGGATGAAGTATGGTTAGATATGCATGGTTATTCTTATTTAGATGATCAAACTATGTTCTATAAAGGAAAGCTAATGAATATAAAAACTATGGTTGTACCAGAAGCTATATATATACATTTGGATGGAAAAACTTCAACTAAGAATAATAATAAGGCTGTTTTATATTCTATAGGTTTTAACAGAACTGTATTTTGGCATAGATTTCTATTTAAAATGAAAAAAAATAGTATGAATAAGTTATGGACGATAATATGTTTTGGTTACTGGGGAATGAGTAATTTTATATTGGACTTTGGTAATTTATTAAGAGGAAATTTAAAAAAACAAGAACTTAAAATTAAATGTAAAGGATATTTTGATGCATTTAAATATATAAAATCAAAAAGATATAAAGAATTACCAAATGTGTTGGGAGAAGAGAATGAATAAAATAATAAAGTTATCAGTAATTATTCCTGCATATAATGTAGAAAAATGGATAGGAAGGTGTTTGGATAGCGTATTAAATCAGACGTTTCAAGATATTGAGATAATAGTAATAGATGATGGATCAATAGATAAAACAGGGGAGATTCTTGACGAATATTCATTAAGATATGATCAGATTAATGTAATTCATCAAAAAAATCAGGGATTAATTAATGTGAGAGAAACTGGAATTAAATTAGCAAAGGGAGAATTTATTGGTTTTATAGATGGAGACGATTGTGTTAATAGTGTAATGTATCAAAAACTAATAAAAAATGCAGAAAAATACGAAGCAGATATTTCACAATGCGGAATGTTATATTGTTTTTATGATGGTAGAAAAAAACCAATGTATGGTACAGAAGATATACATATATATGATAATTTCGAGGGACAAAAAGAATTATTGGAAGGTAGAAAAATAGAGCCGAGTCTTTGTAATAAAATTTATAAAAAGGAAATTTTAATAAACAGTTGTTTGGATAAATCAATTTTAAACAATGAAGATTTATTAAGAAATTTTGTATTGTTTAAAAGAGCTAAGAGAAGCGTTTTAGAAGATTTTTGTGGATATGAATATTGGAGACGAGAGGATTCAATGTCAAATAATTCTAGACAGATTTTTATATGGAACAATATTATAAAAGCTAGAAAATTAATTTTAAATAATGCAGCGGAAGATATAAAAATATATGCTAGAAAGAGTTATTTAACAGCAGTAATTGGAGGATATAATAGTGTAATGACATTGAAAGAAACAGAATCAAGGCATTTCCAAAAAAAATGTAGAGCAGTATTGAAAAAAAATAAAAAATATTTACATAAACTAGAAAAAAAAGCTTATGTTATGTCAGTGTTTATATTGTATTTACCTAATATTTATAAATTATTACGAAAAAAATAGAATAATAGTACAAATGGAGAGAATAAATATGGCAAAGAAGAAATTAGGAATTTTAACTTTTCATACGGCGAACAATTTTGGGGCAGTATGGCAAGCTTATGCATTGAAGAAATTATGTGAAGATTTAGGGTATGATGTTTATTTTATTAGATATTCTGGATTTGATATTCCAATACATAATAAACCAATAAAAAAATTTATAAATTCAACCAATAAAAAAGCTTCATTATTTACGTTAATTAGATCAATGATAAGCTACAAATGGGATTATAAAAAGGAAAGTTTATTTTCAGAATTTAGAAAACAATATATGAAGTCAACTGTGTTATGTAAATCATTAGAGGATATAGAGAAATTAAAATTCGATGTATACATTGCAGGAAGTGATCAAATTTGGAATTATAAAATAACTAATAATCAACTTGATTTAGCATATTTTTTAGATATTAAAGGAAATTCAACCAAATTAATTTATGCTGCTAGTTCGCATGATGTGCCGTTTTCATATGAAATGGAAAAGAAGTTTAAAAGCATTTTAAATGAAACCAATGCAGTCATTACTATAAGAGAAAAATCTTTAGCAAATTATGCTTCAAGTCTTACTAAGAAATATTATCCAGTTGTACTAGATCCAACATTAGTAATAGGAAGAAATGCATTTGAAAAATTTGAAACAGATTTTAAAGAAAGAAAACCATATATTTTATTATATCAAATTGATGCTAATCCAGATTCAGATATTGCAGTAAAGGCATTAGAAAAAAGATTTAAGAAAAAAGTATACACATTAACAGTTCCAAGAATTGGAGATATGCATGGTAGAAGAGGAGATATAGGTCCAGAAAAATTTCTGGAATATATAAAAAATGCAGAATTTATTGTGACAAATTCTTTTCATGGAATAGCATTATCAATTTTATTTGAAAAGGATTTTTTTGTATATGAAAATAGTGGTGTAATGAGTCGTATTGATGATTTATTAAATAAATTGGAAATAAAAAACAGAAAAGTAACAATGGTTAGAGATATTAATCCACAAAATAATATTGATTATTCGAATATAAAAAAAATATTGCAAAAGGAACAACAAGTTTCATATAAAATTTTAGTGGATGCATTGAATGGAAATTATAAAAATAAAAAACAGGAAAACAGTAATATTGAAAAGAAAAAAACTAAAGAAATGAAGGAAAGAAGTAAACAAGACTGTTCTGGATGTTGTGCGTGTGAGGATATATGTCCAGTTCATGCAATAAAAATGAAAAGAGATAAGGAAGGTTTTTTGTATCCTAAAATAGATAAGGATATATGTTTGGAATGCGGAAAATGTGATAGAGTCTGTTTATTTAATGATAGGGAACAACTATGTGCTGTTCAGCATGCATATGGTGTAAAACATAAAGAACTTAAAATTAGGGAGCGAAGCAGATCGGGTGCTGCATTTGTAGCATTTTCAGATTGGATTTTGCAAAAAGATGGTGTAGTATATGGAGCGGTTATGAATAAAAAATTTGAAGTACACCATGAAAGAGCAACTACATACGAACAACGAAATCAAATGCAAAAAGCAAAATATGTGCAAAGTGATACAAAACATATATGTTTGAAAGTAGAAAAAGATTTGAATGATAATAAATATGTTTTGTTTTCAGGAACACCGTGTCAGATAGCAGGATTACAAGGATATTTGAAAGAAAAAAATGTTGATACTAATAGGTTGTATACATGTGATTTAATTTGTCATGGGGTGCCAAGTCCGAACGTATGGAAAGATTATATAGGATTTATTGAAAATAAATTTAAAAAGAAGGTCATTCAAGCAGAATTTAGAGATAAAGAATTTGGTTGGGAAGCTCATTATGAATCATTTAAATTGATGGGAGAAAATAAAAAAAGAGTAACACAAGAATATACAAACTTATTTTATAAACATATAATTCTAAGACCATCATGTTCATGTTGTAAATTTGCTAATATGAATCGTGTAGCAGATATTACATTAGGTGATTTTTGGGGAATTGAAAAACATAATGATTCTTTTAATGATAATCGTGGAATATCTTTAATATTTACTAATACAAGAAAAGGTAATAAGTTATTTCAAGATGTTAAGGAGAAATTTGAATTTTTTGAATGTAATCCACAAGAATGTATGCAGCCTACATTACAAAGACCAAGTAAAGCATCAGTTAGGAGAAAAGAATTTTGGTACGATTATGAGAGAAAGTCTTTTGATAAATTACTAAAAAAATATGCAGTACCAGTTTTGAAAAAAGAAATGTTGAAATATAGAATAAAAAAAGTATTGTATATTTTAAAAATAAGGCAGCATCCATAAAAGGAGAAAGATTGATGAATATTTTGATTAGTATTATAGTTCCAGTATATAAAGTGGAATTATATTTAGATAAATGTATAGAATCAATAGTGAATCAGACGTATAAGAATTTAGAGATTATCTTAGTTGATGATGGTTCGACAGACCAGTGTCCAGATAAATGTGATAAATGGGCATTAAAAGATGCCAGAATAGAGGTTATACATAAAAAAAATGGTGGATTATCAGATGCGCGCAATGAGGGAATTAAAAAAGCAACTGGAGAATATATTATATTTATTGATAGTGACGACTGGATTGAAAATAATATGATAGAAATAATGATGCAGGCATTATTAAAAGAAAAGGCAGATATTTGTGCATGTGGAATCAGATATAATTATGATACGCATTCTAAAGATCTTACTACAAAATATTATATGGGAAATTCTAGTCAGACATTAGCAAGACTATATAACAATACAATGTTTCCTGTTGCAGCATGGAACAAATTATACAGGCGTGAACTTTGGGATAAAGTTTTATTTCCTAAAGGAAAAATATGTGAGGATGTTTTTACGACTTATCTTCTGATTGATGCAGCAAAAAAAATTGTTCAAATACCAGATGTTTTATATAATTATAGAATTCGACCAAATAGTATTATGACATCTCATTATTCACATAAAAATATGGATCAGGAAGAGGCATGGAGAGAAAATTATATGTTTATGAGAAAAAAATATCCTGAACATATAAAAAAATCGTTTGATTTTTATTTATTTAGAGTTAATAATTTAATACACACAATGAATAAAGTAGATCAACAAAAATTCAATAAAGATTATAACTACTTAAAAGGAATCTTGAAAAAAAATGTTTGCTATATTTTATTTAAAAGTGAAATGTCATTAAAACAAAGATGTAAACTATTATACGATATAATAGGACTATAGTTAATGAAATATACTCATAATAAGGGGGAGCTATGAAAGAATATTATTTTTATTTTCATGCGGGAAGTGCAAATCATGGTTGTGAAGCAATTGTTCGATCAACTCAAAAATTATTAGATGTGACACCGAATTTGGTATCTTCAGCAGTGCAAGAAGATTATAAATATAAACTTAATGAAATTGCCCATCTTCAAAATAAATTAGATGGAGAATCTAACTTATTTGAAAAAATAAGATATATATTAGAAAAAAAAATCTTTAACAGTGAAAAATATGGATATGAAGTAAGAGCTAAATACGAAAGTAAAGAATATAGATCTGGAACAATAGCATTATCAATAGGTGGAGATAATTATTGCTATGGAGAAGCATATAATTTGTATTTGTCAGCAATGAATAAGCAGTTACATAAAAAGAATATAAAAACAGTATTATGGGGGTGCTCGATTGAGCCATCACAAGTTACAAGCGAAATGCAAAAAGATTTTAGTAGATATGATTTGATTGTGGCACGAGAAAGCATTTCTTATAATGAATTAAAAAAATATAATTCTAATACAGTTATGACTTGTGATCCAGCATTTACATTAAATAAAGAAGAATTACCATTACCACCAAATTTTGTTGAGAAAAAGACAATAGGTATAAATGTTAGTCCGTTAATCCAGAAGAAAGAAACTAAATCTGGAATTACAATAGATAATTATAGAAAAATGATAGATTATATCATAAAGGAAACAGAATATTCAGTAGCATTGATTCCACATGTAGTATGTGATGGAAATGATGATAGAGAACCTTTAAAGAAGTTATATAATGAATTTGAAAATAGTGGACGAGTTTGTATGATAGAGGATTGTAATTGTGAACAATTAAAAGGATATATTTCTAGATGTTGTATGTTTATAGGGGCTAGGACGCATGCTACGATTGCAGCGTATTCAACAGGTGTTCCAACATTGGTAATAGGATATTCTACAAAAGCTAAAGGAATTGCCAAGGATTTATTTGGTAAAATAGATAATTATGTGTTGCCAGTTCAGCAATTAAAAAATAAGGATGATATGTTGAATAATTTTAAATGGTTAGAGAAAAATCAGAAAGAAATAAAAGAACATTTGAAAAAAATTATGCCTGAATATGTAAAGAGTATGCAAAAGGTATTAGAAAAATTGGAGGCATTATAATTATGGGACGAAAAAAAGTAGCAATTTTGTTGCCATGGCTTAAAATGGGAGGAACGAATAAAGTAGCATTACGATTTGCTAAGGAATTGTCTAAATATTATGATGTAACAATTGTTTTATCTGAAAATAGTGGAGAACTTTTAGGGGAAGTGCCAAATAACATAAATATAATCATTGATGAGATGAGAAATTTTAAAAAAATTTTTAAGATAGATTTAAAGAAATTTCATTTAAAATATATCGTAAAAAATTTAATTTATTATCTAAAGATAAAATTAGGAAAAGATAGCATTGACAATTATTTATATATGGTATCGAGAAATCCATATATAAGTGAAGATATATTTGATTGTGCGATCAGTTATCATGGACAATCTCCTGAAAGACTATTAAATCTTATTTATCGTGTTCATAGTCGAAAAAAAGCAGCATGGATACATGGAGAAATGGGATTTTCTAAAGAAAGATGCAAGAGGATGGAAAGATATTACAATAAATTGGACCATTTTTTCTTTGTGTCTGAGCCAACATTAAATTCTTTTAAGAAGAAGATTGATTTTGATGAAAAAAAAGCAACAGTGTATTATAATCCTTTAGATGATTCAGAAATTATGGAACAAGCGGAAGAAAAATTTTCACCTTCGTTTACAAAAGAAAATGTAAATTTACTTACTGTGGGAAGAATATCATCAGAAAAAGGACAAGATATGATACCAGCTATTGTAAAAATTCTAAAAACGGATGGATACAAAATTAAGTGGTTTATTATTGGAGATGGTCCCAAACAAGAAGAATTAGAACGATTGATCCAAAAGGAAAAAGTTGAGAATGAAATTTACTTATTGGGAGTAAAGCAAAATCCATATTGTTTTATGAAAGCCTGTGATATTTATGTTCAACCATCTTATACGGAAGGGTATTCAACAACAATCTGTGAGGCTGGAATTTTAGGAAAAGCAATTATAGGAACGAAACCATCAGGTGGGATTCGTGATCAGATTGAAGATGGAGAAAGCGGAATGATTGTTGATGCTAAAGTAGATAGTATAGCCAAAGCAATAGAACAATTAATAGATGATCCTTCTTTAAAAGTTAAGTTTGAAAGAAATATTCAGCAAAAGGATTTTTCAGGAAAAGGTGAGATAAAGAAATTTATAAGTTATATGGAAGGGGAATAAATGGAACAAAAATTAATTTCAATTATTATTCCAGTATATAATGCAGAAAAGACATTAAGAAGATGCTTGGATTCTGTAAAAAAACAGAATTATTCAAAATACGAAGTAATAATCATTGATGATGGTTCTAATGATAAAAGTGCTGAGATTTGTAAAGATTATTGTAATAAAGATTCAAGATTTAGGTTATATAAACAAAAAAATGGGGGACCATCAAAAGCAAGAAATAAGGGCCTTGATGAAGCAGAAGGAGACTATATTGCTTTTTTAGATAGTGATGATTATTTACAGGAAGAATATTTAAATACAATAAATACTGCTGCAAGCGAAAATCCAGATCTTATATTTATAGCTTTTAATAGAGTGAATTCTGAAGGAAAATTGATAAAATCTTACCAGTTGCCAGATTATAAACGAGAATTTAAAGATATGGTAATTTCTTTATCTAAAGAAGATATGTTTGGTTATACGTGGATTAAAGTGATAAAAAGAGATATTATCAAAAATGTACGATTTAATAATGAAATGAAAATTTTTGAGGATGAGGTCTTTATATGTGATATATGTCAGGACACTAGGAAAATATATTTATTGAATAAGCCGATATATAATTATGTTCGAGGAGAGGAAGAAACATTATTCACAAAAGTGCATTATGATTATGTGAGAAATTGTAATTTAGTATATCAAGCTTGGACAAGAATGTTAAAAGATGAGCATTTTGAAATTTTAGAAGAAAAAGCAAATCATATGGTAAATAATTGCTTTTGGTATGGATTAGAAAAGAAAGTTAATACAATAAATTTTTATAGAGAATTAAAAAATAGCTCTTTTTTTATAAAAAGTACATTGGAAAATAAATTTATAAAATATATTAGAAAAGATAAATGGAATTACATTAGAGTTTTGTGTATGAAATATAGATTAAAAATATTTATAGCGAAGCTATTAAATAGAAAGTAAGGGAAAGGTAATTATTAATATGAAAGAACGAAGCAGAACAGAGTATTCGTTATTAAATATATTTACAGGAATCTTTGGGTATGGAATCAATACCATAGTTGGATTTATTTGTAGGATATTATTTGTTAGAATTTTATCTGCAGATTATCTAGGAATTAGTGGATTGTTTACAAATATATTATCGATGCTTTCATTGGCAGAGCTTGGAATTAGTAGTGCTATTACATATGCGTTATATAAGCCAATTGCAAATGATGATAAAAAGAAAATAGCTGCAATTATGCAATTTTATAAAAAGGCATATATTGTAATAGGATTATTAGTTGGAATTGTAGGTATAGCAATATTACCATTTTTAAATTTAATCATACATGAGCCACCAGCAGTTAAAGAAAATATATATATGATATATTTTCTTTATTTATTAGGATCTGTATTAAGTTATTTTTACAGTTATAAAAGCTCTTTACTAACAGCTATGCAAAGAAACTATATAGTGATTGGTTATAGCTATATAATTACAATAATGCAAAATATAATACAAATAGCAGTTTTAGCGCTGACGCATAAGTACATATTATATCTTGTAATACAGGTAATTTTTGGATTTTTATACAATTTTAGTATTTCATATAAAGCAGATAAGGATTATCCATATATAAATCAGAAGACAACGTCACTGAATAAAGAGGAAACAAGAGGAATATTTAAAAACATTAAGGCGTTGGCTGTTTATAAATTGTCCGGAGTGTTAGTTAATAGCACAGACAATATAGCAATTACTTTTTTTAGAGGAATAAAAACAGTAGGATTTGCGTCAAATTACACATTGTTTTCATCAATTTTAAATACATTGATTACACAGATTTTTAATTCACTTACTGGGAGTGTTGGAAATTTAATAGCATCAACAAATGAAGATAAACAATATAAATTTTTTAAAGTTTTAAATTTAGCAAATTTTTGGTTATATGGTTGGGCAGCTATAGGAATGGCATTTGTTTCAGGTGATTTGGTTCATATGTTATATGGAAATCAATACGTTATGGATTTAAAAATTCCAATAATATTAGCCTTGAATTTTTATTCAATAGGAATGATACATGCTAGTTATACATATAAGTCAGCAATGGGATTATTTCAATATGGGCAATATATATTAATTTTTACTGGTATTATTAATCTAGCATTAGATATCGTATTAGGAAGACAGTTTGGTACATTTGGGATTTTTTTAGCAACGATGATCGCAAGATTATTAACCAATTTGTGGTATGAGCCATATGCAGTATATAAATATGGATTAAAGAAAAATCCAGTATTATATTTTATTCGCCAATTAGTTTTTAGTATTATTTTGGTTATAATAGGATTGATTTGTTGGAAATTATGCAGTTTATGTCATTTTAAAATAATGGTTAATATTATTGTAAAAATAATAATTTGTTCAGTTGTAACAAATATAATGATTATCGTTTGCTTTTGGCATTCTGAAGAATTTAAATATTTTTTGAATAAAATTACGAATATTTTAAAGATAAACAGAAGGGGATAAAATGAAAAAAATTCAGGAAAAAGATAATTGTACAGGTTGTACAGCGTGTGAAAATATTTGCCCTAAGAAATGTATTAGCATGATAGAGGATAAATATGGATTTAAATATCCAGAGATTAATGAAAAAGAATGTATAGATTGTAATTTATGTAAAAAGGTTTGTCCGATTATAAATAAAGTTCAGTATAGCAAGAATAGTTATGTATATGCGATTATTAATAAAAATGATGAAGTTAGAAAAGAAAGTTCATCAGGTGGATTCTTTTCTGTTGTTGCAGAATATGTATTGGATCAAAAAGGTATTGTTTTTGGAGCTGCATATAATGATAAATATGAAGTAGAACATATTGGAATTGAAAGCAAAAATGATATTTATATGCTTAGAGGAGCGAAATATGTTCAGAGTAATCTAGAGAATACATTTCAATTTGTAAAGAAGGAGTTATTAAAGAAAAGGATTGTCCTTTTTAGTGGAACAGGATGTCAAGTTTCAGGGTTAAAAAAATATTTACAAAAAGAATATGATAATTTAATATGTATGGACTTAGTTTGTCATGGAGTACCATCACCTAAGATATGGAAGAAATATGTAGAAAATAGAACTCGAATAGATAATGAAGAAAAGCTTCCTAAAAGAGTAAATATGAGATCAAAAGAAACAGGATGGAGTAGATATTCATATTCAATACAATTTTTTTATGATGAGGAAAAACAATACCTACAAAGCAGTGCAAAAGATTCTTTTATGAGAGCGTTTATTTCTGATTTATGCAGTCGTCCATCGTGTGCCAAATGCGAATTTAAAGGTATAAATAGGAATAGTGATTTTACATTAGGTGATTATTGGGGGATTTGGAATCAGGATTTGTCTATGGATGATAACAAGGGAACTTCACTTGTGTATGTACATAGTAAAAAAGGAAGGGAAATACTGGAGAAAATCAGAAATAATATTATTATAAAAAAAATGAACATAGATAAGTCATGGGAAGAAAATCCAAGTGTTATATATTCAAGTGAATTACATCCACAATTTGATTTGTTTTATGAAAGAATTAATCGGGGAGATGAGTTTGAAAATGTAGTACACGATATTTTGGATGTAAAAGATAAGAAAAAAATAGTTAAAAAATTGAAATCATTTTTTCATAAAATAAAGAGTGTGTAAATTTATGGAGAGTAGGATTATGAAGAAAAAAGCAAGATTTATAAATATAATCACAGCATTCGTTTTAGCAATATTGATGTTGTTTCTGATAGCATCTTTTGAAAAATTATATTCTAATGTTGATAATTTTAATATTTCATTGGTCACGAATGGTCTGTTTGATAAAGATGGATACACGTATTACCTGCATCCATGGTTATGTAAGTTTATAAATATTTTGGCTAATATATTACCGAAGGCAGATGCGTATGTGTTATTAATGCATACATTATTATTTGTTTGTATTTGGAGCATTTTTGATTTGATTTTAAATCTTAAAATAAGTAGATTTAGTCAGATAGTATTTATTTTTATTACATTTACTTCAGGAATAGTTGTAAATATTTGGAATTGTAATTATACGATTCATGCTGCTTTTTTTGTGTTTACAGGAGCAATTCTGATTTTAAACGGTCATTCATGGTTATATAGGTACATAGTTGGGATTATACTTTTGTGTTTTGGATTTATGTGGCGAATTAAAGGAGCGTTATTAATATCCCCATTTATAATATTAGATATTTGTTTCAGAATCATTAATAATAGAAATTATAAAATATTAAGAAATAAAGGACAAGTTAAGTATTTTCTAATACCACTATTGTGTATTGCGATTTTATGTGTTTCACAATATACAGTTGAAAATTCAAAAACATATAAAAAATATGTTGAATACAGCGTGTATAGAACTAAGGTAGAGGATTTCCCAGTAGCATCATGGAAAGAAATATCTGAGAAAATGGTAACAGTTACAGAAGCTGATTATAAAGCAGTAGTATCATGGATATTACTCGATACAGACAGAGTAAATACACATACATTTAAACAGATTTCTGATGTTGGATCAATTAATAAGTATCCATATTCTGTTAGTGGAGTAATTCAAGCAATTAAAGAGATGATACACACTTTTATATCGTATAAATCATGGACATTTATATTTTCAGGAATAATTTTGTCAATAATAATATATTTGTTATTGAATTGTAAAAGTAGATGGAAGGCATTAGCGGAAATAGTTTTCGCAATTTTTGGTGCGTTTGTAATTATTTTATATTTTAGTATAAGAGGAAGAGCAGTTTTACATATTTGGGTTTCTGTGAATTTGATTACAGAATATCTTATAGTTGTAATAGCAGCAAGAGAATTGCAGAGATTAGAAAATAAAAAGAAAAATAAATTGTATGGTGTAATCCTACTATCTATATGCGTAATAGGTGTTTTTTTTAATCTTATTAAAGGGGAATGGCATATACCGCAATTAGCAATCAATAGTAGAACTGGAAATGAGATAAATGAGTTTGAAAGAACATATGAAAATGATAATGTTTACATATGGGGATCATGGCATAAAAATGTAACATCTATATACATGAATAATGGTAAATTACCAACACAAGAATTTATGAATCACAATATATCAGCAGGTGATTGGACATATGGGCAAAAATTTTTTTATGAAAGCTTATTAAAAATGAAGATAACTAACCCGGCATTGGCATTATTAGAAAGAGATAATACTTATTTTGTAGATGAGGATTGTAAGTTTGTATGTAATTATTTACGACAAAGCTATGGAAAAAAAGTTTCTGCAGTAAAAGTTGGAAAAATAAATAATATTACAGTCTGGAAATTTAAAACTAAATAAACCTGAATTATTTGTGAACAAATATATTTGCCCATGGTTGGAAGGGAATATAAGGTCCCAAGGACCTTAAGAATTTATCAGTAAATAAAGATACCTAGATGTTAAAGTTAAAGAGATGGATATTAAGAAATTTATAGTAAAATCAAAAGATATTTCAATGTAATATAGATGAGAGGAAGATAGATATGATAGGGAAACCATTAGTTAGTGTAATTGTGCCTGTGTACAATATAGAAAAATATGTAGATGCATATTTCATAAATTATTGATCAGACTTATAAAATATAAAAATAATTATTGTGGATGATGGATCAGTAGATGATAGTGGAAGATTAAGTGATGAATGGGAAAAAAGAGATCATCGAATTAAAGTAATTCATCAGGAAAATAAAGGAGAGAAAATATAAGATCCCAGGGACTTTAAGAATTTCTTAAGTTGAGGGTGCGTGGAAAGCATGATGCCAAGACAGAAAAATAACCGCCCTAGCCTGGAAAGTTAAGCGGTTATTCGTAATTAATATCAGGCGAACCGTCATCGGTAGCACCTTTCTTTATTAATATATTAACATTTGGTATATTTTATGTCAACAAATAATAAAGGGAGAGGTTAATACACACTATGGATCAAGAAAAATTAAGAACCACATTGCAGATAGGTGAAACAATAGCAGTAGAATTTAAAAGATGCAGCAACCGAATAGAAAATGATGTATATCAAAGTGTGTGTTCCTTTCTGAATCGTTTTGGTGGAGATATTTACCTTGGAGTAGAAGACGATGGGACTGTTTGTGGAGTTCCTGAAAATGCAGCAGGAGATATGGTAAAAAATTTTATAAAGATTATCAGTAATCCCAATATGTTTACTCCAACCATATATCTATCACCGGAAATTATAAAGTATGAAGGAAAAACGATCATTCATATTCATATACCAGTCAGCGCAGAAGTACACAGTTTCAAAAAGGAAGTTTATGACAGAGTAGATGATGCAGATGTAAAAGTTACTGCAACAGCTCAACTTGCAATGATGTATATTAGAAAACAGAATAGGTTTACAGAGAAACAGATTTATCCTTATATTTCACTGGAAGATTTTAGATTAGATTTATTGCCACGAATTAGAAAAATGGCAATAAATAATATAGAAGGTGTGCATAGTTGGGAAAGTATGAGTGATGAAGAATTATTGAGAAGTGCGGGATTATATGGAAAGGACAGAGTGACAGGAGAAAGTGGATATAATCTGGCAGCAGTTATGTTATTGGGAAATGATTGCAAATACATTGATTCATAGAGAATTTACGAGTTCATATACAGCTAAATTTGTAATAGAAAAAGATAGGATGTATACAGAAAATGCGAATCGGTCATCAGGAGATGGAATTATTACACCTGATAATATGGAACCAAATCCAAAGAATCCGATTATTGCTTCATTTTTTAGAAATATAGGATGGTCAGATCCATTAGGTTCAGGAGTGAGAAATATATTTAAATATTCGAAATATTATTCAGGAGAAGAACCAGAATTTGTAGAAGGGGATGTATTTAGGATTATTGTGCCATTAAATGAAGATTACTCCTATGATAATGTAAAAAACAGCGATAAAAAAACGGCGATAAAAAAACGGCGATAAAAAACGGCGATAAAAAGATTTCAAAAAAGACAATACAAAATTATAAAAAAATACTTGAATTTATGGAAGAGGGTAAAGAATATACGATTCAGGATTTTTGTAATTTGTTAAATTTAAAACCATCCAGAACGAAAGAATTATTAAAAGCTTTGACACAAGATATAGAACAAATAGGCAATAATAAAAATCGAAAATACAGATTAAAATAAAAAGGATATGGGGAGGAAACCTACAAATGCAATCAGCATATATTCATTTATATCTGATCATGATCAACGTTATAACATTTGCATTGTATGGACTAGACAAATGGAGAGCGATGACAAGACAGTGGAGAGTTAGAGAGAAAAAATTGATCATACTTGCACTGATCGGAGGCTCCATTGGAGCAATGATCGGTATGACAGTATTTCATCATAAGACAAGAAAATGGTATTTTAGATTAGGGATACCTTTGATTTTGGGCATTCAGGTGTCGTTGATACTTTGTTTTTATGATATGATGTAAGTAAGCAAAGGAGAATTGGAAAGAAGTTTAAGAGACCCCAAAGCAAAGGAAGATTAGAGATATGAAGCAAAGCAAACGGAAGAGGATGTTTTGTGATTAGATAAAATCTAAGAAGGTGGTGTTGGCAATGAACAATGTGAAATTACCAGTAGGAATTTCTGATTTTCATAAGTTAAGACAAAATGAATATTATTATGTAGATAAAACGAATTTGATCAAAGAATTACTGGAATCAAGAATCGCAGAAGTTACATTGATCACGAGACCAAGACGTTTTGGAAAGACGATCGGCATGAGTATGTTGGCGTATTTCTTTGATATACGAAAAGACAGCAGGAAACTATTTGAAGATCTGAAGATCTCAAGAGATATAGAATTATGTCAAAAATGGATGAATCAGTATCCAACATTATTTATTTCCTTCAAAGATGTAGATGGATTGAATTTTCAATCAGCTATGAAGATGTTAAGAAATCAGATTTCATGGATCTGCAATGAGCATGATTATTTATCAGATAGCGATAAGGTAAATGAGAATGATAAAAAGATCTTTTTAAAGTTACAAGATATAAGTGAAGAAAATTTATCAGAAGACCTGATAAAAATCAGTGTGGCTACCATCATAAGAATGATGAATGCGCATTACGGAAAGCCGGTTATTTTATTATTGGATGAATATGATGTACCATTAGCGAAAGCAAGCAGCAATGGCTACTATAAAGAAATGCTGGATGTGATGAAAACGATGATGAGCACATCTCTAAAAGATAATTCTTATCTTCAGTTCGCAGTAGTTACAGGTTGCTTGAAAATTGCAAAGGAAAGTATATTTACAGGAACCAATAATTTTATCTCAGATACGATCATAGCAACACATTTAAATGAATATTTTGGATTTACCGATCAGGAAGTAAAAGATATCTTAAAAGATATTGGACTGCAAGAGCATTTTAAAGAAATCAAAGAATGGTATGATGGGTATAATTTTGGAAAGATCGATGTATATTGTCCATGGGATGTTATGAACTATGTAAGAGATCTACGGATCGATCCAGACATGAAGCCAGCAAGTTACTGGAAGAATACAAGTGATAATGCAATCATACGATCTTTCATAGACTACGCAGGCAGCGGAATTCAAAAAAAGATGGAAAAATTGATGGCAGGAGACACGATTGATCAGAAAATAGAAGAAAATCTTACGTATGATTATTTACATTCGTCAGAAGAGAATTTTTGGAGTATTTTGTATTTAACAGGATATCTGACAAGAGATAAGGAAGAGAAGGAAAGTGCAGATGGAAAGATCACATTGAAGATTCCAAACAAAGAGATACTTTTTATCATGCATTTCTTGCAGGAATATTTGCTGGGGCTGGATATAGTGTTGAATCGAATAAAGAACATGGAGAAGGTCGAAGTGATATTGTTATTTTTAATGAATATGAAGGAAAGGTTGCAGTTTTTGAAGCGAAATATTCAAAAGAAGTGAAGAAATTAGAAGAGGATTGCGAAAAAGCTATTCAGCAGGTCGATCATAGGATGTATGCAAAGGAATTTGAGGATAGTTATGATGAGGTGATCTGCTATGGGATTTCTTTTTACAAGAAACGGTGTGTTGTAAAAAGAGATGTAAAGTAGTAGTTCAGAAAATATGAGGAAAGGAAAAGGAATGAAAAAGAGAATTATCAGCAAAATCTTAACATTACTGGTCGTATTCAGTATGGTATTTACGTTACTGCCAGTGAACAACAAAATAGTACATGCTGGGGACAGCAAAGTAAATATTGGAGATTATATTTACCTTGGAACTTATCAGGGTAAGAGGATAAAATGGAGATGCATCGGAGAGGATTCGAATGGAAAATTGATGCTGAGTGATCAAATTCTGTGTAAGAAGAGTTATGATGCAAAATATTCTGGGTATAAAAATTACATCAGGGCTGAAAGAGGATCCAATCGCTGGACAGAATCAGCCTTGAGACATTGGATGAATTCTGCCGGAGTGGTTGATTGGAGCAATCGATCTGTACCTTCCGCAGCAAATCTTGATGGAGAGGATGCTTATGATGAAGAGCAGGGATTTTTATCTTCTTTTACTGATTCGGAGCTTCAGTGTGTAAAGACGGTCACACAGAAAACATATTTGAATAATCTGGATGCAGACAAAGCAGATGGAGGATCTTCCAAATTTGATTTTGATGCAAATGGATACCATCGTAAGCTGTTTGAAACTTTAGCAGAGGCAACCGATAAATGGTATGAGAATACAACGGATCAGTTCTTCTTGATAGGACCAGAGCAGTTGCTGATGGGAACCAATAATATTGGTTTGGATTATATGGCTCCGGACGATTCCTACTGGTTAAGACTGCCTTGTAACACAGGACAATCTTACGAAAATGTAGCACGATCAATAGGAGCAAACAGAATCACACATGCAAGAGCAAATAATTCGAATCATGGAGTAAGAGCCGCATTTTATCTGGATGAAAATCAATTCCATGGAGAAGTGATCGAAGGAGGAATGTCTAGTTACTTTAAAACAGGTAAGGATACGAATCAGTTTAAGCATATAGGGATGAGAGCTTTCATTTCAAATCCTGTATATCTAAATAAATTGGTGAAGCAGTGTAGCGATTTTCAGAGTAAATGGAGAATGATCACGTATTTTCATGGAGAACATACAGGTGTATGCCATGGGATCGCTTTGAGTATGTGTTATGGAAACCAAGGTTATATTGATTTTGATGATATTACAAGTGATGCACATGATTATTGGACGCTGGGAAGCCCATATGAGAATTCCAAAATGAAAGACATGATCTTATATTATCAGATGACACAGTGTCTGGACAGTGGAAGATCAACGTATGGAATCAGTAAAAATTCAGGTTGGGGAAATGGAGGTCTGGAAACTTTTCTTAAGAAATTTGTAGCAGAAGCCCAGTATGCAAAAAGAGTGAAAAAACCATTTGTTTTCTCCTTCATGATACCAGAGGGCGGACATAGTGTTGTTGTTTGTGGTTATAAGAAGGACACGGATGGAAATCATGAGATTACGATCTATGATGAAAATTCTTATCACCCTGGAAGTTACGGGGGATACCTGACAATGAAAGTCTCTTCTGATTTCAAGAGCTTCCATTTTGCAGATTCAAATTCAAGATTTGATGATGTATGTGTAGAAGATCTGTGGAAGAACCTGAACTATTATGGCGTTGATAAAATATATAATGGCGGGATCCAGACCTTAAAAATGAAAAGCAGGATGGCGGCATCAGCATATCAGGAAGATGATCAGGATCAGACGACGATTCAGATATCAGCAAATAAGCGATTCCGATTACAAAATGCAGAAGGAAAGTATCTCGAATACGATGGAAACAATTACACAGGAGATATGAAAGTTTATTCCTGCGAACAAAGCGATTGGGAAAGTGAGCATCCAATCTGGAATCTTAGAGTGGCGGCAAGCAATTCATTTGAATTGACGAAAGCAGAGGAAGGTTGCCAGTTCCTTTGTGATGATAACAACAAGGGATATGCAGTAACCGCCGATGGAGCAGACAAAATAACGATCACTTCTGGGAAGATCAAAGTGGAAGGAGATAATTATAATCTGTCAGCTGCGATGCAATCCAAGAATTCCGAGGAAGGAATTGTAGAGGTCAATGCCAAAGTGCAGGGAAACAGTACGATTTTGGATAACAACACAAACACATCCATTCAATTTGATGATAAGGGAAATAACGTTAAGGTAACAAAATATGTTGATTTTTCAGCAGATATCGTTGAGGAGAAAGAAGAAGTCAAAGGTTCTGATCTTGTAGTAGAGGAACTTGATAAGAAAGATCCTGAAATCCCAGACCAGGGAGAAGATAATAAAGGGAATGGCAATGAAAGTGACAATAATTTCACTGAGAATAATGCACAAAGTAAACCAGAAGTAATAAAACCAAACATCGTAAAACCATTAAAATTAAAGAAACAGATAATAAAAACAGCAAAAATAAAAACTTACAAGGCAAAAAAATTAAAACATAAAAAGGCAACATTTAACCTAAAAGCGAGATCTTTGGGGAAAGCAAAACTGACCTATAAAGTGACCAAATATCCAAAGAAAGCAAAAAAATGTATGACCGTAACTAAGAGTGGAAAAGTTACATTAAAGAAGAAAGCCAAGAAAGGAACATACAAGATCCGGATCACGGCAGCAAAAACATCGAAGTATCAGAAAGCGGTGAAATATGTGACGGTTAAGGTAAAATAAATCAACAAAGAATTATGCAAAGTTATTGATTGAAAATTTTAAAGTATGTTATAATTACCTAATTACTAATTGTTCGATTAGTAATTAGGTAATTAGTAATTAGTTAATTAGCAAAAAGAATGATGGTATGAGATTTGTCGGAAGAAATCCCAGATTTTGAAAACAGTTGTTTGAGATATCATAAACAATTGGCAAATTAAAATCTACAACAAATCCCCCTGCCAAACATCCTTCATCTTCATCTCATGCGCAATCCTATTCAAAACCTTCCGCTTATAAACACTCCACTCAGGAGCAATCAACAAATCTCTCGGTCCATCTCCAGTTAATCGATGAATCACGATCTCAGGACTCAGATTCTCAATACATTTCAAAATCAGATCAACATAAGACTCCAAAGTAAACACATCAAAGGGATGTTCCTCATAATGATCAGCCAGATCCGTATTCTTCAAAATATGCAGCATAGAAAATTTAACCCCATGAATCGGAAGGTGATTCAGATAACGAACTGACTCGAGCATCATATCATCCGTTTCACCAGGAAGCCCAAGAATCAGGTGAACAACAGTCAATACACCGATCTTATGAAGATTCATAACTGCTTCATCAAAACAAGACAAAGGGTACCCACGCCGGATAAAAGAAGCGGTCTCTTCATGAATCGTCTGCAGACCAAGTTCCACAAACACAGGTTTGATCTTATTTAATTGATTTAAAAGTTCCAAAACCTCGGCAGGCAGGCAATCCGGTCTGGTACCAATCGCAAGAGCAACGATTCGCGGATCATTGATCGCTTCCATATACAAAGCTTCCAGTTTTTCAATCGGACCATAAGTATTCGTAAAAGCCTGAAAATAAGCAATATACTTTCCATTGTCGATTTTTCTAGAAACCATCTCAATTCCAGCGGTGATCTGATCTGTCACAGACAAAGCAGCTGAAGAAGCAAAATCCCCGGAACCGCCCTCACTGCAAAAGATACAACCACCAGTTCCAAGTGTTCCATCTCTGTTTGGACAGGTAAAACCACCATCTAAGGATACTTTATAAATTTTCTCACCAAAATAATTCTTTAAAAAACTATCAAACGAATAATAACGTTTTCCATGCCAATTCATATGATCATAACTCCTAACTACAAGTTTGTTATCTACAAGATAGCACGAAAAATGTGGAAATTCCAGCGTTTTCAAGTCACAAAATGTTCATAACATTATCACGTACTATAAAATCTCAATCACAAAACTCAAAGTTTCATGTTCTCCAGGCTCCAAGAATCGCACCCCTCTTTTATGTTCAAACACATCATCCTCATCACTGCAGGTAGAAGTTCCACTCCAAGGTTCCAAAGCAACAAAAGGTCCATCATTTGCACTAGACCATACACCCAGATAATCAAAATCAGGGAAAGTAACTAAGATACCATGACCGCTTTCCTTATGTTTTAATGCAACCGTGCGTGATTTCAACTGATCAAAGATCAAAGCATCCTTGTAAAATAAAGAATGTTTTACAGGGATCACAGTTTCATGATCAAGAACAGGAATACGATCGTTGTTATTGATCAAACCATCATCTGTAAGCTGTGCACAGGCAGCAGTTTCCGGTTGTTCAAATTCCACGATATAATCTTCAAAATTCTCCCCTTCATACACTGGACAGTTAAATGCAGGATGACCGCCAATACAGTAAGGCATAACAATGTCCCCATGATTGATCACCTTATGACTGACTTTTACACCATGATCTGTTAATTTATAGATCATCTGGAGTTCAAAATCATAAGGATACTGTTCTTTTGTAGAATCATCCGCTTTCAAAGAATAAACAGCACAAGTTTCAGAAGAAGAAACCAAAGTAAATTCTAATTTTCTTGCAAGACCATGACGGCCAAAAGAACATGTCTTAGCATCTCCGATGGTTGCAGTTCCATTTCTTAAACATCCAACGATCGGGAATAAGACAGGTGCCTGTCCGCTCCAGAAGTCAGGGTTTCCTTGCCAGAGATATTCCGTACCAGAAGCATCTTTGATAGAAGTCAGTTCCCCACCAAGAGATTTTAAAGTGACAGATACATTTTCATTGCGTAAGATTGTATTGCTCATGAGATATCCTCCTAGATTTAATATAGAATCATTATACCATGAATTAACATCGAAAAACACTTGTGTTTCTTGGAAAAAACAATAGTTAAAAGCATATTTTTTATAAAGAATCAGTAGAAATTTAAGAAGTGGTGTGATAATATGACTAAGTATGCGTAGAAATGTAAAATAATAGATAAAAATAGAAAAGAGGAAAAAGATTATGGCAAACAGCATTGAGCAGGAGATCGGCCGCAGAAGAACCTTTGCGATCATTTCCCATCCGGATGCCGGTAAGACAACGTTGACTGAGAAGTTCCTTTTATATGGAGGAGCGATCAATACAGCTGGGTCTGTGAAAGGAAAGGCAAACTCCAAACATGCAGTATCTGACTGGATGGAGATTGAAAAAGAAAGAGGTATCTCTGTCACTTCTTCTGTATTACAGTTTGAATACGAAGGAAAATGTATCAATATCCTTGATACACCAGGACATGAGGATTTCTCAGAAGATACGTATCGTACACTGATGGCAGCGGATTGTGCCGTCATGGTGATCGATGCTTCCAAGGGTGTCGAACCACAGACGATCAAGTTATTTAAGGTCTGTGTTATGAGACATATCCCGATCTTTACATTTATCAATAAGATGGACCGTGAAGCTAAGGATACTTTCGATCTGTTAGACGATATCGAGAAAGTCTTAGGGATCGAGACATGTCCGATCAACTGGCCGATCGGATGTGGAAAAGAATTTAAGGGTGTATACGAGCGTGCATCAAGAAATATCTTACGATTCGAGGCAGTCTCCACAGGTGGTGCAAAAGAAGCAAAAGAAACGATCATTTCAGCAGATGATGATAATGCAGCAGATCTGATCGGAGAAGATTTCTATGAGAATCTGATGGAAGAAATTGAATTGTTAGATGGTGCAGCAGCAGATCTTGATATGGAGAAAGTACATCAGGGAAAACTATCTCCAGTATTCTTTGGATCAGCACTTACAAACTTTGGTGTAGAACCATTCTTAGAGCATTTCCTGAAGATGACAAACAGACCACTTGCAAGAACATCCAAGGGAGAAGAAGTAGATCCTGTGGAAAATGGTTTTTCAGCGTTTGTCTTTAAGATTCAGGCAAATATGAACAAAAACCACCGTGACAGAATTGCATTTATGAGAATCTGTTCCGGTAAATTCGAAGCGAACATGGAAGTAAAACATGTACAGAGTAAGAAAAAGATGAGGCTTTCCCAGCCACAGCAGATCATGGCACAGGAACGTAAGATCGTAGAAGAGGCGTATGCAGGAGATATCATCGGAGTATTTGACCCGGGAATCTTCTCTATCGGAGACACTGTCTGCCTTCCAAAAGATGACTTTGAATATGAAGGAATCCCAACATTCGCACCAGAACATTTTGCAAGAGTCATCCAGTTAGATTCTATGAAGCGTAAGCAGTTTGTGAAAGGTGTAGAACAGATCGCACAGGAAGGTGCTATCCAGATCTTCCAGGAACATGAAGCAGGATTTGCAGAGATCATCGTCGGAGTTGTAGGAACACTTCAGTTTGATGTCTTAAAATACCGTCTGGAAAATGAATACAACTGCGAGATCCGTTTAGAACCATTGCCATATCAGGCAATCCGCTGGATCAAAGACCGCAACACGGATATGAACAAATTACGTGGTGTATCTGAAGTTAAGAAAGTCAAAGATATGCGAGGAAATCCACTGTTGTTATTTAAGAATGAATGGGGAATCCAGTTTGTACTTGATCGTAATGAGGGATTAGAGTTAGTTGAGTTCAGCAAAGAATAGTATAAATTGTATTTCTTTTTGACAAGAAAAAGCATTGTAACTTGAGAATAAAGATGGTATATTATATTAGTATATTTCTTAAGTTATCAAAAATAATATAAATATCAGACTTAGAAAAGAGATTGTTATGGCGTTGATAGATATTCATACACATATATTATATGGAGTTGATGATGGAGCAAAGGACATCAATGATTCAATGGGACTGTTGGATGAAGAACGGGAACAAGGCGTGGATCAGGTAATACTGACTCCGCATTACGGTCCGAAGTTTGGACATCCGGATACAGAAGTATTGAGAGAGAAGTTTGAGGCGATCAGAGAAAAGGCATACAAGTATTATCCAGAGATTCAGCTATACCTTGGGAGCGAATTATATTATCAGCAAGGGACAGTTTCAGATCTGAAACAAGGGAAAGCATTGACGATGAATGGGACCCGTTATGTTTTAGTAGAGTTTGCGACATCAGATGCCTATTCGCATATATATCGCGCGGTTCAGGATTTTGTATATGCAGGATATATTCCGATCCTTGCGCATGTAGAGCGATACAAAGCAGTTTTCGGACATGTAGACAAGATTGTCGAACTGATCGAAACAGGTGCATATATTCAGATAAATGCGGAAAGCCTGATCGGAGGAATTTTTGATAAACGAGCATCTTTTTGTAAGAAGATTATGAAAGAAGGACTGGTTCATTTCCTTGGAACGGATTGTCACGATTTCCGGACAAGAAGACCAAATATGAAACCGGCAGCAGAAGTTGTACGGAAGAAGCATGCGGACCAGATTCTTTATGAGAATCCAAGGAGAATGCTTGAGGGGAAAAGTATTTAATTAAAGAAGGGATAAAAACATCTATGTACGAGTTAGAGAATGATGATGAGATCGAGATTGATTTAAGGGAATTGTTTTTGGCATTGAAGAAGAAGATCGTTTGGATTTTGTTGACAGCAATCGTCTTTGCAGGTGCATCAGGATTGATCACGAAGTTTGCGATGACACCGATCTATTCTTCTACAGCACAGCTTTATGTTGTTTCAAAGGGTGGACTTTCACAGCTTACAGATCTTACAATGGGTACTCAGTTAACACAGGATTATATGGTAATTGTTAAGACAAGACCAGTCCTTGAACAGGTGATCGCAGATCTGAAGCTTGATATGGATTATAAAGAATTAGAGAAGAAGATCACGGTGGAGAATCCATCTGATACACGTATCATGCAGATTACGATAACAGATAAGGATGCAGCACTTGCACAGAGCATCACACAGGATCTTGCAGAAGTAACAGCGAAGACAGTTGCAGAGAAGATGGACGTGAAATCACCAACGATCATCGAAAAGGCATATAAGGCAGATAAACCAGACAGCCCAAGTCTTAAGAAGAACGTATTGATTGGAGCAGTTCTTGGATTTATATTGATGGCAGCAGCCATTGTGATCCAGTATCTGATGAACGATACGATCCTGAAAGAAGAAGATATTGAGAAATATCTTGGAATTATTACTTTAGCGCAATTACCTTTGGTAAAGGGAACTACAAAGCGAACAAAGAAAGTAAAGAGGGCGAGGGAATAAGATGAAGAAATTAGTAATGGATCTTCCAGAGATCAATGATTATCGTATGGTAGAAGGACTAAACCAGTTAAAGACGAACTTAGCCTTCTGCGGAAAAGATATTAAAGTGATCACAATGACAAGCAGTGTTCCGAATGAAGGAAAGAGTTCTATTTCTCTGAGCCTTTCAAGAACACTTGCAGAAAGTGGAAAGAAGATACTGATGGTGGATGCTGATTTAAGAAAATCAGTAATGGCAGCCAGATATCATATACAGGGAATCGATAAAGGATTAAGCCATTATCTGACAGGACAGGCAGAAGTGGAGGATATCATCTACGAGACAGAAGTTGAGGGACTTTGTATTACAGTAGCTGGTCCGCTGTCACCAGATCCAACAAGCATTTTGGATTCTGAGCAGTTTGAACAATTCATTGAGAATGTTAGGGATATGTTTGATTATGTGATCATTGATGCACCACCGCTAGGTGTTGTTATTGATGCTGTGATCATCGGTAAATATACAGATGGAGCGGTCATCGTGATCGAGCAGGGAGTGATCAAACGTAAGATCGTTCAAGATGTCATCAAGCAGTTGAAGAGGGGCGAGGTTCGTATCCTTGGGGCTGTATTAAATAAAGTTGATGAGCGTATCGGTGCTTATGGTAATTATGAGTATAAATATTCATATTCATATTACGGTGAGTCAGATACGGAGAAAAATCATCCAAATACTTAATAAGGAGGAATGTAAGTATGAGTAACAAAATCATCAAGAAAGCAGCAGCTTGTGGATTATCCGCAGTTATGGCTTTCGGGCTTGTCGCAGTAACAGAAGCACCAAAAACAGCTAATGTTAGTGCAGCAACAAAAAAGGTAAAGAAATTATCTTTTAAGAAGAAAGGGTATGTGATTAGTGTACCAGGACACTGGATGAATGCAAAGACACGCCTGAAATTCTCACCAAAAAGTGCTAAAACTTATAAGTTAAAGTACAAAACAAGCAACAAAAAGATTGCTACTATTTCTAAGAATGGTATCATCCGTGCAAAGAAAAAAGGTACAGTAACAATCACAGCAATTGCTAAAAACAACAAAAAAGCAAAGGCTACAACAAAGGTTACAGTTGGTAAAGTTGTTAAAACTTTAAAATTCAAAGAGGGGACAAAGAAAACAGTAACAGCTGGAAAGAAATTCACTCTTCACCCAACTTACTCACCAAAGAAAGCTTCTACAAAAGCTGTAACATTCAAATCTAGCAACAAGAAAGTAGCTACAGTAACTTCTAAAGGTAAAGTAACTGCAAAGAAAGCTGGTAAAGTAACAATTACAGCAACATGTAAAGATGCAAAAGGTAAGAAAGCTAAATTTACAGTAACAGTAAAAGCAGCTCCAGCACCTGCAAAAGTTGTAACACCTGAAACTGTAAAACCAGTTGTAAAAGATAACACAGCTGAATATACAGGATTAGTTGCTAATGCTGACAAATACGTTTTAACTCGTGGAAAACAGACAGTTGAGATCTCTGCAGCACAGGTTAAAGAAGCATTAGGATATATTGCTGATCCAGCAGCTGGATTCAAAGCATGGGAAAGCAAAGAAAACTTTACATTAGGTGTATTATCAGCTACTGGTAAAGGTGCTACAAAGACAGCTACGATCAAAGGTACATCTAACTATGATGGAACATACACAGCAACAGTTACAAAAGTATCTGATACAGAATACGCTGTTGCAGCAAAATCTGAAAAAGGTCAGAACCACAACATCAAAGTTACAGTAGCAAAAGACGGTACAGTAACAGCTACAAGTGCTAAATACGTTGTAACAAGCGACAAAAACGCTACAAACATCGTAGTAAAAGATGCAGCTGGAAAAGTTATTGCTTCTGCAACAGCAAAAGATGGTAAATACACAGTAAAATTACCAGCAGACAAAGCAAAAGATTTAACAATTACACAGTATGTAGCAAAATAATCAATTGCTGAGTGATAAAGGAATCTTGGAGGAGCTTTCCTCCAGGATTCTTTTTCTATAAAAGAATTTTCTATTTAAGAAGGATCAGGAACATGAAGAAAAAGATAATGACGATGCTGATGTTGCTTGCAGTTTCCTGCATGATCATGCCAACAAATGCGAAAGCTGCCAAAAAAGCATATATCAAAACATCAACAGGAAGCAAGGCAACGGTTTTTGTTGGAAAAACTTTAAAATTAAATGCAAAAACAGTTGGGAAAAAGAAAAAGATCACATATAAGACATCCAAAAAATCTGTAGCGACAGTAAATAAAAAGGGTGTGATCAAAGGAAAGAAATACGGAACTGCCAAGATCACAATGAAAGCTTCTGGAGTGAAAACAAAGAAGATCACTGTATATGTAAGAAAAGCAGCGACAGGGATCAAACTTTCATCTGCACAGACGATCAATTTCTACAAGACAGGAAACACTGACCAGATCAAAGCAACAGCTTTACCTGGAGGAAAACAGATGGCATCAAAAACTCTGACTTATAAGAGCAGTAATCCACAGGTAGCAGTGGTTAACAGCAAAGGAAAAGTGACAGCTAAAAAAGGCGGATACAGCAGAATTCAGATTTCTACCGCTGCAAGATCAGGAAAGATCTGCACAAAAGATGTTGATGTTTTTGTATATGATGGATTTGATGATGTATGCAGTGAAACATCTGGAAGCAAGACAACATTTACATTTAATCCAAACTGGGGATCCGTCACAATCTATTTTACAAGTCAAACAGGAAAACAATATTCTTATAAAGTGGATAGCATCAAAACAGAATTTAATATGCTGGCGAATGTCAAAGGATTTGCAGACGAACGTAATGGTGTAGCAGTGAGCAAAGACAGTGCGAGAAAGGCGAACATCATTAATTTCAAGATCATTGAAACTGGTGAAGATTATGATGTATTAGCGGATGCCCAGAGATATCAGCTGACATTTTATAAAGCGTTGAATAACAAAGTGACATTCAATGTAGAAAAATAAAAAGATAAGAAAAATACTTGACAATAAAAATGAAAGCATGATATAATGTCAAAAGTTGTGAAGAACAACAGAAACAACAAAGAAGAGTATCCACTCTCACCTTAGCACATATGATAGATTAGGAAGTGACTTGGGTTAATATTTAAGAATATGATATTTCGTGATCATGCTTGAATTTTATGTGGATAGTCTTATAACTATCCACTTTTTTAATTATCATGGAGGTGTAATTATTAGCGATTTAATGATTAACGGACAGATCAGAGATAAAGAAGTACGTCTGATCGCGAATGATGGCGAGCAGCTTGGAGTTATGTCCGCAAGGGAAGCACAGAAGTTAGCAGATGAAGCAGGATTAGATCTTGTCAAGATCTCACCAAAGGCAAAACCACCGGTTTGTAAGATTATCGATTACGGTAAGTACAAATACGAGCAGACAAGAAAAGAAAAGCTGGCAAAGAAGAAACAGAAAGTCATCGATGTGAAAGAAGTCCGCATGTCACCAAACATTGACACAAACGACTTAAACACAAAGATTAATCATGCAAAGAAATTCCTTGCAAAAGGTGCGAGAGTGAAAGTCACACTTCGATTCAGAGGAAGAGAACTTGCTCATGTGAATGCAAGCAAGTATATCCTAGATGATTTTGCGAAAGCATTAGAAGATGTAGCCACCATCGATAAGAAACCAAAGTTTGAAGGAAGAAGCATGACAATGTTTTTAGCTCCAAAGAACAACTAGGAGTTTAAGATATTCAAATATGAGTAGATACAAGCAGGATTAAGGAGGAAATAACCATGCCAAAAATGAAGACATGTAGAGCAGCTGCAAAAAGATTTAAAAAGACAGGAACAGGAAAATTAAAAAGAAATAAGGCATACAAAAGCCATATCTTAACAAAGAAATCTCCTAAGAGAAAGAGAAATTTAAGAAAAGCTGCAATGACAGATGCAACAAATGAAAAGAACATGAAGAAGATTTTACCATATCTGTAAGATGGATCGTTAAGGAGGAAATGTAAGCAATGGCAAGAATCAAAGGCGGAATGAACGCAAAGAAAAAACACAATAGAGTATTAAAACTGGCTAAAGGATATAGAGGAGCTAGATCTAAACAGTATAGAGTAGCAAAACAGTCTGTTATGAGAGCTTTAACAAGTTCTTACGCAGGAAGAAAACAGAGAAAACGTCAGTTCAGACAGTTATGGATCGCACGTATCAACGCTGCTACAAGAATGAACGGACTTTCTTACAGCAAATTCATGCACGGATTAAAATTAGCAGGTGTTGACATCAACAGAAAAATGTTATCTGAGATGGCGATCAGCGAACCAGAAGCATTCAAAGCTTTAGTTGACGTAGCAAAAGAAAAATTAGCTTAATCAATAGAATTAACATTGTAAAAACATCTTGACTTTAAAGCGGTGGTTATCAGTCTTAATAGACAGATGGCCATCGTATTTTTTACATATGGCAGTGACTGATTTAAGACCTGTACCGACGCAGTTTTTGCGGCGAGAGGATAAGAAGAAGCCACTGTCTGTTTTTTTGATCTCATGCTCATAAGGGCTCTCGATGAGCAGAACAAAAGCACCAGGAGAAGTCTGTCTGGCTTTGAGATGGATGAATTTCTCATACTTCTGTAATGTCTTACATTCAAGGTAAGCATTTTCTAAAAGATTTCCAAGAACAATACAAAAATCAACGGAAGAGATTGGAGAGAGCGTTGGAAAATCAACGGCAAATTTTGTTTTGATCTTATCTTGTTCACATAAAAGATCATAATGCGATAAAATGGCATTTACAGCGGGCTGACGGCAGTAGATCTTAGTCTGTAAAGAAATAGATGATTCATATTGGGACAGATACTCCTTTAATTCTTCATAATTTCCTTGATTTAACAATCCAGAGATAACAGTGATCTGATGACGAAAATCATGGCGGATTTCTCTTGTCTCTTGTACATGTTGGGAAAGCTGGGAGTATTCTTTTGCCTGAATCTCCAGAATCTTTTGTTCTTCCAATATGTACTGATTTTCTACATAACTGTGGATGATAGTATAAAATAAGACATATAAAAGAAATACAAAGACCAGTAAAGTGAGCATCATGGAAAAGTAAACATGTAGATCATGATAGGTATAAATATCATAATAATTGTGTGGAATATAAGTAAAAACGAGAAAAGTAAAACAGCATGGGAAAATACACGCAATCCGCCAGACAAAGGCATTGTGGAAATTCGTAACCATCCAGCCGAGATATTTTCTGGCAGGTTTATATAAGATGATATCGGCGAAAACCAGAAAGATCAGTTGTGCGATCATGGATTCTGGATAAAATTCTGTACTTTGTCCATGTGGATGAAAGATGACACCGAATGTATGATAGATAACATAAGAAAGAGAACCAAGACAACATGCAGTCAGCATAACACAAAGAGAGATGCAGGAAGCAGCAGGTTCGTTTCTTTTTGAAATAGATAAAAGAACACAGGCACAGCAAGGAATACAAGAATATTGCCCAGATCCTGTTGAAAGATCATATACGGAATGATCAACAGAACAAAATAGCATACAAAAACAAGGCTGATCTTGATCAGCAGATGGCGGATCGGAGTCTTTAGATGATTGATTACTGGAAACAGGCAAAAACTGCCAGTGGAATGATGATTGTAAATGTAGATAAATATGTAAAAATATCATAAAAAGTCATAAAAGATCATGCCTCCTCAAGTTTCAAAAACTGGTATTTGATATATTGCTCTCGGATTTGCTTGCGTCCTTTCGTTTTGATCGGAAAACACTTTGAATCTGTCATTTCGAAGTAATCGGATTCCATCGTCTTAATATAGTCCATATTCAACATGATTCCACGGTTGCACTGAAGAAATCTTGAATCATCCAGATAATCTGTGACAGAATAAAAAGGAAGCCGGAAAACATGTGTTCCATTCGTTGTATGAATGATCACCTCATGATTAATTGAGTAAATATATTGAATCTTTGATAATGGAAAATGAACATCAAAAGAACGATATTCAAAAGATAATTCAGCTTCCTGCTCAGGAAGAAGCGCTAAAGCATCATCAAGTACATGAAAGATCTGTGTGGATTCAAAAGGCTTTAAAATATAATCAAAAAAATGAAAAGGGGCAGCTTCAAAAATGTGTTCTTTACTTGTTGTTAAGAATACGATCATCACTTTGGAATCCATCTGACGGATCTTGCGTACAATATCGATCCCGTTCAGTTCATTTAGATAAATATCCATAAAGATCAGATCAAAATCTCTAGGGACATAGGTATTCAAAAAAGAATTACCATCACCATAAGAAGAAATATCAAGGGAGATGTTTCTTTCATGTTCATAAGTACGAAGAGTGTTGAAAATGAGCTCCTATTCTAATTTATTATCATCAACGATTGCTAACTTCATATTAGTACTCCTTGTTGTAGGGAAATTGGGGTTTCTTTAAGTATAACTTGCAAATGAATGGAAAGCAAGAAATGGGAACTATAATTTTTGTAAACAATAGGATGTGTGTGGAATGCATTTCATTTTGTACAAAAATGTGTCATAATGTAAGAAAAAGAACTGGCAGGAAGGAGATCGATAATATGAATAAAATATATGATAAAGTAAAGGAATGTTATAAACAAGTAAATGAAATGACAGAGTTTAAACCACAGATCGCATTGGTCTTAGGTTCCGGTCTTGGAGATTATGCGGAGAAGATCAAGATTGAGACTGTGATCGATTACCATGAGATCAAAGGATTTCCAGTTTCTACAGTACAGGGACATAAAGGAAGATTTGTACTTGGTTACGTAGAAGATATTCCAGTAATGATCATGGAAGGACGAGTTCACTATTATGAAGGATATTCCATGAGTGATGTTGTACTACCGATTCGACTGATGAAGATGATGGGAGCAGAGATCTTGTTTTTGACAAATGCCTCCGGTGGGATTCATCGTGGATTTGAAGCGGGTGACTTTATGATGATCACGGATCAGATTGCAAGTTTTGTACCATCTCCATTAATTGGGCCGAATATCGAAGAATATGGAGAAAGATTTCCGGATATGAGTCATATTTATGATGAAGAATTACAAGAAGTGATCAGAAAAAGTGCGGATCATCTGCAGATCGATCTTAAAGAAGGAACTTATATCCAGCTTCCAGGTCCTAATTTTGAATCTCCGGCAGAAATCAGGATGTGTAAAGCCATCGGTGCAGATGCGGTTGGAATGAGTACTGCCTGTGAGGCAATCGCGGCAAATCATATGGGAATGAAGATCTGTGGAATTTCGTGTATTGCGAATCCTGCTGCCGGAATCAGTAAGAAACCACTGACACACGAAGAAGTTCAGCAAAGTGCAGATCGTGCAGCTCCAAAATTCCAGAAACTAGTAACAGAATGCATCTGTAGAATGGGGAAGAGTCTGAAGAAATAAGAGGTGATCAAATGATAAGAATCTACCATGCAAGAATTTTAACCATGCAGGAAGATCAAGAGATCTTTGATGGAGAGATTTGGATCTCAGATCATAAAATACAGTATGTCGGACCGGAGAATAAAGAAGAAGCGGCAAAGATCGCATGGGAGAGACAGATTGATGCAAAAGGCAATCTGATCATGCCTGGATTTAAGAATGCCCATACACATTCCGCAATGACATTTTTAAGATCTCATGCAGATGATATGCCGCTGCTTTCCTGGTTAAATGATCAGGTGTTCCCATATGAAGCCAAGTTAACACCGGATGATATCTATCATTTATCCAAACTTGCCATCATGGAATATTTAACAAGCGGGATCACCGCCAATGCGGATATGTATCTGACACCAGATACGATGATCCAGGCATCTGAGGATTGTGGTTTTCGGACGACTGTTATTGGAGCAGTGAATGATTTTACCCAGTCTGTGAAAGAAGTAGAGAATTGGTATGAGAAGTACCATAAAGAAGATGGACTTACCAGTTATGAACTGGGGTTCCATGCAGAATATACAACCAAGAGAGAAATCTTAGAAGGCATCTCAAAGCTTTCTAAGAAGTACCATGCACCTATCTATACCCACAACTCAGAAAGTGCCTCAGAAGTGGCACAGTGCGTCGAGAGAACAGGTATGACACCAACGGTATATATGGAACAGCTAGGGCTGTTTGAATATGGAGGAGGGTTGTACCACTGTGTTCATATGAGCGAAGAAGATCTTGATGTCGTAAAGAGACATCAGATTTCTGTGATCACCAACCCAGCCTCGAATCTAAAATTAGCAAGCGGGATCGCTCCGATCGAGGAGATGTTAAAACGAAATATTGATCTGGCGATCGGAACGGATGGACCTGCAAGCAATAACTGTCTTGATATGTTTCGCGAGATGTTTCTTGTCACAGCACTTGCCAAATACCGGGAAAATGATGCGAGTGCAGTTGATGCAACAGAGGTATTAAAGATGGCAACAACAGGCGGTGCAAAAGCAATGAATCTTTCAGACTGTGATGTGTTAGTCAAAGGAAAGCAGGCAGATCTTATAATGATCGACCTGCATCAGCCAAATATGCAGCCAATCCACAATATCAGAAAGAATCTGGTATACAGTGGAAGTAAGCAGAATGTCAAGATGACAATGGTCGCAGGAAAGATTCTGTATGAAGATGGCGAATTCTTTATTGGAACAGATGCGGCTCACATTTATGAAAAAGCGAATGAGATTACGCAGAGGATCATGAGCGAAATCTGAATTTAATCAATACAATCTTCTGCATGCTTTAGTGCAGCAGCTATATTTGGACAGAAATGTTCTTTCCCAACAAGCTCGATAAATCCAGCTTTCTTCATAACCTTCATTGGTTGTTCATTGACATGAGAAAATACGATCGTAATTCCTTTTTTCTCACAAGTATCAACGAGATCTTTTAATGCATTTAATGCTGTGCTGTCAAGTGCAGGAACACTTCGCATACGCAGGATCAGACATTTAGTGAAATCCTTTACAACGATATGTTCGATCGCATCAGAAGCACCAAAGAATAAAGGTCCTGTGATCTCATAAACACGGATCGCTAAAGGAAGCCGTGCTAGATGATCATCAATTTCAGGTGTATCATCATCGACATAGACCCAGCTGTCAACACGGGTTTCCTCACTCATGCGTTTGATAAACAGCAGACATGCAATGACCATACCGATTTCGATCGCAACGACAAGATCAAAGACAACCGTTAAAATGAATGTGACGATCAACACGATGATATCGCTTTTTGGAGCCGTTTTTAACATATGTACAAAAGTTCTCCACTGACACATATTGTAAGCAACAACAAAAAGGATGGCCGCGATCGTAGGCATTGGGATCATACCAGCAAATGGCATTAAAACGACTAATACGATGACCAAAGTAATGGAATGGACCATACCAGCAACCGGAGTGCGGCCTCCATTTTTGATATTGGCAGCAGTTCTTGCGATCGCTCCAGTTGCAGGAATACCTCCAAATAGGGCAGAAGCGATATTTCCAAGCCCTTGTGCAACTAATTCTGTATCAGAACGATGTTTGCCGTTGATCATTCCATCAGCAACAACGCAGGATAACAGAGATTCAATGGCAGCAAGTACCGCAATGGTAAATGCATTTGGAATCGCTGATTTCACCATAGAAAATTTGACTGCAGGTATATGGAATGATGGCAGATCATTTGTGATCGTATAGAGGTTTCCAATCGTTGAAACATGGAGTGGCAGAAATTTTACCATAAGAATACCAATGACTACAGCGATCAATGATCCAGGAATTCTTTTAAAAATATATGGACTGATGATCAGGATGGCAAGACTGACTCCGCCAACGATCAGGGCATCAACATGGAAAGATGAAAATCCAAGGGCAAATGCATTTAGTTTTTCCATTGTTTCAATTGGTTTTAAACCATTTGGATAAGTAACACCAAAGAAATCTTTTAACTGTCCAATGACGATCGTAACAGCGATCCCGGAAGTGAATCCCGTGGTGATCGTATAAGGAATAAATTTGATCAGACTTCCAAAGTGGCAAAGTCCCATAAGGATCAAGAAGATACCAGCAAGGATCGTGGAGATCACAAGACCGTCAAGCCCGTCTTTTGCAACGATTCCGGCAACAATGGTTGCAAAAGCAGCGGTTGGTCCGGCAATTTGTATGCTGCTGCCACCGAAAGCAGAGATCACAAATCCAGCAACGATCGCAGTAAAGATACCTGCTTGTGGTCCAACACCAGAAGCAAGTGCTAAGGCAATGGATAATGGAAGAGCTATGATCGCAACGATGATCCCAGCGGTAACATCTTTGACAAATTGTGATCGGTCATAGGATTTCAGTGTGGTTAGTAACATAGGTTTGATTTGGTTCATGTAAAGTTTGTATCCTTTCTTTTCTAGTTTTTCAAGCTGTAGTGTATACAAGTATAGCATGCTAAGATAGTGTTAAGAAATAAAAAGATGAAATGTTTTCAATAATATACAAACAAATCATCATATCAAAAAAAGGAAGCCTGAATCTCAGGCTTCCTTTTTCAATGGAAATGGGTGATATTTCTTTTCCCATTTTTTCAAAAGATGTTTGATCTTATATTTTCTATAAGTTTGTATAATCACAAAAACAGATAGAACAAAAAGAACAGGTGCTAAAATAAATTTCATGAATAGATGCATAAAAACCTCCTATTATAAATGATAACAATAAATTAGTTGGTTTTATCATAACAGAAATAAGGCCGGCGGTCCATTACAATAGAAACTATTGCCACAGGCGGTTATTTGAAAAAATGATTCATAATAAAATCAGAGTATATAAGGAGTGTGGAGAGCTATGAAGCCCATTAATTATAAAGCTCTGGGAGCGAAAATTAAAGAATATCGTAAAAAAGAAAATATAACACAGGAACAACTTGCCGAGATGGCAGATATTTCATTAAGTCATATGTCAAATGTGGAGACGGCTTCAGTAAGCGTTTCGCTGCCAGCACTTAAGCTGATCGCAGATGCACTAGGTGTTACCATAGATGAACTGTTGGTGGACAGTTACAGCAAGAAACAGAAAAAATATTTTTACAGCAAGAAGATGGATCTGATCATGGAACAATGTGAGACGGTAGAGCAGGAGATCATTGTGAATACTGTTTCAACCTTAGCAGATAATTTATTAAAGAGTCGAAAGAAAAAAGGAGTCTGAGGACTCCTTTTTGTAGTTATTGTATGAAATAAAAAAACCGAAGTCACAAACTTCGGTATGCCGATGGCGAGATTCGAACTCGCACGAACGTAAGCTCACTGCGACCTGAACACAGCGCGTCTGCCAATTCCGCCACATCGGCTTAAGTGCAGTTGAGGGGACTTGAACCCCTACCCAGTTAACCCGGACTAGATCCTTAGTCTAGCGCGTATGCCAATTCCGCCACAACTGCGCAACACCGTTATGATATCACTATATGGAACTTGTGTCAATAAAAAAACGAAAAAAAGTTCAAAAAAATTAAATTAAGTATCAAAATATGGATTTTACAGCATATTTTCGGTATAATCTGCAACAGAATGACACACAAAAAAGAAGAAAAATTTTTAATCGGAGGGAAAATTATGCTGATCGGTTCTCATGTAGGGATGAAAGGAAAGGACATGTTTCTAGGATCTGTCAAAGAAGCATTATCTTATGGAGCGAATACTTTTATGGTGTACACTGGCGCACCACAGAATACAAGAAGAAAAAAGATTGAGGAATTAAGAATTGAAGATGGAACGAAATTAATGAAAGAACATGGAATGGAAACGTTTGTTGTTCATGCACCATATATCATCAATCTTGCGAATACGACGAAACCTGAGACATTTGAGTTAGCAGTGGAATTTTTGGAAGTTGAAGTAGAACGTACCAAAGCTATGGGAAGTCATACGTTGGTCCTGCATCCAGGTTCTCATGTCGGAGCTGGTGTTGACAAAGGAATCGATCGTATTATCGAAGGATTAAATCAGGTCATGTATCAGGATATGCCGGTTCATATCGCACTAGAGACAATGGCAGGAAAAGGAAGCGAGATCGGGCGTGAGTTTGAAGAACTAAAAAGAATCTATGATGGTGTAAAATATCCAGAGAAATTAAGAGTCTGCTTCGATACCTGTCATGTGAGCGACAGCGGCTTAGATCTGTCCGGAGAAGGATTTGAAAATGTCATTGACCAGTTTGATAAGACGATCGGCAAAGACCAGATCGCAGTCTTTCATATCAATGACAGTAAGAATGTGATCGGTGCAGGAAAAGACCGTCATGAGAATCTTGGATTTGGAACGATCGGATTTGAGACGTTAAATCACATCGTACATCACAAAGACTTTGAACAGGTACCTAAGATTTTAGAAACACCATACATTAAAGCGGAAGACAGCAAGAAATCCTATCCACCATACAAATATGAGATTGAGATGTTAAAACAGGAACAGTTTGATCCGCAGATGAAGGAAAAGATTTTGGAGGATAACCAGAAATGAAAGTAACATTTATTGAACATAGTGGTTTTATGGTTGAGATGGAACAAAATGTTCTGCTGTTTGATTACTATCAGGGAGAAATCCCGTCATTTGACGGCAGTAAGACTCTCTATGTCTTTGCATCACACAGCCATGCCGATCATTATGATCCAGCAATCTGGAAACTAAAAGAACAGTATAAAGATATTCATTATATTCTTTCTGATGATATCAAAGATAACGAAGGTGCAGTCGTTATGAAAGCACATGAAAAAAAGGAAGTTGCCGGAATCGAAATAGAAACTTTAAGATCCAATGACATGGGAGTAGCATTTCTTGTGAAAGTGGAAGGAAAGACAATCTACCATGCAGGGGATCTTAACTGGTGGCATTGGAATGGAGAACCAGAGGAAGATAATGAATATTACAAGAAGACCTTCCAGGATGAGATGAAATATCTGGAAGGAAAGAAGATCGATCTTGCATTTATGCTCCTTGATCCAAGACAGGAGGATAAGTACTGCTGGGGAATGAATTATTTCTTAGAACATACGGACAGTAAAGTTGTATTCCCAATGCATTGCTTTGAGCATTACAACATCAACCATCATTATTTAAACTGTGAAGATGGGCGCAGATGGAAGGATATCGTCAGAGATATCACAGGTGCAGGTCAGGTATTTGAAATCTGATTCCACTGACTGATCAGCCGTTCTAACGAATAAGAAGCATTCGCAGGGCTGGTGGAAGGCAGTTTCACAGCTTCAAATCCAGTCACTTTTTCACAATATTTATGATAAAGTTTATAAGCAGTCCCACCGTTGGTATAAATCTGGCGAATTGGGGCTGTTTTTAAAATGAATGAAAAATCATTTGGCACTGCATTTTTAATACTGCTGTCGCTGGAACCTTCAATATCGCAAGAAGCGATCACATCCCAGATGGCAATGTTGTGTCTTAATAAAAACTCTTTTTTCTCCTCGATCGTTTCAGGCAGAGTATCCTCAAAGACTGCAGCAAGAACCTTCCAGAAACGGTTTTGCTTATGATGATAAAAAAACTGTCCCTCTCTGGACTTTACAGAAGGAAAAGAACCAAGGATCAGGATCTTTGATCGGTCATCATATACGGGAGGGATTTCATGAATCACATGAGTCATTTCAAAATTTCCTTTCTTATCGTATTTTTCTACAAATTTCAACTTCTATTTTATCAGATGATGCAGACAGAAGAAAGTTTTCGTCAGAAACTGTAAAAACTTGCAGGGCGTTACCGCCATGGTATGACAAAATATTTTTTAGAGATTTTCTATAATTGCATTATGTATTTCATCGAAATGTTTTTGGAACAATGGATTATGATCGCGTTCCAGCTAAAATTACTGGAATGGATCATACATAAAAAGATGAAATTTTATAAAATATTTGCCGCATCCATCTTTGGAAGTTTTTCAGGATGTCTTATACTTCAGCTTTATGACGAAGATCATGGACTGAAATTGGGATTGATGATCATTTCCATTGTTATGACGGTAAAGATATCTTGTGCATTTCCAATGAAAAAAGCATGGAAATACAGTGTGTATCTTCTGGTGTTGAGTTTATTTACTGGTGGAATCTTTACAATGATAAAAAGCCAGATCATTCTGCCGTGGCTGATCCTTGCGACAGCCAGCTGCATGCTTGTAAGGTATTTGTATGTATCAGCCGTAAAAGATATGAATCACGACAAAGAATCTTTTTATCAAGTGGAATTTACGATCCTGCATAAGAAATTAGAGGTTTGTGCATTCTTGGATACAGGAAATTTCTTATATGAACCAGTCAGTCAAATGCCAGTATGTATTCTGGAAGAAGAAACATTTTTGAAGTATTTTCATGAGCCGTTGTTCAAGATGATAGAAAAACAGGAAGCAGAGGGCATCCGCATGATCCCATATCAAAGTGTTGGAAGGGAACATGGGATGATGCCGGCAGTGATGGCAAATGATATGAAAATCACGAAAGAGGACCGGATAATAGAACACAAAAAGGCAGTGATCGCCATTTCCAAAGTATCCCTTTCCAAATGGGGAGCTTACGAAATGTTACTACATCCGGATCTGATCAAAAATGGGAGGTAATGATTGTGTTAAAGTTGAGCTTGGTAAGTGGAAGAAGGACATTTTTTGGAAGAGGAAATGAGATTCATTATATTGGGGGAACGGAGATACTTCCGGCACCGCTTGATACAGCGGAGGAGCAGAAAATGATCCATATGTTAGGAACTGTCAATGAAGAAATGGCAAGAAGCATGCTGATCGAGAGAAATCTACGATTGGTTGTATACATAGCAAAGAAATTTGACAACACGGGAATCGGTGTGGAAGATCTGATCTCGATTGGTACGATCGGTCTGATCAAAGCAATCAATACATTTAACCCAGCAAAGAAGATCAAACTTGCGACTTATGCATCCAGATGTATCGAAAATGAAATTTTGATGTATTTAAGAAGAAATAACAAGACAAAAATGGAAGTTTCCATCGATGAGCCATTAAATGTAGACTGGGATGGAAATGAATTATTATTATCCGATATCCTTGGAACCGATGAAGATATCATTTACAAGGACTTAGAACATGAAGTAGATAAGAAACTTCTGACAAGAGCCATGACGATCCTTACGGACCGCGAGAAAATGATCATTGAATTAAGGTTTGGGATTAATCAAAAAGAAGGAAAAGAAAAAACACAGAAAGAAGTCGCTGATATGCTTGGAATTTCACAATCTTACATATCAAGACTGGAGAAAAAGATCATCAAACGCCTGAAAAGAGAGATGATCAAGATGGGATGTGTATAAATTTACAGAAAAATTAAGAAAATGTTCACTTTCTGCTGAAAAAAATATGATATGATAAATGTGGAGGAAAAAAATAAGGAAACGATCATACTTAGGAGGTAGAAATGAAAATGAAGAGAAGTGAAAAACTAGGAATGCTTACCGGATTGGTTGTTGGGGTACTCTTATTGCTGATCAGCGTGTTTATGATATTTCAGACAACATGTAAGGTCTGGGGAAGTCAGATTACACCAACGCAGGCAGAAAAAAATGGACTAGAGAATAGTTTCCGTTATACAGATGGGAAGCTCAAATCTACGACAGAACGTATGACAAGAAGTTTAACAAGAGTTGTCAAACCATCTAATGCAACAGCACAGGGAATTGACGTAAGTTATCATCAGGGGACGATCGACTGGGAGAAAGTTAAGAACAGCGGTCAGGTTGATTTTGCGATCATCCGTTGTGGAATTGGAATGGATCAGACGAACCAGGATGATACACAGTGGGAGAACAATACTAGTGAATGTGAACGCCTTGGAATTCCATATGGAACATTTTTATATTCCTATGCAGACACTGTAGAGAAAGCACGCAGTGAAGCACAGCATGTAATCCGTTTGGTACAGGGAAAGAATCTGACATATCCAATTTATTATGACATGGAAGATAACTCTGTGATGAATAAGATTGATTCAAAGACAGCAGGAGAAATCGCACAGACATTTTTAAATACACTGGAAGCCAATGGATATAAGAATGTAGCAGTTTACAGCTCTAAGTCATTATTTGAGACAAAGCTGACAGCAGATATCTTTAACCGTTATCCAAGATGGGTAGCACATTATAACGATACCTGTGGATATCAGGGAAGCTATCATATGTGGCAGTATACAAACAAAGGTCAGATTGATGGAATTACAGGAAATGTTGATTTGGATTATAAGATTGGAAATTGGACATGTGCAGGGTATACGCCAGCACCAGCAACACCAACGACACCAGCAGCACCAGTAGCACCAACGGCAGCTGTTAAGAAAACAACCGTAAGTAATCCAAAAGCAACAACGATCAAGAGCTTAAAGAAGAGTGGAAAGAAAGCAATCAAGATCACATATAAGAAGGTTTCAGGAGTCAGTGGATACCAGATCTATATGTCCACAAAGAAGAAATCAGGATATAAAAAGATCGCAACACTTTCCTCTAAGAAATCATCTTATACCAAAGGAAAACTAAAAAAAGGAAAGAAATATTATTTTAAGGTCCGCACAATGAAAAAAGTATCCGGCAAGTACAGATACAGCAGTTTTTCCAAAGTAAGATCGATCAAACGATAAAAAATATCAATGCGGCATCGAAAGCCTGAGAATAAGCTTTCGGTGTCGTATTTTTATGCAAAAATCAAACCGACCCCCTTTTCAATCTGTTCCATTTGTAGTAGCATAAAGGATATCAATGAATAGAAAAAAGGAGATTTTGTTAAAGGTTTATGAATAATAAATATACGATCATCAAACAAGAATCTATCGAAGAATTAAATGGAACAGGATATATTTTAAAGCATGATAAGACGGGAGCCAGAGTGGTTGTGATCTCCAATGAAGATGATAACAAGGTATTCCAGATCGGATTCCGTACACCACCAAAAGATGATACAGGAGTTCCTCATATCTTAGAGCATTCTGTACTTTGCGGATCAAGAGAGTTCCCAATGAAGGATCCATTTGTGGAATTGGTCAAAGGATCACTGAATACATTTTTAAATGCAATGACTTATCCAGATAAGACTGTTTATCCGGTTGCAAGCCAGAATGATAAAGATTTCTTTAACCTGGTGCATGTTTATCTGGATGCTGTATTTTATCCCAATATCTATAAGAAGCCAGAGATCCTAAAGCAGGAAGGATGGCATTATGATCTGTTAAACGAAGATGCTCCTCTGACGTATAATGGAGTTGTGTTTAACGAGATGAAAGGAGTATTTTCATCTCCAGACCAGCAGCTTGCACGTATCATTCAGAAGTCTTTATTGGAAGACACACCATATGGATTTGAATCAGGCGGAGATCCAAAGGCAATCCCAGATTTAACTTATGAGATGTTCCTTGATTTCCACAAGACTTATTACCATCCATCCAACAGCTATATTTATCTGTATGGAGATATGGATGTTGATGAATACTTGACATTTATCGATGAACATTATTTAAAAGATTTCGATAAGAAACAGATCGATTCATCATGGGAGAAACAAGAACCATTTACAGAAGTAAAACGAGTGGAAGAATATTATCCAGTCGGGGAGAATGACTCCGAAGAAGAAAAGACTTATTTATCCTACAATGCAGTGATCGGAGACAGCTTGGATGCAAAACTTTACTTAGGATTTGAAATCTTAAACAGAGTATTATTCGATGCACCTGGAGCACCAGTGAAGAAAGCTTTGATGGATGCACAGATTGGAAAAGATATTCAAAGTTCTTATGATAATGGGATCATGCAGCCAGTATTTTCTGTGATCGCACAGGAAGCAAGGGATGATCAGGAAGATGAATTTGTTAAGATTTTAGAAAAGAACTTAGCCAAGATCGCAAAAGAAGGAATTCCAAGAAGAAATCTTTTAGCAGCATTTAATTACTATGAATTCAAATACAGAGAAGCAAACTTTGGACGTTTTCCAAAGGGATTGATGTATGGACTTCAGATGTACGACAGCTGGTTATATGACGATGAGAAACCATTTATCCATATCAAGACAAATGAGATCTTCAAACAGTTAAGAGAAGAGATCGAGAATGGCTATTTTGAGAATCTGATCAAAGAATATCTGATCGATAATAACCATAAAACGATCGTGGTGATGAAGCCAAAGAAAGGCTTACAGAAGATCAAAGATCAGGAAGAAGTGGATAAATTAAAGGCTTACAAAGATTCTTTATCCGAAGAAGAAGTAAAGAAATTAGTCGAAGAGACGAAACAGTTAAAAGCATCACAGGAAGAAGCATCTACAAAAGAAGAATTAGAGAAGATTCCAGTGATCGACATTGAAGATATCAGAAAAGATGTCAAACCATTATCCAATGTGGAATCTGAACTTGGTGGTGTGAAAGTATTATGGCATCAGTATTTTACAAACAAGATCGCTTACGTCAAGCTTGCATTTGATATGAGTCATGTGCCAATGGATCTCGTGCCATATGCATCATTTTTAGCAGAGATCTTAACGATCGTTGATACAACACACTATAGTTATCAGGAATTAGGAAACGAGATCAGCATTGAGACAGGTGGCATCAGCGCAACAATGGATGTTATGCCAACGGATGTGCATGAATTTCTTCCAATGTTTATCTTAAAGACAAAATGCTTCTATTCTAATATCGAAAAAGCATTTGATCTATTAAAAGAAGTGGCATTTGAAAGCAAATTAGATCATAAGAAACGACTAAAAGAGATCATCGGACAGATTTATACAAACCTTAAGATCACATTGACAGAGACAGGACACAAGAGTGCGGCAAACCGTGCAATGTCTTATTTCTCAGAATATGCAGCATACCGTGAAGCAATTCAGGGGATCACGATGTATGAGACTGTGAAGAAATGGTATGAAGATTTCGATGAAGAATATGACAATATCGTCAATGGTTTAAAAGAAGCTGTAAAAATGATCTTTGAAAAACAAAATATGACGATCAGTTATACAGGAAAAGAAGAAGCACCTGAGTTCATGAAGGCAGAAGTGGAAAGCTTTATCGAAGGATTATATGAAGACCAGAAACAAGGTGAGAAAGTCAAAGTTACATGCACAAAGAGCAATGAAGGATTTGCAACTGCAGGTGGTGTTCAGTATGTGGCATGCGCTGGAAACTTTAAGGATGCAGGACTTGAGTATACAGGAGCGTTAAAAGTGCTTCAGATGATCTTCTCCTATGAATATCTGTGGATTCAGATCCGTGTCAAAGGTGGTGCGTATGGATGCATGTGCAGTTTCTCAGATCAGGGAGATTCTATGTTTGTGACATACCGTGATCCAAACCTTTCTGAATCTTATAAAGTATACGACGAGGCAGCAGATTATGTGGTAGATTTTGATGCAGATGATCGTGATATGAAGAAATATATCATTGGAACGATCGGAAGCATGGATATGCCAATGGAAGCTGTTGATATGGGGGCAAGAAGTTTTCATGCATATTTCTTAGACAAGACAGAAGCTGATCTTCAGAAGGTTAGAGATCAGGTATTATCCTGTACACAGGAAGATATCAGAGCGTTAGCACCGATCGTTAAAGCAGTAGTAGAAGCAGGAAACCGCTGCTGTATTGGAAATGAAGAGAAGATCGATCAGAATAAAGAATATTTTGATGAAGTAAAACATGTACTATAGAGAAAACAGGGAAAGGACAATTTATGGCAAATGAATTTAAATCCGGTTTTGTAACATTTATCGGACGACCAAACGTTGGAAAGTCAACATTAATGAACCGTCTGATCGGACAGAAGATCGCGATTACATCAAGCAAACCGCAGACAACAAGAAATCGTATCCAGACAGTGTACACCGATGAAAGAGGGCAGATCATCTTCCTTGATACACCAGGGATCAACAAGGCGAAAAATAAACTTGGAAACTATATGTTACAAGTTGCAGAACGCACATTAAATGAAGTCGATGTCGTACTTTGGTTAGTAGAACCAAGTACGTTCATCGGTGGTGGTGAAAAATATATCATTGAACAGTTATCTAAGATCAAAACACCGATCATTTTAGTCATCAACAAGATTGATACAGTAGAAGAAAAAGACATCTTAGAAGCGATTGATACATACAAAGATGTATGTGAATTTGCAGAGATCATCCCGGTATCTGCATTGAAAGGCAAGAATACGGATGATGTCATCGACAGTATTTACAAATATTTAGATGAAGGTCCAATGTACTTTGATGAAGATACGATCACAGATCAGCCAGAGAGACAAATCTGTGCGGAATTGATCCGTGAGAAAGCTCTTCGTCTGTTAAGTCAGGAGATCCCGCATGGGATCGCTGTTGTCATTGATGCGATGAAAGTCAGACGTCATGGACATATCGTGGACATCGATGCAACGATCGTATGCGAGAGAGATTCTCATAAAGGGATCATTATCGGAAAGCAGGGATCTATGCTTAAGAAGATCGGTACACAGGCAAGGATCGAGATGGAAAATCTTCTGGATATGAAAGTAAATCTTCAGTTATGGGTTAAAGTCAAGAAAGACTGGAGAGACAGCGATATGCTGCTTAAGAACTATGGATATGATAAGAAAGAAGTATAAAGATGTCACAAGAGATCAAAGTGACGGGAATGGTCTTACAGGCTGGCAATATTGGGGAGTATGATAAGCGGATCGTGCTTCTTACAAAAGAACGTGGAAGGATCTCGGCATTTGCAAGAGGTGCTAAAAAAGCAACCAGTCAGTATGCGGCAGCCTGTCAGCCATTTACGTTTGGAGAGTTTTCTTTATATGAGGGAAAAAATTCTTTTAATCTGATGTGGGCAGGGGTTGAGAATTATTTTGATACTCTGAAAAAAGACCTGGATCTCATTTATTATGCGAGTTATTTTTGTGAACTTGCATCCTACCTGACAAGGGAGAATAACGATGAGTTAGAGATCTTAAAATTACTCTATCAGACACTGCGTGCATTAGAAAAAAAGACGATTGATATTGAATTGGTCCGCTGTATTTATGAGATTAAGATCCTTGCATTATATGGAATCGGAATCGAAGCATCCAGATGTGTAAAATGTGGGAGCAGGGAAGATCTGATCTGGTTTGATGCAAGAGAAAGTGGAGTGGTATGTAACAAATGTGAACATGGGAAAGTGAAAGTAAGTCCTGCAACATTATATACACTTCAGTACATTCTTTACAGTTCGATCGAGAGGCTTTATACCTTTAAAGTCAGTGCGGATGTTTTATGGGAATTAAAAAAGATCATTCGCGAATATATGCGTTATCATGTGAATCATGAATTTAAATCTTTGTCATTTTTATAAGATCAGATTTTAACGAAAAAGAGTGAATAAAAAAAGAGCCGGTCATACGGCTCTTTTTATATCTGAGATATGTAATCTATTTGCATAAAATGCGAAGAACTTTAACAAATTTTTCTTTGTCGTCGGTAGAGAATTTTTCCAATAGACGAAGAATTTCTTTGTTCAGTACATCATCTTTTTCACCATTCTCATCTGATTCTGGACGAAGAAGATAATCAATAGATACATTCAGAAGTTTTGCGTAATAAGATAGTACACGAAGGTTCATCTTTACGCGGTCATTTTCAATGTTGCTGATGAATGCAACTGTTACATCGAGTGCATCAGCGATCTGTTCTTGAGTGTACCCTGCCTGCTTACGCAGAGTTTTCATTCTTTTACCAACATTGGTATAGTCAATTTGATACATGGTTATAAATTCCCTTTCTTCATATCTCATATAATAACATTAAGTATTATAATATAAAAAAATATAAAAAGTAATATTCATTCAGTATATTTGATATATTTTCAAGTGTGATGCTTTTGAAATATACCTTGAAAAATTACTTATTACAAGATACAATATTATAATAATACAAAAATTTGAAGAGGTAAAGGCTATTATGAAATTATCAATGGAGAAAATCGTTAACCTTGCCAAGGTACGTGGATTTGTATACAGCGGTTCAGAAATTTATGGAGGACTTGCTAATACATGGGACTATGGAAACCTTGGTGTAGAACTTAAGAACAATGTAAAGAAAGCATGGTGGAAGAAGTTTATTCAGGAAAGTCCATATAATGTAGGAATTGATGCTGCAATCTTAATGAACCCTCAGACATGGGTTGCATCAGGACATCTTGGTAACTTCTCAGATCCATTAATGGATTGTAAAGAATGTCATGAACGTTTCCGTGCAGATAAACTGATCGAAGATTATATGCAGGAACATGGAATGGAGATCGAAGGATCTGTGGATGCATGGTCCAAAGAAGAGATGGAAAGCTTCATCAATGAGCATGATGTTGTATGCCCAACTTGTGGAAAGAAGAACTTTACAGAGATCCGTCAGTTCAACCTGATGTTCAAGACATTTCAGGGTGTTACAGAAGATGCGAAGAATACAGTTTACTTACGTCCTGAGACAGCACAGGGAATTTTTGTAAACTTCAAGAATGTTCAGAGAACATCAAGAAAGAAGATCCCATTTGGAATCGGACAGATCGGTAAATCTTTCCGTAACGAGATCACACCAGGAAACTTCACATTCCGTACTCGTGAGTTCGAACAGATGGAATTAGAATTCTTCTGTGAACCAGACAAAGATTTAGAATGGTTTGAATATTGGAAGAATTACTGCATCAACTGGTTACAGACACTTGGAATCAAAGAAGATGAGATGAGAGTGCGTGACCACGAGAAAGAAGAGTTATCTCACTATTCTAAAGCAACATCCGACATTGAATTTATGTTCCCATTCGGATGGGGTGAATTATGGGGCATCGCAGACCGTACAGATTATGACTTAACTCAGCATCAGAATACATCTGGTGAAGATTTAACATATTTTGACGATGTGAACAAAGAACGTTACATCCCATATGTGATCGAACCTTCTCTTGGAGCAGACCGTGTAACACTTGCATTCTTATGCTCTGCATATGATGAAGAAGAATTAGAAGGCGGAGATACAAGAACAGTTCTTCATTTCCATCCAGCATTAGCACCTGTTAAGATCGGTATCTTACCATTATCTAAGAAGTTAAGCGATGGTGCTATGAAGGTTTATGAAGAATTAGCGAAAGAATATAACTGTGAATTCGACGAACGTGGTAATATTGGTAAGCGTTATAGAAGACAGGATGAGATCGGAACACCTTACTGTGTAACATTCGATTTCGATTCTTTAGAAGATGGAGCTGTTACAGTTCGTGACCGTGACACAATGGAACAGGAACGTGTTAAGATTGAAGATCTGAAAGCATATTTTGCAGAAAAATTTGCATATTAATAAGAATGAGAATCCGGGGGAATATCAATATCTCTCCGGATTTTTTCATAGGAAATAGAATGAATGATGGAGGGCAGGATGATGAACAAAAACTATGATTTTTCTTACACACAGGACAGGGAATTATCCTGGTTGAAATTTAATGAGCGTGTTTTAAGAGAAGCAGATAAAAAAAACGTTCCTATTTTTGAACGTCTGAAATTTTTAGAGATATTTACGAACAATCTGGATGAATTTTTTATGGTCAGAGTGGGCAGCATTCATGAAATGAGTCTGATCCATGATAATCACAGAGATATCCGTTCGGATCTGACCCCAGAAGAACAGTTAGATGAGATCGCAAAACATGTCAGACCACTGTATGAATTAAGAGATAAGATCTTTGCAAAAGTATCCAGAGAACTAGCAGACAAGAAGATCAAACGCTGTCAGATCGAGGAATTAGAAAAAGAGGAAAAGAAAAAATTAAAGACATATTATGAGGCGATGATACTGCCAGTACTTTCTCCGATTGTGATCGGGAAACAGCATCCATTTCCTCATATTCCGAATAAAGTATTGCAGATCGGATTGATCTTAAAGAAGAAAGAAAAGATCTCTTTTGGGATCATTGGACTTCCAAAAGATGTGGAGCGTATGATCTTTCTGCCGGGGGAAGGAAGAAGATACGTACTTTTAGAAGACATCATTTTGTATTTCTGCGATGAATTATTTGAGAATTATACGGTAGAAGAAAAGGCAGTTTTATGTATTACAAGAAGTGCTGATATCAATCCAGATGATGAGATTTATGAATCAACGGATGATTATCGTACACATATGAAGAAGGTCATTAAGATGAGGGCCAGATTAAAACCAGTTCGCTTAGAAATTGAGGGCAATCGTCATAAAGAGATTAAAAAATACCTCTCAGAACGTTTAAATATTTCAGAACAGGACATCTTTAAAAGCCAGGCGCCGTTGGATTTAAAATATGTTTACAAGCTGACGGATAAAGTATCAAAAGAAGAGAGAAAAAATGGATGCTATCGTCCATTTGTACCAGCGTTAAACAGAGATTTTATTCCAGGAGTCAGTGTGACAAAACAGATTCTTGAGGAAGATAAATTATTATCTTTTCCGTTTGACAGCATGGATACATTTATTGAATTATTGAAAGAAAGTGCAAAGGATAAAGAAACTCTTTCTATCAAGATCACCATTTATCGTTTGGCAAGGCAGGCAAGGATCGTCAAATATCTATGTGAGGCAGCGGAAAATGGAAAAGAAGTTCTTGTATTGATGGAACTTAGGGCAAGATTTGATGAAGAAAATAACATCAATTATTCTGAAATCTTAGAAGAAGCTGGTTGTAAGGTTATGTATGGAATGGAAGATTACAAAGTTCATTCTAAAGTTTGTCTGATCACGAAGAAAAACAGTCGTGGAATTTATTACATCACACAGATCGGAACAGGAAATTATAATGAAAGTACATCGAAATTATATACAGATTTAAGCTTTATGACAGCATCCGAAGAAATTGGACATGATGCATCTGTTTTCTTTCACAATATGGCAACATTTAATCTTCAAGGAACGTATGAACATCTTCTTGTGGCACCATCAAGTCTTCAGGATGGAATCATAAAAAGGATCGAACGTGAAAAAATGAAAGCAGAAAGCTTTCAGCCATGTGGGATTTTTATGAAAATGAACTCTTTAACAGATCGTAAGATCATCGATGAGTTGTCGAAGGCGTCAAATGCAGGAGTTCCGATATTTCTGCTGATTCGTGGAATCTGCTGTATTCGTCCTGGAATCCCAGGGAAGACAGAGAATATCCGTGTAGAAAGCATTGTCGGAAGATTTCTGGAACATTCAAGGATTTATGCATTTGGAGTTGGAGATGATACAGAGATTTATATTTCATCTGCGGATATGATGACAAGGAATACAAGAAGAAGAGTTGAAGTCGCAGCACCGATCTATGATCCAAGGTTAAAACAAAGAATCCTGAAGATGATCAATGTGATGAAGCAGGATAACATTCAGGCACAGGTACTGCTTTCCAACGGAGAATATACAACTAAGAAAAAACGTGAAGATAATATGAATTCACAGATCCACTTTTTAAATGAAGCAAAAAGACTTGCTCCAAAAGAGAAGACACAAAAACAAAATCTTTTCTATCAGGTAAAGGGAATATTTTTTGGAAAGAAAAAATTAAGAAAAAAATAGCTCGCAATTTATCTATAAAATAGGGTATACTATATCTGACTAAAATGCCAGCATTCAAGGAGGGATAGAACCATGAGAAAAATTATTTTTAACAAAAAGTTTTTAGCCATTGTAGGAATCTGCTTATCTGTAGCAGGAGGATTTGCGATCAAACAGAAGATCACGACCAAAGCCTCTGATCACAGTTTTGAAGTCAATGGAATGAATGTCAGCATTCAGCAGTGTGAAGGAAAATCTGAGGAGATCATGGAAGAAGATCTAGATGAAACAATCTCTAATGAGGTAATGGCACTGGAAGAAAAAGGACATAATTACGAGATCGGAGATACGATCGAGACAGAAGAAGTAGCGTTTGTACCAATGACAAAAGAAATTGATGATGAGACAGCATACAATGCATTTGGGACGATCACATCAAAGAGCGGAAATAACTATGTTATTGTCGTGAAATCAGAAAAAGAACTGACACAAGATAATTTAGAAACTGTCGCTGAAGCAGTGAAAGAACAGGTAAAATAAAACATATGATCGTGGAGGCAGAGATGATTTTAATTAAGAATGCAAGAGTGATGGATCCAGAAAGCGGATTCGATCAGGTAACAGATATTTTATTAGACGGGAAGAGGATCAGACAGATCGGTAAGGTAGATGATGTCTCTGGCATTGAACAGGTCATTGATGCTTCCGGGATGATCGCAGCCCCTGGATTGATCGATGTACATGTACATTTCCGCGATCCGGGATTTACATATAAGGAAGATTTACAGACAGGTTCTGCTGCGGCAGCAGCTGGTGGATTTACGACGGTAGTATGTATGGCAAATACAAAGCCTGTCGTGGATTCTGTGGATATTTACAAAGAGATCGAAGACAGATGTGAACAACTTCCGATCAAAGTATGGCAGGCAGCGGCTGTGTCCAAAGGATTTGAAGGAAAAGAATTAACAGACATGGATGCACTCTATGAAGCAGGGGTTCGTGGATTTACAGACGATGGAATTCCACTGATGGATGAGAAGCTCGTAGAAGAAGCCATGAAGAAAGCCAAAGAATTAGATGTACCGATCAGTCTTCATGAAGAAGATCCTGCATATATTAAACAGCCAGGAGTGAACCAGGGAAAAGTCTCCGAACAGTTAAATTATGGTGGAGCTTCTTACCTGGCAGAAGCCGTGATGGTAAAGAGAGACTGTGAATTAGCAGTCAAAACAGGAGCGAAAGTCGATATTCAGCATATCAGCTCTGGTGTTGCGGTAGATTACGTGGAAGAAGCCAAAGAAAAAGGTGCGAATGTTTACGCAGAGGCGTCTCCACACCATTTCACGTTGACAGAAGAGGCCGTATTAAAATACGGAACACTGGCAAGAATGAACCCGCCACTGCGAACAGAAGAAGACCGTCAGAGGATCATCAAAGGATTACAGGAAGGTACGATCGAGATTATTGCGACAGACCACGCCCCACACTCCAAAGAAGAGAAAGACAAACCATTAGATCAGGCACCAAGTGGCATTACAGGAATCGAGACATCGCTGGCACTTGGAGTCACAGAACTTGTGGAGAAAGGATATCTTTCTATGATGCAGCTTCTGGAGAAGATGACGATCAATCCAGCAAAACTATATAATATGGAACAGGGAAGATTGCAGGAAGGGAAACCTGCGGATGTTGTCTTGTTTGATCCAGAGGAAGAATGGGAAGTCAAGGAATATAAATCCAAAGCAACGAACTCTCCATTTACAGGATGGAAATTAAAAGGAAAAGTAAAATATACGATCTGTGATGGCAAGATCATAGAATTATAATGTATACAAGAAGAAAACAAAATCATTAAGAATTATGTAGAAGAAACTTAAGATTTTGTTTTCTTTTTTGATGCTTTTTCTTTGTATAATAAAGTTGAAAACAATAAGACAGGAAACAATAAGAGAATAAGGAGGAACAAAGATGAGAAAGTGTGGAAAAGGTACTTTACTATTGATGAGTGCTGTTATGGCAGCATCGTTGTTTACAGGGTGTGGGAAGGGTAAGAGTAGTCAGGCACAGAAAAATGAAGTCTATGCAACGATCAAAAAAAGCGATCAGTCAGCATCTGCAGCACAGATCTGTGCCTGGATTTCTTACAGGGCAAAAAATAATAGGTTGTTTCAGAATGAAGGAATAGAATTGTCGTATTGCTCAGATAACCTTGCCGTATTTTCAGACTCTGTCGGAAGTGTGATCTATGATAGAACAAAGAAGAAAGTCATTGCTGCGGTAGATCTTGACAAAATCGGATGTGATTATTTCTACAGTGAAGGAGATGAAGAAGATCCAGGACTCGAGACGGCTATAAAGGTGTCAAAAGATCAGAAATGGATGATCATTTACAATCAATTACAAGGAAAAGTAAACGGAAATATTTATGCATATTCGCTCAAACGGTGTGATAACATGAAATTTGCAAAAATCACGCCATCCAAACAGATCAGTGAAAAAGACAAATTGTATCAGTCGATCATCAAAGATCATAAATATACACAAAAAGAATCGGACAGCATACCTGGAAAGATCGGAGATAAGATCCGTGCAATGGATGTCTCATCAAGTAAGTATGCATATCAGTGGAAAGATTCCAAAGGAATCAGAAAACAATCGGTGTTAGTGGTAGACAAAGACGGCCTAAAACTATATACTTTATCAGGAAAAGAAAACCAGCCAGACATACAAAGTGAAATGGTAGATCTTAAAACATCCGACAAAATAAAACTTAATACCCAACTTCCAGAATACGAATATACAGGGAAAGACTTGAGGATCAAGGCAGTCTTTGATGAGACAAAAAAGAGATCTGACGAAGATAAAGAAGAAGGACTTGTTACAATCCCAATGCTGAATATTTATAAGATCGTTGAAACAAAATCCGGAGCAGAAGTTTATGCGAACTTCTGGAGTGAAACATATTATCGTTATGGAAGTCTGTTAAAGAACTACTCTGGTGGAAGTTATCCAGGGGTCATGTATCTGAAGAAAACAAAAGACGGCTATCGAGTAACCAAGACAAGATACGCAGAAGATGGAGAATCTCTGGAGAGATCGATCTGGAAGTTATGTAAAGGATATCCTGATGTTGCAATAAGGATGATGAAGGATTCTGTCACACAAAATCAGAGAAAGAAAGTCTTACAAAAATATGTTAGTCAGAATAAATTAAAGATCAAAGCTTACAAAGAGTATGGATGGCAGTATGTAAATTTATAAAGAAAGGGTAAGTAAAGAATATGAAACTTACATTGAAAAAAACGATCGCAAGTATCTTGTGCATCAGCATGATCCCATCTATGATGACAGGATGCAAAAAGGAATCGACATCATACAGCCATACAGATTTTGCAATGGGAACTGTAACGAACATTACACTCTATGGAACAAGCGATGATCTGGAACAGACAGAACAAAAGATCATCGACATGGAAAAGAAACTTGAAAAACAACAATTGTCATGGAGATTAAAAAGTTCCCAGGTTTCAAAAATCAATCAGAAATTAGAACAAAACAACGGAAAAACAAAAGTCACAGGGAATCTTAAAAACTGGTTACAACAAGCGATCAAGATCAGCCAGGACTCCTATGCAGACGGAAGAAACACGGTAGATCCAACGATCGGAGCATTAACAAAACTCTGGGATTTTGAATCAAGCGATCCCAAAGTACCAGATGCAAATAAGATCAAGAAAGCGATCAGCGGAGATCTGTCAGAAAACAGCCAGCATGTCACAGTCAAAGACAACGGAGAAATCCTTGCATGCGACAAAAATACCAAGATAGACCTTGGAGCCTATGGAAAAGGAATCGGAACCGACGAAGCCATCAAGATGATCAAAAAAGACAAAGAAATCACAGGAGCCATGGTAGCTCTAGGAGGAAGCATTGCAGTTTACGGAGAAAAATCTGACGGCTCCGACTGGAACGTAGGGATCCAAGATCCAAACGGCAAAGACGGAGAAGTTCTAGGAGGAATCAAAGTCAAAAGCGGTACAAGCATTTCAACATCTGGAGATTATGAAAAAACATTTACAGATAAAAAGACAGGCAAACGCTACTTCCATATCTTAGATTCCAAAACAGGATACAGTGTAAAAACAGACATCAGATCCTGTACGATCATCTGCGATTCAGGACTCAACGCAGACGGGCTATCTACAGCATGTTTCAGTTTAGGAGTAAAGAAAAGCCAGAAATTGTTAAAGAAATATAATGCAAAGGCTGTTTTTGTAGATAAAAACAATAAAGTATATGTAAGCGATGGAGTGGAATTTACATTAACAGCAAAAAATTATAAAATTGTATGAGTTGAAGGTCGTCGAGTATTTAGAGAAAAAATAAAAGATAGCATGTGTGCAACACGAATTCCATTGACGGAGTTTTGACAGAACGCTTATCCGCTGGATCTCC
>ERZ824978.446-NODE-446-length-60855-cov-9.224112_pt1 | contig 60855 bp, 46 predicted proteins | sample MGYA00519860_ERZ824978 | MGnify/ENA primary metagenome ERZ824978 (study PRJEB31778, sample SAMEA3449184) | human gut metagenome | biome: human gut; feature: human-associated habitat; material: faeces | place: United Kingdom | collected 2010/2012 ... | reverse complement strand
AGCTGTTTGACCGGATCGTGGACAAGAATCTGCTTGTCCGCCGTATGTATGTTGTAGCAAATCATGTCCTGCCGGAAGCGGACGCGCCGAAGAAAAATGACGGTGCTGTCCAGCTTGACCTTTTCACTGACTATGCTGCCGAAGAGGAAAAACAGAAAGCCGAGGACGCCGCCTTGGAACGTGAGCGGAAAATACAAGCCGCCACGCTTGCAATCAAAAAGAAGTACGGAAAGAACGCCATCCTCAAGGCGATGAATCTTGAAGAAGGCGCAACCGCCAAAGACCGCAATGCGCAGATCGGCGGGCATAAGGCATAAAGGATCAAACAAATCGGAAATTGCAGAGGTCAAATATGGTGATCAAAGAAATCGTTGATGATAAGATGCTTTATATGGACTTATTGTTGCTGGCAGATGAGCAGGAAGATATGATTCACCGCTATCTTGAAAAGGGAACCATGTATGTACTTGATGATAATGGCGTGAAAGCAGAGTGTATCGTTACCGACGAGGGAAACGCGATTCTTGAAATCAAGAATATTGCTGTAAAGCCAGAATATCAGGGCTGCGGTTACGGAAAAGCCCTAATTAACTTCTTAATTCACCGATATACAGGGAAATACTCTATTATGCAAGTAGGGACAGGAGATAGTGCGTTGACTGTTCCGTTTTATGAGAAATGCGGTTTTACACGCTCTCATTGCATCCCTAATTTCTTTACTGACCATTATGACCATCCGATATTTGAGTGTGGCGTTCAACTTGTTGACATGATATATTTGCAAAGGCAGTTATAAATCCCCGGTTACATGGAAGGGAGATGCAGAATACACATGAACAATCGATACGACGAGATTATCAATCTCCCTCACCACGTCTCCAAGACGCGGCCACAGATGCCCATGTCAGATCGGGCGGCGCAGTTTGCTCCCTTCGCCGCCCTCACGGGCTACGACTCCGCTATCAAGGAAACCGGGCGTCTGACCGACGAAAGGATTGAGCTTGACGAGGAAGCGCTGACCGCATTGGACAGGAAGTATCAGCTTCTCATGGATACCCTCGATGATGCGCCGGAGGTCACCATTACCTTCTTCCAACCTGATAAGCGGAAGGCTGGCGGCAAATACCTAACAGCAACCGGCGCGGTCAAAAAGGTCGATGATTTTGAGCGGCGGATCACCATGCAGGACGGCACGAAGATTCCAATGGATGACGTTCTAAGCATTGACGGAGAGCTTTTTTCATCGCTGGAATAATGTCGCTTGCCATGCGGCCAAACGAAGTGAATACCGAAGTACAATATGACTGTAAGGTGAGACTCCAAGCGTAAGCGCACAATAATCACCCGCCTGGAACCCCGGCATAAACTTACAATGCGGTGCAGCCTCTTGAAAGGCAGCACCGCATTTCCTATTTATCATCCTCCAGCATACGATATCCGACGCCAAGCTCGTTGATGATATAGCGCTTTTCGCCGGGCGTCACGCCCATTTTCTTTCGGATATTCTTCATGTTGACTTGCAGCTTTTTGACGCTGCCATAATCCGAATATCCCCAGACCGTGCGGATGATTGCAGCATAAGTCAGGACCTTTCCGGCATGGATAGAGAGATAGGCCATGATGTTGTATTCGGTCTGGGTCAGGTCGATTTCGTCTTTGCCGACAAAGACCTGCCGTGTATCGTAATCGATCAGCAAGTCCTGAAGGTGGAATTTCCCGCCAGGGGTACTTTCATTCTCTTCGCTGTGCCGATGGCTGCGGAGAACGGCGCGGATACGGGCCAGCAATTCCTCCGTGCCAAAGGGCTTCGTAATATAATCATTCGCCCCCAGATCCAGCGCCTCCACCTTGTCCCTCTCGTTGGAACGGGCGGAGAGCACAATGATGGGCACGGTATCCGTCTTTCGCACCTCTTGAATCAGACTCATGCCATCCCGATCCGGCAGGCCGAGATCCAGAACGATGAGGTCCGGTCGATGAGAGGCGTACATCATCATGCCGAGCGCACAGGTCTCCGCACAGAGCACCTGATAGTCACTGGTTTCCAGATTGGCTTTGATAAAGCTTCGGATGTTGGCTTCATCCTCTACGATCAGGATCTTGAATTTGTTATTGCCCATCGTCCTCACCCCCTCTTTCCAGAGCAAAACGGAATACCGCACCGCCGCCACTTCTGTTTTCTGCGGTAATGTCACTGCCGTGAGCCTTGACGATGGCGGCGCACACAGATAGTCCGATTCCCATATTGCGGCGTGTCCCGTCCACCGGTGCGGCGGACTTTTCATAGCTGCCGGTAAAGATCTTTTGAAGCGCATCCTCCGGGAGTCCGCAGCCGTTGTCGGCGACCTCAAATACCGCCTTGTCTCCCACGAGAGAAACGGAAAGCGTCAGCTCCGTCATGCCTTTTGCGTGAAATACAGCGTTTTCCAGAAGATTCAGCAGCACCTGCTCAATAAGGAGCGAGTCCATGGGAATGTCCACAAACTCGTCCGGTATCTGTGTGATGACCTTCTGATTCGGATGCTTTTTGGAAAACTTCATGAGAACCGAGTCGATCAGCTCATCCAGAACGGTGGGCGTTTTCACGACCTCCACCTTCGCGCCGTCGATCCTTGTGACAGACAGGAGATTCTCCACCATGCGGATGAGCCATTCGCTGTCCTCCTGAATTTCTCCCAGCAGCTTGAGCTGCTGCTCCTTTGGCAGCGCGTCATACTTGGAGATCAGTGTAGAGGATGACCCGTATATGGAGGTAAGGGGCGTGCGCAGGTCATGGGAGATCGCCCGCAGCAAATTGCCCCGCATTCGCTCTTTTTCATTCTCTGAGCGCAGCTTCTCCTGATCGCGGATACGAATGTTCAGCGTGCTGGTGGAAACGGCAACGACCAGCATGATGACGGCGGATAGGATGCTTTCCTCCACGAAAAAGTCAAAGGCATAGTACGGATAGGTGAAGGCGAAATTCACCGCAAACACGCTGACGATGGCCGAAATGATACCATAGCAATACCCATGCGTTTTCAGCGAGATCAAAAATACGCCGAACACAAAGATCATGGGTACCAGCGTCTGCGTGGTAAAGAGCTTCTGAATCAGCCAATTGATGGCAAATACGCTGCAAAAAATAAGGATCGAAAATAGAATATCCTTTTGTCGCTGTCGATTCTTCATCATGCTTCTCCTGAAATTTATTGCGGCATTATGATACCATGCAGCGAAACGGAATGGCATCATACGCCATGTTTTTCGGTTCCGGGCGAAGCCCGGGAGAAAAACGGCTTAAATCCGTGTATAATAACTGCTGGCCGTTATTATACCGCATAAGCGGAAACGCTTCAAGATTTCTCACAGGACGATATTGCCCCGCACTCATTTCTTTACCGAATCTACACCGGAGAAATGCTATGATAGAAGCACACAGCAAAAAGGAGGAAGAAGTCCGTGGAAAACGACAGCAGCGACGACAACGGTAACCGCTCTTATATGGCCTGTTCATGTGTGGCATATCTACGCCCTTTGCTGCGGTATCGGGTATAGATGTGTCTTTTTTGCATAAAACAATAATATGAACAGGAAATAAAGGAGTTTTATATGAATTATTTGGGAAGCATTTTCGCAATGGTGGTCTGCATCGCCATGTCCGCCTATTTCAGCGCCACAGAAACGGCGTTCTCATCCCTGAATAAGACCCGCCTCAAGGTGTTGGCGGACAACGGAAACAAGAGGGCAGCGCTGGCACTCAAGCTGTCCAATGATTATGACAAGCTGATCTCCACCATCCTGATCGGCAACAATATCGTGAATATCATGGTGGCGTCCATCGGCACACTTCTGTTCGTCGGGCTTTACGGCGACATCGGCGCGACGGTTTCTACGGTCGTCGTAACAATCGTTGTTTTGATTTTCGGTGAGATCACCCCCAAGAGTGTTGCAAAGGACACCCCTGAGCGCTTCGCTTTGTTCAGTGCCCCGTTTATCCGCCTTTGGATTTTTGTCTTGACGCCGCTGAATTTTCTGTTTTCCCAGTGGAAAAAGCTGGTGTCCCGTTTCTTCAAGACGGATGACAACGCAAAAATGTCCCACGAGGAGCTGCTTCTTTTCATGGAGGATGTGGAGCAGGACGGCGGCATTGACGAAAACGAGGGTGAGCTGCTGCGCAATGCTCTTGAGTTCCGCGACCTGACAGCGGCTGAAATTCTGACCCATCGAATGGACCTGGAGGCCGTGGACATCGGCGAGAGCCATGAGGAAATTGCCAGAGCCTTTACACAGTCCCGCTTTTCCCGCCTGCTGGTCTACCGGGATACCATCGATCAGATCGTCGGCGTTCTTCATCAGAAGGACTTCTATATCAACGGCAAGATGACGGATCAGCCCATTGCAGAGATCATGACGGAGCCGCTGTTCGTCTATCAGCACACAAAGATCCGGGATATTTTGAAAATGCTCCAGCATCAGAAGTCCCATGTCGCCGTCGTTGTAGACGATTTCGGCGGAACGCTTGGCATTGTTACGATGGAGGATATCCTGGAAGAATTGGTTGGTGAAATTTGGGACGAACACGACGAGGTGGAAGAGGATTTTGAAAAGCTGGACGAGAATACCTACCGCGTGGACTGCTCCGCCAGCGTGGAGGATTTTATGGAATTCTTTGACGTCAAGCTGGAATCGGACAGTGTTTCCGTCGGCGGCTGGGTCATGGAGCAGCTGAATAGAGTCCCCAGTAAGGGCGATTCCTTTGCTGTGCAGAATTTGGAGATCACGGTCTCCGAGCTGAGCGCGTACAGAGTGTCGTCCATTACCGTCAAGCAATGTGACCCCATTTTAGAATGTGCGCAATAACAGTGTGGAGGGAATATGGCGAAAAAAACACAGGGTACTGACACCAAGCGGCACGATATTGCCGTCCCGCCGGAAAACAGACAGCTCGACAAAAGTATTGCCCGATACATCATTCGCGCATTGCTGCTGATGATTCTTTTTGCTTGGGCTTTAATGAACCTCGATGCCGTAATGAAATTTCTCGGAAAAGTGATCTCGCTGTTCTCGCCGTTTCTGATTGGCGGAGGTATCGCTTTTCTGATCAATGTTGTCCTTAACCCACTTGAACGCTGCTGGAACAGAGTGTGCAAAAAGGCCCCTGTAAAGCTGGCAAGACCCGTTTGCCTCACTTTAAGCGCTGTTCTTGTGTTTGGGATTTTGTTTGCCGTAGTGTTTATGATGATTCCGAGTCTGCGGGAGTCCGGCGGCGAGTTTATTCAGAACATTCCGATTTATGTTGATGAAATTGGGGGCTGGTGGACAGATACTGTTCACTTTGCAGCAAAGTACAACATCGTTTTGCCGGAATATGCAATCGACTCCGATCTGCTGATTGAGAAAATTACGTCCTTTATCAACGACGAAGGCAGCGGAATCATTACAGTAACATGGGGCGCGGCTACATCCATCCTTTCCGGCTTGGTTGACGTGCTTTTGGCGTTTGTTTTTGCGTTGTATCTGCTGGCAAAAAAAGAAGTGGTTGCAGCCCACTTAAAAAAGCTGATCACAACGGTGCTTCCACAAACGGGGGCAAAGCGGCTTCTGAGCATCGCTTCGCTGACGAATCAAACCTTTACCAACTTTGTCAGCGGACAGCTTACCGAGGCCGTCATTATTGGAGTCCTCTGCTTCCTCGGAATGCTGATTCTGAGGATCCCCTATGCCGGTGCCGTTTCCGCATTTGTTGCCGTTACCGCGTTGGTGCCGATCTTCGGCGCATGGCTCGGCGGCGGTCTTGGCACATTTCTGATTCTGTTGGCAGAACCCATCAAAGCGGTGTGGTTCATTGTTTATCTGCTGATTCTACAACAGGTAGAGGGCAATCTGATTTATCCAAAAGTTGTTGGAAAATCGGTGGGCCTGCCCGGACTGCTTGTGCTGATGGCTGTCACGATTGGAGGCGGGGCGTTTGGTGTCTTGGGAATGCTTTTCAGCGTTCCGGTCTGTGCGGTGCTATATAGTCTCTATCTGGAGTTCATGCAGAAATCAGACGCCCGAAGTTGAATCCTTCACGATTTATTGCCTTTGAAAAAAGAAATATGACAGCTATCAAATAGCCGGGCACATAGACACAGAGCCGATAACCCGCAGCCGAGAGGTCAACGGGTTATCGGCTCTATTCCTTTGATAGCAGCTGCGCTGGCGAACACAGCAAGACCGTTATTTTCGGCCCCGCGGCGCAGAACGGCGGTTTTGAAATATTGCATTTCAAGGCACACCTGGCAGATGCGTTTTGCACCACTCGGCGGTTGCATCCGGCAACTCGGAGATCGCAATTTGGCAATCGTCCAATTTCTGCATCAGCATTCGCTCCATGGTGTGCGCATGGATGCAGCTCCGAATGTCCAGAACGATTTTTTCATCATTCATCATTGCCTTTCCGAATTAAAACAATTGCCAAAACACCCCCGCCAATCACCACTGCGGCAATAACGGCGACGATCCACCACGGAAAAGAAAACCTCTCGCTCTCCACGGGAGAAGTTTGCTCTGTATTTTTTTCGTGATTATCTTTTAGATCGGTACTCATGTCTTTTTCCGGCTCAACGCTGCTTTTTTCATCATTGTCGCCTTCAAGACTTCCGCTGTATTTTACCGGCTCTGTCATAGTTGCCTTACAGACAAGGCAGCTATAGGTCTTTTCACCATCGGCTTTTGGAGTAGGTTCCCTGGTTATTGTTCCCGCATCCCAATTATGTCCCACCGCAGGCACCTCTGCCCGTTCGGTAACGCCGCAGTCGCATTCCCGCGTCTTAATACCAGACTCCTCGCAGGTTGGCTCCGTAGTTACCATCCACTGGCCAAAGCTGTGGATATGGACAGGGTTGTTTTCATAGAATTCCACCCGGATCAAGCGGCTGTATGTGGGCTCACTCTCTGCACCTCCCGCCACATTCCACGCAGCATAGCAGTACCATTTCACACCCAACTCCTCCGGCACCTGATAGCTGTCTCCCTCTGCGTAGTCAATGGCGCGAATCATCGCCATGTTTTCTATATCCGTGACATACCACTGATATTTCAGCGTACCGCCGTCGGACGCACTGGCATTGGTATACAAAGTGATCCCACTGCCGCCGATATAGCTATAGCAATCCGGCATTTCCGCCTCAATCACAGGCTTCACCGGGCCCGACGCCCAGGCTGCGGTGACCATTACTCCCACAAGCATCCATGTAATAAAAGCAATTATCAGTCTTTTCATATTCTTTCTCCTCTCGGGAACCGTTATCGCAAATCCCGCCGCTTGGCGGCAATTACATCAGGATAAAACGCATACCCGTTTACACCCCGGAGACTTTCCACGATAGAAATCTTATCGCTTTCATAATTTTTCCAAAGCTCCAGCGCCTCCTCCGAAACCTCAGATGCATAGGAGGCAATGGCGTAATGATCCCGGGCCGTAATAAACCGCACATCCTCCCCGGATATAAGCCGGCCGGCCTCTATTCGTCCCTTATAAGCATCCGGTGCATAGCCGTATGTATCGCTGTCGATTATAAAAAAGGTGAGCTCACCGCCGCCGGTCTTATCAACGAAAAATGCCACCTGGTTTTCGGAAAAGCTTGCCGTAACGGCACCCACCCAGCTTTCCGGCAGTGTGATCTCATAGGCGCCGTCGCTAAAATGCACCGAGCTTATTCTTTCGGTTGTTATGAGCTTACAAAGCTCCTGCGCAAATGAGGAATAGTTTTTGGGAAAGCGGTTGGTTCCCTGGGCGTTTATCTCCGTCCCGTCCGCCAGCACGACCTCAAGGCACATACCGCTGCCGTCAAGGGCATGGGAATCGTACCCTCGAAAGCCTTCCCATTCCGCTATTTTGTAATTACCGAATACTGCGCACAGCCTTTGAAAAACACTCTCATCTGCGTCAATTGCGCGAACGACATTGCGGCATTCCACATTTCCGGAGGTCTTATCATCCCACATTTCCGTGCTGATGTAATACTCCAGATGAACTCCGCTTTCCGTTTTGTATCCCTCGTAAACACGGCGCTGCGCCGTCATATCGGTTTGCACCAGCTGAAAGCTTTTGAAATCCATAGGATCCCCTCCGTAATACGCATTGCCGTCATCATTCGCATGCTGCTTTTTTGCGCAGGCGGAACTGAACAGTATCAGTAAACCTAAGCACAGTCCCCATAATATTCGCTTTTTCATGGATTCTTCCTTTCCGAAAGGTACCGAATTTCATTCGGTGCCTTTCGGAAAGAAGCTTGCCGCAGCAAGCCTCTCCCGTTTATGAATTGTACATAGGGATCATCCGTATTCGACTCAAGCCCTTTCCAGAAGGATCATTCCCAGCCCATACAGCAGGCACCCGTCCTCTGTGACGGAGATCTCCATGAAGGGATCCACCGGCTCGCCCAGCGTCTCGCCCTGAATCCCGGTATCGTAATAGAACTTGCCGTCCGCCTCCTTCCAGGTGGTGCTTTCGATGGCGGCGTAGCCGTCCTCCCGGACCTCCACCCCTTGCTTGGCAGCCTCCTGGCGCATCTCCTCCGGCACGAACATAAGTGTGTTGAGCATACCGTCCTCGGCAAACTCCGTCCGATAGTTCATCAGCTCGGCGCTGCCCTCAAACCGCTCCTCCTGCGGCGGGTTGTCAGGGGTAAAGACCTTCACTCCGTCCGGTGTAGGCACACGGATCTCCTTGACCTTCCAAATTCCCCGAATATCCATATTTTCCCTCCTTGTCAAGCCATCATGCCCACGGATCGGCAGCCTTCGGCGTGCGCACACCCGTCAGCAGATACTGCTCCCACAAGAACCACTTGCCGTCGCTGCCCCGCTGGCGCATCTTGATAGGACGGGGAGCGTCTGCTCCGCCGCAGGGGATAAACAGCTTCATATACCCCTGCTCCTCGCCGGACACATGGTTGCTCTCAATGGTGATCGTATACGGCTGGGTGGGTGTGTAGTTGTTGTCCGGTGTGGAGCCGGCGAAATAGGTAAACGGCAGGTAGGTCTTGCCATCGCGGAAGCGGTCGTTCAGGAAAGAAATTTCCTGTCCGTTCAGCGGACGGGGTCCGCGCAGCCAATTCAGCATCTCCGTTCCGATGCTCTTGTCTGCCGCATATGCACACAAAGCCAGAACTGTAAGTGCCGCCGTCTTGAAGGGCGTGTCGAGGCTTGCCTCGGGAAGTGCCTGCATTTCGGCAAGGCTCTCCGGCAGTGCTGCAAAGGTAAATCTCTCCCGCTTACTGCCCAGGGATTGTGCGGCGGCATTTACCGCCTGCCCAGCTGTGCTTTTCAGCTTATCAAAGATACTCACGGGTTATCTCTCCTTTATAAAGTTTTTTTTGCAGGGGGAAAGCTGCATCAGAATTTACCGCCCCCGCCGCCGTGGGTCGTGCCGGAGGAAGATGTGTGGGTGCTGCTCCCGCCTCCGGAATCATCGTTCTTGGGCTTCGCCGTGCGTGTGACAGTGTTATACAGGAACAGATCACGTCTCTCGTTAATGTTCAGACTGTTGTCCTTTATGTAGTTGCTCGCAGCCGCCTGGAAGCGGACCGTTTTCAGCTTTGCTTTCATCCCGCCCACTATGATGAGGGATAGGACGAAGCCCACAACGATGGCAATAGGGATCCAGATAAGGGAAAGTGGCTCCTTGGGCAGATTCTTTACATCGTAAGGCTCGCCGGTTCTTGCCTGTGTGATGAAGTCATCGCAAAGATCGGCGAATTTATCAAAGGCGCCCGCAAAATTACCGTCGGACAGATCTCCCTTTATCTGCTTGCCGATATACTCAATGCCCGCGTCCGTAAAGACCGTAATGCCGTAGCCGCAGGTGGATATGTACCAGTCGTTGTCCTCGATGCTGATAAGGAGCAGCGCGCCGTCCTTGCTTTCGCCGTAGCCAAAGTTGCCGTAATCATAAATATCATCGGCATAGTCCCGCGGAGTTTTCCCGTCCAGCGTGTCAGTGGTCAGCACGACAATGTCCATTTTCTGACGCTCGCTGAGCTCATTAAGCTTTGTCACAAGCGACGATTCCTCGTTGCCGGAGAGCAGCCCCGCCAAATCCTGCACGCGCTCATATTCGCTTGCGAAGCCATCCGTCTGCGCTGCAAAGGCGGGAGTCACTATACAAAGGCACAGAATAAGCGAGAATAACAGTGTCAGTATTTTCTTTTTCATTCCGTCCCCTCCTTAAATCAGCCCTATCAGGTGCAGGCCCCACGCAACGCCGTAGGAAGCCACTGAGAATATCGCCGCCAGCAAAAACGTCCAGCGCTTTGCCGCAGCCTTATCCACCGGCAGGTCACCGACGAATTTCCCGGTCTGACCGTTCATAGCAAAGACATATTGATTGCCGTTCCATGTGGTGTTCAAAAGCCACACCGGATAAAGCGCATACCGGGCCTTTCCGCCATGGAACTGCACATTGGTGTTTTCCGGTGTAACGGTGGTATATCCTTCTACCGTCTCGGCAAATACCTCCTCGGTAGACCGCTTGACCCGCTGATTTGCCCGGTCAACGCTTTCCTCGGCGGTCACATCATACTTATCCGCCACATAGCCGGCAAGATAAGCCGTCTGGAAATGCACTGCATCCGAAATACTATACGGCTCAATGGATTCCATCAGATCATCTGCCATTTTGGAAGAGCCGTCCACCGGAACATGCTCAAAGCCGACGCTGCCGCCCCGATGCACCATAAAGTGGCTGGTTTCGGTGTAATCGTAGTCGCTGTCGCTCCATGTGCGGACCTTTGTGGCACGATAACGCACCTGTGCGTCCACATCGGTGTCGAAAAGCCAGAAGGGTACATAGACACCCTTGATCTCGTCGATATGGTTCTGATCCTTGAAAATCTTTGGCAGCAGCCGCTTTCCGGTCAGATGCTTCATCAGCCCCGCCTTTGCCGCCTTTTTATCCAGCTTGAACGGGATCACAAGATCCGGCTTGAGAGCACCTGAGAACTGGCCCATCATCACCACGGGATTGCCGCAGAAGGGGCAGGCAGTAGCCGCTGTGTTGGCATCGCCTACGATCTCGCCGCCGCAGGACTTGCACACATACGAGCGCAGGCCGTCGGTTTCTCCCTCCTGCCAGTCTCCTCCGGCCGAGGTTTCCCATTCCATATTGTCTGATTTTTCGCTCTGCAGCTCGGCGTCGTAGCCCTCCAGCGCCTCCATTTCAAACTCCGTGTCGCAATAAGGGCACTTCATTTTCTGGAGTGTGCTGTCAAAGGCTATCGCGCCGCCGCAGCAGGGGCATTTATATTCCTGCAAGGTTTGCATGAATAGATCTCCTCTCTTAAAGAAATTCACCCATTAAATGCCGCAAGGGCCGCATCTGCTTTCTGAATCCACTCGGTGCGGTCGCCGTAGATTGCGGCATCCAGGGAGTCGATTGCCTGCGCCGCCTTGTCGCCGGCATCGGCCTCTCCCTTTACCGTGGCAGAAAATCCTGCCGCGATATCCTTAACTGCGGTCATCTGCTGCTTCCAAACGTTCGAGGCGTTGCCGAGTGTATTCTGTACGCCGAACAGCGTATCGAAGTATTTTTTGAGCGCTTCAAAATCCTTTCTGTTGTTCATGGGGAGAACGAATTCGTAAAGGCCCTGCGTATTGGTAAAGCTGAGTCTTGCAAAAGGCTTCTTCTCGCTCTTATCGCCGTTTTTAACGAGCTGCTCCTCATACTTATAGCTGCGCAGATCGGCAATGCGGTACACGCAGGCGCGGGTGGTCTTGCCGAACATCATAAACTTGTAATCGTTCTGCACATACGCCATCAGCCCGATATCCGCTGCCACATAGAGATAGGTGCCTAAGCGCTTCAGCTTTTTGCTCTTATCCTTTGCTTTCTCCCTCGGAACGAAATAGTGGTCCCACAGCTTGGTGCCGCGCTCCACCTGTGCAAGATGCGCCTTGACACCCGGAAGATTGCTGTGCACATAGTCATATACCTTGAAGCCCTTTTTCCTGCAGTTCTTGCGGCAAATGCAGTTGCCGTCCGACAGCTTTTGCGTTTGGATCAGATTGATGTCCGCACCACAGATAGCACATTGATTAGCCATAAATTTCCTCCTTTTTCTGACAACGTCGGTTTGTTTTTAGCTTTTCTTGCTTTTGCATAATGATATTCAGCTCGTTGCTGTATCTGGTGGAGTCTCTGCTGAACTTTCAGCGTCCTTGTAGTATCTGTCGGCAAGCACATAGAGATAATCAAGTGCCCTGTCGCCGAGTTCCGCGTCCTTCTCCATCGTGCTTCCGTCACAGAAAGTCATTCCCAGGCTGCGTGCCGGTACGTCAGATATGTGAAAAAAACGTATTGGATTGCGATGCCTGTAAAGCTTCTTTATCTCGCCATCCTCGCTAATGATCTGAAGGAATCCCGCTGCATCCTCCGCCGGTACCGGAAACGATTCGAAGGAGGCATAGTGCTCCTTCTGCTCTCCCACAAGGCAATCCGCAGAGAATAGCCAGCCATTTTCTTCCTTTTTTAAAGCAAAGCAATACACCGAGTTCCTTTCCGTTCCGTAATAAACGGTATGGATCAAAACAAGATCATCAGCAGTAAACTTTTCACTTTCGCCGCAGCCCAAAAGCCCGAAAATCGGCAGGAATGCAAGCACAACCGCTGCAGCAATGCGCGCCTTGCGCTTCATGATTTACCGAAGCGGTCTGCCGCACTCCGGGCAGAATTTCGGCATACCCTGTCCCGCCGAGGGTCTCCACCCGCAGTTTGTACAGCCGGAGCTGGCTACAGGCTTGGGGGTGCCGCAGTTTGCGCAGAATTTTCCGCTGCTTTGCGCGCCGCAGGACGGGCATACCCATGTCTCGCTGCCCATAGCATTGGGCGCGGAAGCAGGTCTTTCCTGACGGATGCCTGTGCTATCCACCCGATTCATCGTACTGCCGCCGTCCCAAACCCGGTTTCTGTTATCCCGGCGCATCAGAATGTCTGCAAGCTCGTGCATTCTCTGCTCATATTGGCGGTACAGGTCCGTATAGGGGCTGTCGGGTCGGTTGCCGTCGCTCAGCTCCAGTTCGATCTCACTAAACCATGGAGAATCCACCCGAATCGTCACATTGAACTCATAGTCGCAGGCATAGCGGGGCGGCACATAGCTCTTCTCATTTCCCTCGGAGTCCTCGTAAAAGATCTCCTCCTTATTCTCCCGGATATCCGTGTTCACTCCCAGCACCTGAGAAAATGCAATGAGGTCAGGATTGCTGCTGCGCCAGTTAGAGGTCCCGGTAACGATGAACCGCTCCCCTATAGGATCGATGTATACCTTTTTGCTCCCGTCAAAGGTAATCGACGGGGCAAAGCCGGCAAGCTTCTTTTCGTTTTCCGCACGGTAAGCAAGCTGGCGCTTGATGTCCTCCACCGTCGAGTTCCGCCGTTCGCTGAAAAACGGCGAGAGCTTTCTTGCGCAATCCTTACAGAGATTCCCGTCCTCCAGCTTGCGGTTTCCGAGAAGTCCGATTTTCTCACCGCAGATGTCGCAGTATTTTTTGTCAAACAGTCCCATAATGTGATCCTCCGCTTATTAATTTTTTTGTACAATCCATTTTGCATTGTTGACCTGTAAGCCGTACCCGCAGAACGAACAGCAGTTGTTTTCATCAGGCATGAAATTGGCGCCGCAGGACGGGCAATCCTTCTCGGTAAAGAACTCGCCGTCCGTTTTTCGCTTTTCGGGATATCTTGCCCTTTGCATGAGCAATCTCTTTTTAAATCTTTCTGTATACGGCTTCTGATTTTCGGGAAGAAAGGTTTTTGTTCCGAAAATGTCAGCCGTAACGGTTGTTGTTTCTTCTGTGTGGGCAACTTTTAAAAGCTTAATTGTACCAACGCTGAAATCAAGCAGGTCCTCGTCGTTTTCATTCTCCCAAAAGTGTTCGTTTAAGCAGGCTCTGAGATAATTCTCGGAATATCTTACAATTTTTCCGGCAAGCTTTTCTTGCCTGATTTTCCCGCAGATGATCGGTGTAACGATTCCCCCGAAAGTCAGAACCGCTGCACCAACACCGGCGGCAAGGGAAATCTCGGTGTCCTTGATCAGATATAAGCACAGAAAGACACATAAGAAAAGTATGGAGCCGGACACAAGAAGCTGTAAAAAACTTTTCAGGTTTGTACTGATAGATTCATAAATCTCAAACGACTCGGTCTGCCAATCGTAAAACTCGTTTTTTATAACGGCGCCGCAGTATTCACAGGTAACCTGCTGACTGTTAAGCTTGACTCTTGCACCGCAGGACGGGCAGGTTATGCTCAACATATCGTTATAATAGCTTTTCTTATTTTCTTTTTGATCGGTGCGGCGAACGTGTCTTGACTGAAGTATTCTGAGATATGAATTCTTACGGTATATCTCGCTCTGAACCATGTTGCCTTCGGTTGACTCAAAACGCTCCAGTGTGCTGCACATTAAAACCGATTCCCGCCATTCTCTGCCGTCATCGCTCCATGTTTCAAAGTTGTTTTTAGGAATGGGAACAACATCTGTGACGTAAATTTTGCGGCAAAGCTTATTCCTATAAAGTCTGTTGATCTGACTGACGGTTTTTTTCCGGAATGCCATATCCATTCTTGCCGGAAGAAGGTCTTGATCCGCATTCCCCAGCGGTATCAGAATTCTTTCAAAGGCTTTTCTCATATCTCTTCGGATTTTTGAATTCTGAAGGGGCGTTTCCTTTTTCGCAAGCAATCTTTCCAGTTTGGCTTTTTTAGAGTTTTTGGAGCTGTATTCCGAAAAATCTATGGTAAGTATCCTTTTACCGATATAGAATGTACATAAAATAGCAAAGGAAGCCGCAATAATCAGTGCTACTGATAAATCCATAAAAGCACCTCTGATTTATTCCTTGCTGATCATTTCGTTTTCGCTTTTCTTTTTTCGGTTGTCTTTTACAACGTCACATATCATTATGACAACAAAGAACAAGCCGACGAGGATTGCCGCACAATAGAGCAGAAAATCAACGGGACTTCCCTCAGGAGAAAGCTTGTAATCCCCTTTTGAGGTTTTATAAACCTCGACGTCTATTGTGTCGCCTTTTCTCAATTTATCATAGGTATATTTTTTTGTGTAGCTGCTCGACCTTGACCAGACACGTTCTTCATATTTTCCCTTGTAGGTTTTTCCGTCAATAACATATGAAACTTTAAATTTATATGTTGTATAACGAACATCACCGGAATCATCCTTATCGTCTTTGGTTGAAAGGTCAACAATGACAGCTGGAATTTTCCGTATATCGGTTGAGTTTTTATATTCCCTGCTGTCGATTCTGCTTGTAACAATTCCGATTACACCCGCAATTATCAAGCCGATGCCGGCGACCATGATAAATATGGTCATTTTAATGTTTTCTTTTCTTTTACTCATAACAGGATCTCCTTTTGCAAGCAAATGCAAAACCACTCTTTAACAAATCACACAAAAATTCTTTGCCGTCTCGCCGGCAGGGAAGCTTATCCTGCTGCGCAAAAGCCTTTCGGCGGTATGAACGGCTTTTTGTCTAAGCCGTTCATACCTGGCCGAAACAACACTTCCGTTAATACGGTTCCCGCTAAGCAGCAGTTTTATTTTCTATCGTTATCGTCGAATATATCTCCGCATTCGGGGCAGAACTTCGGCGGATTCGTCGGATCCTCCGGCTCCCAGCCGCATTTATCGCAGCGGTAGAGCGGTGCGCCCTCGGGTTTTCTGGCGCCGCAGCTCTGGCAGAATTTACCCTTATTCAAAGTGCCGCAGGTGCAGGTCCAGCCCTCGGAATCCGCCGGCTTGGGAGAGCCGCATTCGGGGCAGAACTTGCCGGTGGCCATAGCGCCGCACTTGCATTTCCATGCGCCGGCCTGTACGGGCTCCGGTTTCTTGGCACCGCACTCCGGGCAGAACTTACCCGTGGCGGTTGCGCCGCAGGCACATTTCCAGCCGCCCGCTGCCGGGGCTGCCGGTGCCGCCGGAGCCTGCTGCTGTGCCTGCTGCTGTTGCTGCTGTCCCATGGCAAACAGGTTCTGTGCGTTCATGCCGCCGCCGGCATTCATGGCCATGCCCATGCCCATAAAGCCGGTCATAGCGCCTGCCTGGTTGCCTGCCGCCGTCTTCATGGCATCCGCCTGTGCGCCCACCAGCGTGGCTGCCGCCATGGTGGGATCCCGCATGATGGCCGTGCGCTGGGCCTGCTTGATCATCTCCGCATCCTCTTCCGGCAGCGTGACCGAACCCAGGGCAATGCTGACTACCTTCAGACCGCGCAGCTCGCCCCACTTGGCAGAGAGCGCCACATTCATGGCATCCTCCAGGTCGGTATTGTGGCTGACGATCTGATTCGGGCGCAGCTCCAGGTCGGACAGCTTACCGAAGGCCGGCTGCAAAGCGCTGACAAACTCGGTTTTCAGCTGGCTATCCAGCTCGTCCCGGGTATACTCCTTCTCCACATTTCCGCAGACATTGGTGTAAAAGAGCAGAGGGTCTGCGATCTTATACGAATAAACACCGGAGCAGCGCACCGAAACGTCCACATCCAAACCGATCTTGGAATCCACCACACGGAAGGGGATGGGATTCGGCGTGCCGAATTTGTTGTCAATAAGCTCCTTGGTGTTGAAATAGTACACCCGCTGATCCTTGCCGGTGTCGCCGCCGTAGGTAAAGCGCTTGCCGATGGTCTGGAAGGTGGCGCGGACGCTGTCCCCCAGATTGCCGGAGAAGATGGAGGGCTCCGTGGAGGTGTCATATGTAAATTCACCGGGCTCGGCGCAGATCTCCACCACCTTGCCCTGCTCCACAATGATCATGCACTGCCCGTCGGCCACGGCAATACCGGAGCCGTTGGAAATAATGTTGTCGCTCCCCTTCGTATTGGAGGACCTGCCGCTGACGCGCTTTTGTCCCTTGGTGACCAGCACCTCCTTGGGCATAGACTCGCAGTAGAAAAATTCCTTCCACTGGTCGGCAAGAGTGCCACCCAATGCACCGATACCCGCTTTAATAAGTCCCATAATAAAAGCTCCTTTCCAATTGTGAGAATGATCCATATACTTTTCCGACCGGAGCCGGCAGATCACTTCTTTTTTCCGTGGACCCCCACGGAATATGAATGATTGTTCTCCCCTTGTTTTTATTGCCGCCCGACAGTAGACCACGTATCGCTTATGGCATCGTAGCTATAGACGAGATTGTCGCACACGCCGTAATAACGTTCTCTGACAAACTGCTCCTCGCTGTCGGTTCCCAGGGCAAACAGTAGGCAGGGGCGCCCCTCGATCCACTGGGTATTTCCGGTATACATAACCTTCATTCCCTGCATGACCGCCTGCTTTACCTCGTCCGTTTCCAGAAGAAGCTCTGTTGCGATTTGAATGGATCGCTCATCGGGCACTTCCTCGTATGTTGAGAAATCGTACACCCCTGCGATCTCCTGCAGGTGCCCGTTTTCCATAGACAGCGACGGGCGGAAGTCCATGGCCCCGCCGCCGTCAGTAGCGGCAATCAGCACATTGGAGTATATCTCGCTGAGGTTGCACCGCAGCAATAGCGGCTCGCCGGGCTCCCCCACGTGGAGGGGATTGCTCTTGTCGTCGGCATACTCGCCGTCTTCGGTCATCATGGATGGGTACACGATTATCGTTCCCTTGTCATTCGGCGGTATAATTGCATACAGCTCCTGTCCCTCAGCCATGTAAAGCGGCGCACGGGATAGGCTGGGATATTCCTTTCCCGTTTCGCTGCCCGCAACATAGGCGCGCAGGTCCACCTCAGAGCTCTCGCTATCCACATAGCCGATAAAGGCGACGGCGACTGCGCTGCCGCTCTGTGAGATTTTCTTTTGCAGCTCCGCAAAAGCGGCCTCCTCTGTGTTTTTATCATCCGGATCCTTCGCGGTGTTGCCCCCGGGGATCGTGCTCCCGCCTGGGATAGAAGGGTTTTTTTCGGGTGAAGCCGAACATCCGCACAAAGAGCAAATGAATAACATTACTGTGCAAAACAGCAGCACAATTCTTTTCATATGGACCTCCTCTTTCTTATTCCGAAGTATTCCTGTGGCACAATGCATCCCTGCCTGTTTTCCATAGATACGCCCTGAATGAAATTTTCACCCTTCCGAAAGACGATGCGTTTTTTATCTGTTCATCGCCTTTCGGAAAGGGGCTTTTACAAGCCCTTTCCAAATAGTAAGGTGCGGTGGTACAGATAGCTTTATCTTCTTAAGCCTCGGTCCCTGCCCTATGCAGGCATAGGGCAGGAGCTGAGGTGTTGAAGCAAACTCAATCAGACTACCAAAGCAAAGACTTTCCTTTCATATGAAGGTTCGCTCTGTTGACATCGCTGATCGTGACCTTGCCGTCGCCGTTGATGTCTGCGCAGGCAAATTCATACAGAGTCAATGTGCTCTTTCCCTTTGCATGAAGGTTTGCTCTGTTGACATCGCCGATCGTGACCTTGCCGTCGCCGTTGATGTCCCCCTTCAGGTGTATTTTCACATTCTGCGTCACCGCTTCTCCGCTCACCGTCACGGTATACTCCCGGGTGACATGATTTTTCTTCATCACCCGCATGGTATAGGTACCGGAAGCGATCCCGGAAATCGTGTAGGAGGCGGTATATTGATTCCCCTCCTTCGTTCCGCCGGAGACCGTGGTTTCATACGCAGGCTCTGAGTGTCCCTGCTGAATGAGCTGAATGGTCACCTTATCGGAAGCGGAATTAAAGCTCTTCACCGTGCCGCTGACGGAGCCGCTGGCGTTGGGGTCAACCACCTTATAGGATTCATACACCTGCCAGACATGCCCGTCTGTATTGTCGTCATATTCCATCCATGCGTTTACGCTCTTACCGTTCACCTTGAAATCTTTCCAATTTTTCGGGTATACATAGCCCATTTCTTCGCCGCCCTCAAATCCGATACGAAGATCGAGGAAATACGATTTTCCAACCTCAAATTTGTCAAATTTCCTCATTGGTTTTTGATCGGGTCCCAGCCATTGCATCGACAGCACCTTCATATTATACGGCAGGCTTGTCGGTTTTTCATAGTCGGCAAAGGCAGCGGGGCAGTCCCCCGCCTTAGGCTCCTGTACGCGGATATCGGTCCCGTATTTCACTCCCTCGCTGTTCGGCTCCAACAGTTGGGAGACCCGGTATTTCCGTCCTATCGGTGAATAGTCGTACCAATCGCCCTTATAGACTGTGCTGTATGTTTCCGCAGAGTCGAATATCCCGTTGGCTCTGTAGCCTGCGGGCTGGATCACCTTTACCGATGCATTCTCGGGGAGATAATACCCAACCCCCGGCTTTACGTCGAAGTAGATATAACACGTATCGCCTTCACGCAATTGACCGGCCTCTACGCCGTAAGAGCCATAGGCGACATCGTATACCACCGTATTTTTGAAGGTATACTTTTTCGGTTCATTCGATACGATCTCCGTAAACCCGGCGTCAATGCCGAGGCGGAAGTTCTTGAGCGTACCGCGCACATCCGTCAGCTTCCGCTTTGCTACAAGGTTGACAGTGAGGTTTTTTTCATAGTTGGTGAATGACCTCCTTGTAACCTTTGTATGCTGCACATTCAGAGTAACTCCGTTGTCTGCCGTCGCAGTCGAATCGGCAAGCTCATATCCGTGCCGTGGTCTTACCCAGAAGTACATAATATACGCATCCTCATCGGCCAGATATCTCCACTCGGAGGGGATACCAGTTGAATATGACTCGTCGGTATAGCATTTCGCCAATGTATCCGGATGCAGGGAGATCTTGTGGGTGGCGCTGGTTGCTTCGGTAAATTCGCCCCCCGCCTGCAGAAGCTGAACATTATATATGTATTGTTTGCCGCTGACCGATTCGTTCATCTGCACATCAAATTTGATGTGTGTCTGATAAAGGACACTCGCTTCTGTCATCGGTCTGACATAGTTACTATCTATCGACGGCCTGCAGGCCCAGTAGAACTCTACACTGTGTTTTCCGGTGCGGTCCACATAAAAATCATACGTATACGCATAGGGGTCTTCTTCATAGCCCTCTTGCAGACCCGGCTTGCACAGGAGGCCGTAGAAATAGAATCTGACTCTGCCTGCATCCCTCAGCTTTTGCATCCACTGGGGCATATACACAATATCCGCAGACATCTCATAGCCCAGGCCGGCCTTCAGGCCCCACACCGTCTGACCCCCCTTCACCTCCTGGAAGTTGAGGTTGAAGCGTATCTGCGGCATGTAGTCTCTGCGATCCATGGTGAGAGTATAGCCGCCGTCGGTTCTTCCGGCTATATACCATTCCCTGCCGATCTTACCGATGCTCCTGTAATACTTAAACACCTTCGCCGGGTCGGTTTCGCCGTTGCTGCCGAATAAGATCCATCCGCCGGAGCCCCGCTGCACATAGACATTCAGGCTCTTTGCGTTGACGAGCTTGAAGTTGTTCATATGGCAGCTCCAAGCGGCGGCGTTGGTCCGGGGATTTTTGATAGAAAGGGAAACATCCCTGGTGGTGTCGATGGTGAGCGAGATCGTCTGAATCAGGGAACTCACATCTCTGTAGCTGTTGCCGCAGACGATACTCAGCGCGGCATCCTCCAGAACCGATGTGTTTTTCGCCACGATGGCATAGTCGGGGCTGGTTTTCCTGGGGGCACTCGTCGTAACGATACCCAGTTCCCCGTTTCCGCACAGCTCAAAGGTACCGCAGCCGCTCAGGCTTCCCTCCGACTGCGCCAGATCGATCACCGCGCCGGTTGCACCGTTTTGGGGGCAGTAGGCGGTCTTGTTCTTATACCGGGTGCTGTGGTTGAAGGTGACCTGGACGCCGTCGGTCACCATCAGCTTCAGATCGACGCCGGGGGCATACAGGGCGGATAGCTTCAGATTGTCGAACAGAACCAGCATCAGAGACCTTCCCTCAAGCCCCGAAAGATCCAGGAAATCATTCTCATAACGTGTCCAATACATAAGAATGCCGTTATCGTATGACACGACCCGCTGAAGATTTGTATCGCTCTTATAGCCTTCGAGTAATCTCTCGTTATATATGCAATCCTCCGGGTCTATAATGACCGAACGGCTCACCACCCTGCCGTTTTTATAGAAAAAATAGACGTGACCGTAGATTATCTCCGTTCCCTCGACCAAATTGGTCAGCGCGGGATACGATGAAGAAGAGGCCCGCGCTGCGCCCCGATTGGCGCCGGTCGTCTCCTCGCCGCCGCTTTCAGCGCCCACCGACAGCACAGAAAGCGGCAGCAAGCCCACCAGCATGATCAGCGCCAGCAAAAAGCTGAGCCATCGATTTCGTTTACTTGTTTTCATCTCTTTTCCTCCTTTACAAAGTCCAGATGGTTTTTGAAGCCGAGCACCTTAGCGGATCGCTGTATGACATTACCTTTCCAAAGAAAACCAACTGCTTGATTTTCTTTGGAAAAGCGAAAGGGCGGAGGCGGATGGCTTCCGTCCCGCCCTTTGCTTCAATCCTTTAGCACGATTTTTCGGTTAGGTGGTTTATCTGCTCCTTCTGCGGGAATACAGGGCTGCTCCCATCAGAGCCGCACCGGATACGATCGCCATCGCGATGCTGAAAGCGATCATGCTGCCGTCGCCGGTCTTGGGGGTTTCCGGCGCAGGAGGCGTCACCGGCTTCTTGGGGGGTTCCGGCGCAGGAGGCGTCACCGGCTTCTTGGCGCTATAGCTGTTGGTGAAGCCGATTTCCTCCATGGGATTGTTGTATTCCAGCTCGCCCTTCTCGTCGAACTTGAAGAAGGCCCAGCCCCGAACGCTGTCATAGCTGTCGACAAACAGAGGCATGGCGTAGAAGATGCTCTCATCGTAAGTCCAGCCCGCAGCATTGCCCTTGACCTGGTGGATAACGAAGCCCTCGGACAGATTGCCGGCCTGATCCCTACTGATGGTGAAAATGAACTTACCCTCATAGGTCTTTTCGCCATTGGTCTCCACGGTATCCTGCACCAGCGTATAGACGGTGGGGGCGCCGAATCTGTCAATAGCGAACTTGAAGGTCTCCTGGCCGGGATCCATTTCGCCGGTCTTCTTCACGGTGAGCTTGAAGGGGACCTCAACGCGAATGCTGCCGTTCTCCCGCTGGGGCTCAAGCACACGGCCGCAGCCGGTGCACTTCACAGCGTAATCGTAGGTCGCTCCGCCCTCATGATCGGGCGTATGGGGCTGCACTGCATCATAGGCATCGTGATACTGGCACTTGTGGGCGTGACCGGTCTCCCCGCAATCGACCCACTCACTGCCGTAAACATGAGCGCCCTGCTTGCCGTTATAGAACTTATCCGCAGCGGCGGCATCATCCTTGGCGCTGTGGGTTGCGTCATTGGCGCAGGTGTACCAATAGGTGTCAAACTCGCGGCAATCTGCAGCGGTGGATCTTCTGTGAGCTTCATCGCTGTTTTGCACGGTGTAGCTATGACCCGTCTTGGGAATCACCACACTGCTGTGGTCGGTAATTTCCGTGGCGGCGGCAGCATCCTCGAAGAGCTTGCCGCAGGTGCACCGGTAGTACTCCTTGTTGCCGTCAGTGGTGCAGGTAGCGTCCACCTTGTCCACCTTGGTCAGATGGTCGGCATGGACATGGCCCGTTGCAGCCTGCATCACAAATCCGCATTCTGTGCAGGTCTGCGGTGTGGTTTCCGTTGCGGCAGGGCCTGGCGTGTGAGGCATTACGGTATCATGGTGCGCCGCGTTGCGGCTGCAGACATGGGCGTGGCCGTCGGCCTCCTTGTATCCCCACTCAGAAGTGTTGAAATCATGATCGTCGTTGGTAGCCCTGTACGGGATCCCGGTAAGGGGATTATCGCTCATGTCAAACAGCTTGCCGCAGAGATCGCACTTCTTATAAGCGTCCCAGCCCTTCTCGGTGCAGTTCGATTCCTTCTCCGGGAAGAGGGTGAAGGAGTCGTGACCACAGTTTACCGTCACCTTGCAGGTGGCCGTTTTTGTTCCTGCCGTTGCGGTAATGATCGCTTCACCGGGGGCTACGGCGGTCACCTTGCCCGTGGCGGGATCGACGGTAGCAACAGCGGGCTTGTCAGAAGACCATACCACCGTGTCGGTAGAATCGGCCGGCGTGACCGTCGCTTTCAGGCTGTCATCCACTGCACCGGCAACCAGTGTCAATTCGCTCTTGTTAAGAGTGATACCCGTTGCCGGCTTCGGTGCGGCAGTGACCGTGATGGTCGCAGGGATGCAAGTGGGATTTTTGGTTTCGTAGTTCTCAGTAGAACCGCCGTCCGCTTCAATTTCAAGCAGAGTTACCTCATAATTTCCTGCAGCAGTATCGTTATCCACTGTGCACTGAAATTTCATCACTGCGATCTTATCTGTCCCGGTGAAATCCTCTGCGCCAAATGCGCTCAAGAGCTTATAGGGATCCTGGGTCCAGGCAACTTCGTCCCGGCCAAGTTTCTCCTGGATACCCTCCGTAAGAGCACCGCTATCCACGACGTATGTTAAGCCGGACGGGATGCCAAGTTTGCCCTGGAAACAAGTCATCGTACCTGTTTGCTGTATATAAACGGTAAACGTGACAGTATCCCCGGGGCCTGCTGTTGTCTTGTCAGCTTCGACCGTGAAGGTAAATGTCGACGTCGCAGGCTCTGCTGATACCGGTGCCGCAGTTGCAAACATCGCAAAAATCATGACGAAACTGAGCAGTAGGGATGTGATTCGCTTGTTCATGACCAAGCTCCTCCTTTGAAAATAGATTTGCGGGACATTTCTTACGCACCGCTTCCGAAGTCTCGCTTAGTTCCGAAGAGCGGCGGTGCAGATTGCTCTGCATTTTTTATTCTTAAACCGCAGCTCCTACCCTATATGGCGTATAGGGCAGGCGCATTGGCATTAAGACAAGCCGGTTGGGCTACCACAGAAGGGACTTTCCCTTATTGTGAAGATTCATCTTGTTAACATCACTGGTCGTCACTCTGCCGTCGCCGTTGATGTCTGCACAGGCGAGTTCATACCCAAGCAATATCTTTTTTCCCTTTGCGTGAAGGTTTGCTTGATTGATATCACCGATACTGATTCTGCCGTCGCCGTTGATATCGCCCATCAGATGTATCTTCGCATCCTGCGTCTTCACATCGCCGCTCACCGTCACGGTGTACTCCCGGGTGACATGATTCTTCTTCGACACCTGCATGGTATAGGTACCGGGAGCAACCTCGGGAATGTCGTAGGTGGTGGTGTATTGTCCGGAGCTGTCTTTTGTTCCCCCCGGCACCGATACGGTGTACTTGGGCTCTGCGCTGCCATCGGCAAACAGGGAAACGGTCACATCGCTGCCATCGCAGAAGCTCACCACCTGACCGTGTACACCCGAAGCAACGGGAACGGAGTATCCTACGGTAAGAGTTGTTCTGTCCCCGTCCTGCGCGCTTATATACGCTTTTGCCCCGTTCACATAAGCATCCAGCTCCTCGTCGTCAGCTATGTAATAGCCCTCTTCGCACTGTAAAATCACGTTTACGTGATATCTTCTGCCTGCGATAAAGGTCATATCAGCCTGAATCCGCTCCCCCGTAGCGGAAGCATACCATGTATAGTTTACAACCGAAACGCCGCCCGGCAGCCCCGCAACCAGATTATTGTTATATATCGGTCTTTCGCCCGCCCACGGAAGTGGCACGCCCAAAGACAGATAGTCATAATGAATCACATCCGGTTCCGGTACCAAATCTATTACGTATGCCTGGGCGGATGCATCATACGGCACTTCAAGATAATTTTCTGCAATGTTGAGATCACTGTACATCCGCAGCTTGACATTCGTGTTGAGATAATAGTGAAATGTGTAATCATACTGCCACGGACCGTTGTGGAAGGTCATTCCTTCTTTGCCCGTGCCCACCAGCTTGATCCGATAGGTATAGTCGGGATCGATCATCTCGTCGGGGTTGGTGCTGTAAACAACTCCGTTTTTGATTCGCTGGATCTCCTTAATCTCAAAATCAAAATGGCTGTCCTTCGGCCTGATGTTCACTCCGCCGACCAGGCTTCCCGCCCGCAGTCCGGCAACGGTACCCCAGGCGTTTTGAATCAGCTCGGAGGGATGGGAGGCCAGGGACACCCCCAGGGACCTTTCATCACTGGCGACCGAAACAGATATACTGTCGCATTCCCGGTTGAGGCCCCGGATCTTGACCTTCGGCGGGCTATTCTTATCGAATTTATACCCCTCATAGCCGTCCTTGAGGTACACACGGATGAAGCGATAATACTGATCCCCCAAGATCGCGGGAACACTGCCGTTTCCGGTCAGGTCCCAAATATCCTCGTGTTCCCAGTAGCCCCGCCTGTCCTCGATGGTATAGGGGGCGCTCCCATCCACAGTGAAGGCACCGCTGGTATAATCCCCCTGCACCAGAGGCTGGCTGATATCCAGATAAATGGTGTCGATAGCCTTCGTCCGATCCACCCACCGTGCCACCTTTGCGCCCTTGTAGCCGGTCGTAACCTGCTTCTTTACGCCGTTGGTCTCCAGCATCAGGTCATACTGCAGCTCCATGGTGGTCAGTGTGTCCACATTGGATTCATTAATGTAGTAAGTCACCGAAAACGGCTCTTTACCTGATTCCGGAACATCGGGATAATGAACCATGCCATACCCTATTTCGTCATCAACGAGCATCCGAATATACCCGGTCGAATAATCATTGGAATAGCTGTACCCCAGCACGCGCAGCATGGGGGAAATCGGATACATGACAAACGTCACCCGATGCTCGCTCTCCGCGGTGGTATCCACCTGGGGTGCGCTGAAGCCTCGCTCGCCGCAGGCCATGGGCTCACCGTCCAGCAGAACCTCCTTCACGCCGTAGGCGTTGGAGATCACCTTGGCTATGCCGCCCTGAACGCCCAGCGACATGCCCTGGAAAGCCATGATCGGCCCGCCGTTTTCAACCGACCGGCGCATATTGCCCCGCACATACCAGTTTCCGTCGTGCACATCGGTGAAGACCGCGCCGTTTTCGCTGATAAGGTACGGCGTCAGACCCCACATCATAGTCTTCGCATCATCCAGGGTCGCGCCCGGAATATCGTTATAAAGTAAGTCGTAATCCCAGTTACGGTCATAAAAGGTTTTCATCTTCCCGCCTAACACCAGACGGCACTGGTCCAGCTTATCGGTGGTGCGCATGAAATACGCATCGTTGATCTGCATGGGCAGATGATCGAAATTGCTGGCATAGACATCGCCGGTCAGGATCAGAGCGATGGACTGCCGGAAAAAGCCGCCGTTTACCACCAGCTCATACTTTCCCCGGTTCTCCGGTGTGGGGGCGCTGTGCAGAACCACCCGGTCGAAGGTGCCGCCGTTGATGGTGACGCTGCCGCCTGCTTCTCCCCGAATGGCCTGCAGGCGACGGGAAAGATACCGCTCCTCCCTCTCGCCCCCGGGACTGGTCACCTGCGTCAGCACCTCGCCGCCGTTAAAGATCGCCGTACCGGATACACCGATGGCGCACTTCTTGTACTGATTATCTTTAGAGGGGCACAGCATCTTGACCGTACCGCTCTCCATAACCAGCGTACCTTTACTCACATTGATAAACTCATAGTAGAATTCCTGATTAAACTCGCCGATCAGGGCGCCGCCGCCCACGCTGTCGCGGATGGTCAGCCGGGCATCCTTATCACATATATTGATCAGATACCCCTGCGCAACCTCCGAATAGTATTTCGCATACGCATTGACGGTGTGTCCGTTCAGATCCAGCACCTTGTCCATGGCCATCGACATGAAGATGATGTTGTCCTGATGCAGACCGGTGTGTCCGTTCAGAGACTTTGTTTCGATGTCCTTAACCACCTTCACCACCGAGCAATTTGTCGTATATTCCAGCGCTTTTTTTAGCTCCGCCCAGGTGGAGACCTCCACCGTGCCATCTGCTGCATCGGCCGTCACCGGGAAGAAGGGCACTGCTGATACGAGCATCATCACTGCCAGCAGAAGGCTAAGCCATTTCCTTTTTTTCACTGTGCTTCACCTCACCTTTCTTGTGTCGTCCTTACATCGCGTAAATCTGATCCATCAGGTATTCAGCGGTCATCGACCCGTAGAAAAACTGGTCGATGATACCATTTTTTTTGGCCTCCCGGATGTCCTTTGCCGCCTGTTTTTCGGTGTTGGAATCCACGATGAGGGCAATTTTGCAATCCGGACACACCGTCTTTGCCTCATCCCGCAGCTTCATCCTCTCGCAAAGCAGCCATGGAGTATAGGCGGTAACCTCCATTAAAAGGACAAACGGTTTGAACACCCGGCACAGTTCAATGGTATCTCGCGGGGACTCCGCACGAACCACAGCAATGTCGTAATCCGAACTCTTGAAAGCAGTCGCTATGGAATCGGCAAACAGAAAATTCTGCATATCGACCACGATTTTCTTCATCGAACCGTTCCTCCTTTTTTCTGATACATACACCGAATCTGTTCCGTCTTACTTTATGGCTTTATTGTAGCAAGGAACGCCGGCTCTGTCTGTCCTCAAAAGTGAGGACAAATGCCCCTTTAATTGTAAACAAATTGTGAACGAGCGTCTATTTTTCGCAAAAAAATACCCAGCTTTTTGAAAGCTGGGTATTTTCGTGTCAAAAATGGTTTTTTCAGCGCGACGCTTTATTCAATTTGCTCCTACCTGGTTTCTTCCTGCTCCTCGATCCAGCATCCGGGCACGACCATCCGTTTGCCCACAGCTGCGATCATCAGCCGATTGCGGTTCGTGTAGCCGGTTTTTTCCAGCATACGGTTAATATAGGTCCGCACCGAGGACTCGCCCACATTCAGCTTTACGGCGATCTCGGCATTTGTTTTTCCCTCACAGAGCAGGCGCAGAGTCTCTATTTCACGGTCAGACAGGTCGCAGGAGAGCGTGTTGCCGAGCCGGACACTGGGCACGCCGTCCGGCCAAAAGTGCTTTCCGGAAAGGGTTCCCTCGATCACACCCACAAGGTCGCCGGAGGGGGAGTCCTTATACCAGAAGCTGTCTGCCCCGATCTTTCTGGCCCGATCAAGAAACCGTCCCTCCAGCATAGAGGTCACCATAACGATTTTTATCTGCGGGTAGATCTTCTTGATGGATTCGGCTGCGGCCAGTCCGTCCGAGTCGCTTTCGGTGCATATGTCCATGAGAATCAGATCAATAGGCCCCTCATCGCAGCGCTGAAGCGCCGCGTCGGCCCGGAACAGCGTACCCGCCACCTGGCAGTCCGTGCATTTTTCCACGCAGGCGCACAGATAGGTTCTCGCCAGCGCCTGATCCTCCACAATCAGTATTTTTCTCATAGTCACAGGTTATTCACCCCCGAATTCCCGGATTTTGGTATCTCAATTGCCAGAGAAAACCTCGGCAAGCTCTGCACCGTCATCTTACCGCCCGAATTTTCGATCCGGTGGCGCAGGTTGGTAAGTCCGCCGCCCTCGGTGATCTCCCTTTCCGGCGGCTTACCGTTATTGCGTATCACCACCGTATAGCTGTCCTCGTTTTCCCAAATATTTGCGGAAATCTCCGTGGCCTTGGCATACTGAATGGCGTTGTTCAGGCAAACCTGCATGGCCGTGTACAGCAGCTCCGCCTCACCGTCCGTGGGCTCCTGACCTCTTATCCGCACGGTCACGCCGCTGGCCTTGGCGCTGTCCAGCAGTCTTTTTCTGGCCGGCAGGCAGATCGTATCCCGGAAGGCAATGACCTTCTCCCATTCATGGCATACAACGCCCGGATCCATACCGTCAAATTCCCCTGTTATGTACTGCTTCGTCAGTGTAATGCAGGCGGCAAGGCCGTCGTGCATGGCGGATTTCGCGTCCAGCAGCTCCTTCTCCCGGGCCAGAGCCCCGGCATTATCGGAAAGCTGCTTCAGCTTTTCCGCATCCTCCTGCAGCTTCTTGCTGTCCGCGGTAAGCTGTACCAAGGCGCGCTGCAGGTCGGTAACATCGGCGGCGGTAAGCTGTATATACCTCGTCCCGTACCGATCGGTGACCTCCGTTTTTTCAAACCTCCACACGGTTTTGTCCGGAAACCGATAGGTGTTGTCTATATCCGGGATCCGCACAATGCCCCCTCCCGGGGCAGACAGCGCCTCCTGGACCTCGCCCAGATACTGCATATCGCTGTCAAGCAGGAATCGGCTCAGCTGATACATCTGCCGGTTGCACAGGACGATGCTGCCCGTTCGGTCAAAAAAACACACGCCTGTGGGAAGCCGGTCAAAGCTTTCCTTGATGGCATTAAAGCCCAGGTGTTTAATTCTAAGCACCGCTCCCGCCTCCTATCCTTGTGCGCACAAGCCACAAGCCGTCCTCCTGCTGAACCGTCACATCCGGAGAAGCCAAATCGGACAGCTCGGCGGCACACTCCACCGACAGATCCATCTCGCCGTCGGACACGGAAATAAACAGGGAATACAGCCCGCCCATCGCCGCTTCCGTCACGACCTTCAAAAGGTCAAGCAGCCGCGCCACCTCTGTCGCGCGCATAGGCCCGGTCGTGTGGTAGACCACGCTGCATTCCGTGCCGCAAACGTTTATCACCCGCACCGCCTCGTCTATGGTCAGCCGAAGCTCCTGCTGCGGCAGAAGCTCATATTCCTGGCTGAGAAAGTACAGGTTGGCGCTGCGCTTAATGTAAGTGCCCAGCAGCAGGATCCTTTTCAGTGCGCTTTGTATTTCCTCGGGTGCGGCCCCCTGGCATTGCCGCAGCAGCTGCCCGACTCTGGTGATCTGATTTCCGTACCTTGCCTCCATCTCGTCGTAAATACGGTTTTTTTCCGTCAGCTCAAGCAGCTTTTTCTGTATGATATAGGCCTCCCGCAGCTTCTCTTTGTTGCTGTTGATTTTGGTCTTGTTTTCGCTCAATCTTGCGCGCAGCTCCGTCAGCGGCCGCACATTATCCTGCCATATGGCATAGCCGCCGCTGATGGGCGCCGAGGAGATGCGTATTCCGTTGGGCCGGATGAGCGGAACGCCCTCCCTCGGGCAAACCATATCCTCCCCTGCGGCCCGGGAACGGAGAACGATATTCCCGCTGCGATCCGCAATGCACGCCGCCAGCGTTGTCGCCTCGAACAGCTCCACATAGCCCGTATTGGACGGTATCATCCGGCAGCGTATACAGCTTTCATAAATTGCCGCATATAAAAGGCAAAATGTCACATTCATATCCCCGAGCCACCGGCGTATGGCCGGCAGACCGGACAGATACAAAAGCCCATACAAAACCGTTATACAGGCTATCACAAACGGCCTGATCCTTTTTTTGCTGCCGCTGGGGACGCGGCTTTTCTTCAAAAGGAGGGCAAGGGAAAAAGTCATGCACGCAACCATCCAGCCCATGCTGCAAAAGTAAAAAATGCCGTGGGAATAGCCATAATTGTCTGGCACGCCCGGCACACCGCTGTTGAATGCAAACACCTGCTGGTGCAGATCGTTGGTGATCACCAGCAAAAACAGTATGCCCGGCACGGCGACCAGAAAGCCGGCCCTTTCGGTCAGACGGTATTCCTCCGACTTCCCCAGCGTCAGCGCAATATACACTCCCAGCAGCGGTATAAACAGCATGGGCAAATAATAGAGATACCAAATGTACCGCGCCACTGTCAGGTCGGTGACAAACTCATATTTCAGCGTGCGCAAAATAAGCCACACCAGCATCAGCGCCGCGGTCAGACGCAGGCAGTGCAGTGCCTGCTTCTGTATAATGCGCCGGTCAATGGAATAGCCCCACAGGGAAAACAGCAGCAAATACAGCGCCGCGCGGATATAGTTCATCCAAACGCCGCCGATGTCGAGCATGGCCAGTATCCGGCAGGAATAGGCCGCCGCAATGATTGTAAAAACCAGGATCATGGGGATCAGCTGTTTCGTATTCCGTTTCATAGGGGAAATCTCTCGCTTTCTCCTGCAATCAAGGAATATTTCTTGGCAATTGTATTTGTTTCTCGGCAAGACGATTCCGAATGTGCATTTACCAACAGGATTTACTCCGAAAATAGGAACAGTCGGTCTTGTCTATCTTAGACTATACTATCATTTCTCTTGCAAAAACGCAATGCTATATAAAGCGATGGATTTCAATTTCTGCTTTTTTGTTGCTTTCCGATAAATTGCAAAAGCAGCTTCCAGGTTTCCAATAGTCTCGCATGGTTGAATTCCGGAAAAGAAGTGCCATCCTGAACTGCACCCCATTTCAGCATCAGCGTCTCCTTCCTTGGAATAACAAAAAAGACCGATGGGCAGCTTATACCCCATCGGTCTTAGTGCGGCAGTCGCCAGGCGGCGATTAAATTGAATATGACTCCTTTCTGCCTGCGTCCGCTGTTAACTGCCGAAAAACTCCGGATCCGGGAGTTCGCAGCATTTTTGTCCGTCACATCTGCGCAGAATGTGGTCCTGTTTTCGTGGTCAATGAAAAGTTGGACAAGCACCGGAAACCCGCTTGAAATCAAGCTTTTCCCGTGTTGTCCCAATTATAACACACTCACATGCCCTGGACAATGCCTCCGGTGGCCTCCAGCAGCCGGGGGTCCGTGACCTTCAGCAGCAGGTCCCGGCCGTCCCGGTTTGCGGGGCACAGCCGCACGATCTCCACGGTGTATTCCTGGGTATCATCTCCGGAGATGGTGGACAAAATAACAGCGGGGCCGGTGGTCACTTCGCTGCGCCGGGCCACCGGCAGTGCCGCGCCGGATACAAAGCTGCCTTCTGCCACAGTGCCGAAAATGCCGCCGCTGGTATTGGCGGACACGGTGCCCACATCGTGCTGCACGGTGAAATCACCCTTCAGCTGTCCCGGGTCGCCCTTCTGTCCCTTTTTCACGGCCTTCACGGTAGTCTCCATAATGGAACCGCTGGACAGCGGCATCAGCTGGGCCGTGTCCGTATCGGTGATGCCGTGGCCCAGAGCGCCATAGGCGCCGGTGTCCGGGTCATAGAAGGTCAGAGTCCCCACGCCCGCCATAGAGTCCCGTGTCCAGGCGCCCAGACGCCAGGAGCCATCCTCCGCCTGCACCGGCACGGCGGTGACGGTAAGGCTTTTGCCGTCCCGGCGCAGGCCCACGGCTGCAGGCGTTCCGCCGGCGGCCTGCAGCAGAGCCTGCAGCTCCTCGGCGGACGTGATCCTTTCGCCGTTGCAGCTGACGATCAGGTCTCCCTCCTGTATGCCGCAGTCGCGGGCCGGGCACGGACCGTCGCTGGAGGTAGACACCACCAGCACGCCATCGGCAAACAGCTTGATGCCCACCGCCTTCCCCACAGGGATCAAGGTGCGCTGGTCGGCCCATACCGTCTGGCAGCACAGGGCCCCGGTGAGCAGCACGGCCAGCAGCCATGCGGCCGGCCTGCGTATGCGTCGCTTTTTTTGCGTTTCATACATGCGATCACCCCTGTTTCTGAATTTTGTCGCCGGCGACAGAGTTACTTTGCGCGAATCGCCCGGCTTTCATGTCCGCTAAATATAGGATGCATTTCCGCCGCAGGCAAAAAAAGCGCCGCAGACAGCAGTCTGCGGCGCAAAGCCGGAAAAAATTTCAAATTTTATCGGATCTCATAGTGCTTGGGGTCCCTGGGCAGGCACAGCTCCGGCACCAGGCCCACTACGAACACGCTGCCGGAAATAGCGGAGATGAAGCCATTACAGCGTCACCTGGCATCCGGGGCCGAAGAAATACAGCACCCGCTCTGCCACCGGTGCTTCCAGCACCCGGCTCAGGGCCTGACTGTAGGCCGTCAGCTGGGGGCGATACAGCTCCGCCCGCTGGGCGGCCTCCTGGGGCAGGATGCGGTCCGTTTTGAAGTCCACAATGACCAAGCCCTGCTCCGTCCGGAAGGCGCAGTCCACCACGCCCTGGAGCATCAGCTCATCCTCCGGCTCCGCCTCCGGATCATACAGCGATGCTGGCAGCAGCAGGGAGAACCGGTACTCCCGGTACACCTCCCCCGCCCGGCGGATGCGCTCCGCCAGGGGCGAGGCCAGGAACCGGCGCACCTGCTCCAGCTCCAGGGACGCCGCCTGCTCCGGCGTCAGCAGATGCCGGGCCAGCAGGGCCTGCACCTGCTGCTCCGGCTCCGGGCCGCTCAGGTCCAGATACTGCATCAGCAGATGCATGGCCGTACCCCGCTGGGCTGCGGACAAAGGCCGCTCCCCTATCAGAAAGCGCGGCGTTTCCACCTGCACCTGACGCACCCGGCGGACGGTACCCTGGGCGATCTCCTCATCCAGCTCCCGGCCCTTCAGCTGGGTGGCCGTGACCTTGGTGGGAATGCGGCAGGCTGCCGGGTGGGGATAGTCCAGCTCCCGGACCTCCACAGGGCCGCTTTCGCGCGCCTCCTCCGGCGTGCTGTCCCGCTCCCGGAGAGCCGGCGCCACGGGATTTTCCCACACCTGCACCTGCCATCCGCCTCCGGCGCCTGTCAGGGTCTGGGGCTCCGTCTCCGCCCAGCGGCGGATGGGCTCCCCCTCCGGGGCGCACAGCAGCGGCATCAGCAGCCAGTCCCCGGGGCATTTTGCCCCGGCCACCGCCTCCGGCGGCGCGGGCATCTCCGCCAGCACTGCCAGGTCCGCCGCCCGTTTCCGGGCGTGGGACATGCAGTCCACGCAGATGAGCTTCTCCTTGGCCCGGGTCAGGGCCACGTACAGAATGCGCATTTCCTCGGCCTTGCTCTCCCGGGTCAGGGCCGCCGCCACGGCGGATTTGGTAACGGTATCGTACCGGATCCGCCGCTGCCGGTCCACCCGCTCGGTGCCCAGCCCCAGCTGGGGATGCACCAGCACCGGCCGGTGGAAGTCGTCGGCGTTGAAGCGCTTGTGCAGGTCCGCCAGGATCACCACCGGGAACTCCAGTCCCTTGGACCGATGGACGCTCATGATCTGCACGCCGTTGCCGGTGGCCTGGGTGGAGATAGGCGGCTGACGTCCTTCCTCCAACAGGTCGTGGAGCTGGGTCACAAAGTCAAACAGGCCGCCCCGTCCCGCCGCCGCCTGCTGCCCGGCGTAGGTATACAGGGCGATGAGGTTTTCCTTCCGGGCCGCGCCGCCCTCCATGGCCCCGAACACCGCCATGGCGTGGCACTGGGTATAGAGCTTCCACAGCAGCCGGTCCGCCGTCATGTCCCGGGCGGCCAGCCGCAGACCGTCCAGCGTCTGCCGGAAGGCCGCCGTGTCCTCATGCTCGTCCAGGCACAGGGCGTCATAGTAGTCTCCCTCCGGCAGCAGCGCCCGGATCTGGGCCAGCCGGTCCGGGGAAAAGCCAAACAGCGGCGACCGCAGCACGGCGATCAGCGGCACATCCTGCCGCGGATTGTCGATGATCTGCAAAAATGACACCATCACCGCCGCCTCCAGGGTGCTGAAAAACGCCTGGCTCTCCCCGCTGGTGCAGGGAATGTTCTCCCGCCGCAGGGCCGCCGTATAGACCGCCAGACGCGCCCGGGGGGACCGCATGAGAATGACGATATCCTCCGGCTCCACAGGCCGGGGCTGTCCGTCCTCTCCCTGCACCGGGAAGCCCTGGTCCAGCAGCCGTCGGATGCGCCGGGCCACAAACCGGGCCTCCACCTCCGTGCGGTCGAAGGTTTCCTCCTCCGTATTCTCCACGCTGATCAGGTGTAGCTCCGGCTCCATGCCCGGCCGGGGCGGGTACGCCGCCTCCGCGCCGAAATACAGCTGCTCGTCGTCGCCGTAGTCCATCTCCCCCATTTCCCGGGACATAATGGCCCGGAACACAAAGTTGGTGCCGTCCAGCACCTCCCGTCGGGAGCGGAAATTCCGGCTCAGCAGCACCTTTCGCGGCTGGCCCTCCTCCGCCTCCGCCGCCGGGCGGTAGGACAGGTATTTCTCCAGGAAAATGGTGGGGTCCGCCAGCCGGAACCGGTAAATGCTCTGCTTCACATCGCCCACGGCGAACAGCCGTCGCTCCTCCCCGGACAGAGCCCGGAAAATGCAGTTCTGCACCTGGTTGCTGTCCTGGTATTCGTCCACCATCACCTCCCGGTAGCGGGAGGAGACCTGCTTTGCCAGCTCCGTGGGCCGTCCCTGGCCGTCGGTCAGCAGGTCGATGGCATAGTGCTCCTGGTCGGAAAAGTCCATCACGTTGCGCCGGACCTTCTCCGCCTGATAGTGCAGGGTAAACTGTGCCGTCAGGCGCAGCAGAGCCAGCATGGCCGGGGCCATCTGCCGCAGATCCTCCAGCAGCTCCGCCTCCGGCACAGAAAAGATCGCCTGAATGTCCTTCAGCGCCTTTTTGGCCTGCTCCAGCACCGCCTTGGCCCGCTCCCGGCAGGCGGCGTTCTCCTCCCCCTTGGCCACGCCCATCCGCCGGAAGGACGGCACGCCCTGGGCAAGACTGTCCCATCCGCCGGCGGCCTTGTCCCGCAGGTGTTCCAGGGCCTGGGCTGCCTCCAGGAACCGGTCGCCGTAGGCTTTGTACACGGCGGGGTAGTCCTCCATGTCCTCCACGGCCTGCTTCAGCCGCCGGGACCAGAAGTCCGCCTTCCGCAGGGCGTCCTCCATGAGATACCGGCCGCAGCCGGTGTCCGCCAGCTCCTGGGGGGTGACCTCCCAGCCCTGCCGCAGCTGCTCCAGCCACCGCAGGGGGTGCGGGTGGCTCTGGGTCTTTTCGTGGAGGTCCAGCACCAGGGCCTCCAGCGCCCGGTCATCCCGTCCGGCTCCCAGGGTCTCCGCCAGCTGGCGGGCGTTGCCGTCCTCCTCGATGTGGGCGTAAAAATCCTCCAATACCCGGTCCAGCACCCGCCGCCGCAGCAGCATGGCCTCCTGTTCGTCCAGCACCCGGAAATCCGGGGTCAGGCTGTGCTCCTCCACCGGGGGCAGCAGGTGCACGTTCTCGCGGAGCAGTCCGGCGCAGAAGGCGTCCACGGTTTTGATGTCCGCCTGATACACCCGCAGCATCTGCCGCCGCAGGTGGCCGTCCCCGGGCCGGTCCGCCACCCGGCGGGTCAGCTCCTGGGCGATCTTGCCCCGCAGCTCCGCCGCTGCGGCCTTGGTATAGGTGATGATCAGGAAGTCGTCCACCTGACAGCCCTCCTGCTCCATATAGGAAAACAAGCGCTCCACCAAAACCTTCGTCTTGCCGGAGCCTGCGGCGGCGGACACCAGAAGGCTTCCGCCCCGGTCATATACGGCTGTTTCCTGCTGCGGCGTCAGCGGCATGTGCTCCCCTCCTTCCCATTTTCCGCGTCCACGAATTGCCAGAATTCCTCCGGCTTTACAGTTCTGATATAGCGCACCCGATCGCCGCCCCGGCCCTCCTGGAAGGCACAGGCCGCAGCAAAATCGCAGCGGTCACAGGCCCGCTCCTGGGGTCCCCGTGCCACCGGGTCGGCGTCAATATTGCCGGAACCGATCTCTCTGGCGATCTGGTGCAGCAGGTCCTCCACATACCGGCCCAGCTTCCCCAGCTGCTCCGCCGATGCGATGCCGTCGGAAATGGAGCCGTCCTTCTTCACCCGAATGGGCAGATAATGGGGTGCTTCCAGAGCGCTGTGCTCCATAGCCCGCAGCACCTCCGGGTCCGCCAGCACCATGCCGCTGCGGCGCAGCTCCTCCTGCAGGGCAGCCTGGAGCTTTTCCGGCTGGATGCCCCGGTCCTTTTTCAGGATCACCTCCCGGGCCGGGTGATACAGTACCCCCGCCGGCACAATGGGATAGCCGAAATAGCTGCGGCCCTCCTTCTCCAGAGTGAACAGGTACAGGAGCATCTGAATGCCCAAGCCGTACCGCAGGTCCGACAGGTCAAAGGCCTTTTTCCCGGTTTTGTAGTCCACCACCCGCAGATACAGCTTTCCGTCGTGGAGCCAGCCGTCCACCCGGTCCACCTTGCCGCTGACGGACAGGGTCTCATCTCCCTCGGTGACGGTAACGGCGGGCAGCTGCCCGTCCCGGCCGCCGAAGCCCAGCTCGAAGGCCACCGGTGAAAAATCCGATTGGGCCAGCTCCCCGGCCATGTCCTCCACGATGGCGCAGGCCGCCGTCCGCAGCCGGGAAAACAGATACCGGAACCGGGCGCTTTTCTCCCGATAGCCGTCGATCTCCTCCCGGGCGTATTGGTCTATGTATTCCCGGACCAGGCGGCGCAGCTCCTCCTGCTCCACCTGGCTCCAGCCGCCCCGGTTCTTTACCTCCCGGGCCACATTTTCCAATAAATAGTGGATGAACGTGCCGATCTCCGGGGCCTCGAAGCCCGCCGGTCGGCGCTCCCTGGCCCGCAGGCCATACTGCATGAAGTACCCGAAGTGGCACCGCTTCACCTGGTCCATCCGGGAGGCCGACATGTGCAGGGACCGCCCATACAGGGCCTGCACCGCCTCCGGCGACAGCCGTCCTCGGCCCAGGGCGCGGCCCCGGTCCATGGCATCCAGCACCCGGTCATAGCCGCCCCGCTGCCGGAAATACCGCTCCAGTGCCCTGTCGCTGCCGGCCAGCTCCAGAGCCGTGGCAGGCAGCATCCGCCGGTAGGCCCCGTCCTCCCGCAGGACGTGCAGATCCGGAAACAGCTTCTCCATCCGCTGCACCACGAAGGAGGGCCGCAGCTGAGCGCCGCTGATGTCCCCCACCGGCCAGCTGACGGTAAGCCGCTCCGTGGGCTGGGCCAGGCACGCGTAAATATTCTGCAGCTCGTTGTCCAGCGGGTCAAACACGGCGTCCGACAGCAGGATCTCCCGCTGCTGCAGGGTCTCCCGGTCCTCCGGGTCCAGCAGGCCGTGGCCGCTGGGCGGCATAGGCAGCACGTGGTCGTTGGCCCCCAGCAGGAACAGGCACCTTACCCGGTGCCGGTCGTTGCGGGTGATCTCGCTGACCTTCACCTGGTCCAGGGTGGCAGGAATGGTACCCACGCTGTACTGGGTCAGCACCAGCCGCAGCAGCCGCGCGAACTCCTCACCCGTCAGCTCCGTGTCCCCCAGGATCTCCACAAATTGGTCCAGCACCCCGCAGAATATCTCCCACAGCTGCACATATTCCTCCGCCAGCTGGGGCTGGTTCTCTGCCAGCAGCTTCCCGGCGGTTTCCTCCAGGACCTGGGGCACACCGGCCTCCTGCAAAAATGTGTACAGGCACTCCGCCTTGTCCCTGGCGGATGATGCCGTTTTCATCCCCTGATACAGGGGCTCCAGCAGCAGACGTACCCGCCGCCGGACACCATTGACCTGCCGCAGCCGTGCGGCGGCAGTCTCCGTCATCTCCCGTCCGTAGCCGTCGGGGCTGGCGGTCCAGTCGCCCTCCCGCAGCCACATGCCGCCCCGGATATCCCACACGATCACATAATTCTCCAGGATATCGCACTCATCCGGGGAAATGCCCCCCAGGCCGGTCTTCAGGCAGCGGAACACGTCCTCCCGGTCAAAGCCGCCGGTAACGGCGTCCAGGGCCCCCAAAAGCATGGTGATGGGCGGCTTTTCCAGCAGATCGCTGCGGCGGCTGATATAGGCCGGGATGCCGTCCCGGCGGAACACGCTCTCCAGCAGTGGGCCATAAACCTCCATATTCCGGGCGCACACGCCCATATCCCGCCAGCGGTATCCCTCAGCCGCCAGCTGCCTCAGCTGCTGGGACACCCATTCCACCTCGGTGAAGGCCGTGGCGGCCTGATACAGGCGAATTCCCTCCGCCTGGCCCTCATAGGCCGTCTCCCGGCCAAAAAAGTGCCGCTCCAGGTGATCCAAGGGGCCGCTCCCCTGCTTTTCGCACCACAGGACTTCCATGCTCTGCCCCACACGCCGGGCCATGCGCTCCAGGCGCATCCGCTGGCGCAGAGCATTCTGAAACAGCTGTTCATTGCCCCGGTCCCCCAGCAGGGTCACGGTAACGCTGCTGGCCTGCCGCAGCACCAGCTCCAATATGCTCTCCTCCTGGCGGTTGAAATAGGAAAACCCGTCCAGATACACATCGCAGCCCCGGAGATAGTCGCTGTGCTCCAGATGCTCCCGGAGCTTCTGGAGCCGGGACCGGGCATCCATGTCTCCGTTGCGCAGCCGGGCGTCATACGCCGCATACAGCAGCGCGATATCCCGCAGCTTATCGCCCATAGCGCCCTCCAGGTCCTCTACATGTACATAGAGGTCCCGGGGCCCGATCTCATAGGCGTAAAGCTCCTCCATCAGGTCCGTCAGCTGCCGCAGAAACGACGCCCGCTGACTGGGCCGCCCGAACACCCGCAGCTCCGGCGCCAGCTCCTGCAAAACCCGCCGCATGGTCAGGAGCTTTCCCCCGTTGTCCAGGGTAAACTCCGCCAGCCCTCCCGTTTCGGCCAGCACCCGGGACGACAGGCTCCGGAAGCTCAGCACCTCCGCATCCCGGGACGCCGTGGGCCCCAGGGCCCGGCACAGGTCCACCTCCGCCTCGTGGGAAATATGCTCCGGCACCAGCAGCACCTGCCGCCGCAGTCCCCGGTTTTTCTCCATAGCCTCCAGTACCCGCCGGGATTTTCCGGACCCGGCCCGTCCTACCCATACAGACAGCATCCGCCCCGCCTCCTTTCTGACGCACTGACAGCAGGATACCATGGCTGCTGTCCCAAAAAACTCTTATCTGACAGTATACCGCATTTTCCCCCCGGTGGAAAGCCCCGTTAAGGCGAAAAAAACGCCGCCTGCTGGGCAGGCAGCGTTTTTCTTTTATTGATTGGTGCCGAGCTCCTTGAGATACCGGCTCAGGGCATCCTTCCAGTCCGGCAGCGGCGTGAAGCCGTTCTCCGCCAGCTTGCTCTTGTCCAGCCGGCTGTTGAAGGGCCGCGCCGCCTTGGACGCGCCGTATTCCGCCGTGGTCACGGCGTCCACCTGCACCGGCAGGCCCGCCTGGCGGAAGATCTCGCAGGCAAACTCGTACCAGGAGATGTACCCGCCCTCATTGGTGGCGTGATAATAGCCGTACTTGTCGGACTCGATCATATCCGCCAGCAGCCGGGCCAGGTCCAGGGTATAGGTAGGCGTACCGATCTGGTCGCACACCACCCGCAGCTTGTCGTGGGTCTTGCCCAGCTGGAGCATGGTCTTGATGAAGTTCTTGCCGTTCAGACCGAACACCCAGGCGATCCGCACGATGAAGTATTTCTCCAGCGCAGAGCTGACGGCCAGCTCGCCGCCCAGCTTCGTCTCGCCGTAGTAGTTCAGGGGCTGATAGTCCTTGCAGTCCGGCTGCCAGGGCGTCTGGCCCTGCCCATTGAACACATAGTCCGTGGAAATGTACATCATCTTGCAGTCCTGGGCCTTGCACGCCGCCGCCAGATGAGCGGTGCCGTCCACGTTGATGGCCCGTACCTTGGGCTGCTTGTCGGCGTCCTCGGCCAGGTCCACCGCCGTCCAGGCGGCGCAGTGGATCACGGCGTCGGGCCGCACATCGTCCATCACCTGCCGCACCTGGGCGTCATTGGTGATATCCATGGGCACATAGGGCATCTCCGTCACGGCAGAGCCGTCTGCAATGCCGCTGTACACCGGGGCGATGTCACTGCCCACGCCCTGATGGCCCCGGCGGGCCAGCTCGTTCATCACATCGTGGCCCAGCTGACCGCCCACGCCCGTTACCAATACCTTCATTGCTTGTAACCTCCTCGTTACAGATACTTGACCGCCTTGCAGATGGGCCGCTCTTTTCCCCAGCGCCCGGTCATGGCGGCTTTGACCTTCTCTTTGCACCAGACCAGTGCAGCCTCAATAAGCATCAGCACCGCGAACTCCGCCAGCATCATCAGGAAATACGGCGCCGTCGGCGTCTGTGCCAGGTAAAAACGCTTGCCCAGCATCACCAGCTCCGGCGCGATCTGCCAGGGCAGATGCGTGGCCATCAGGAACATGGAGTGCCTGCCGCACCAGATCAGGGGCCTCAGGGATATGCGGGCCTCCAGCCAGCGCAGCAGCTCCAGAACGGCCACGGAACCCAACACACCGTTGAGATAGAACACCGGAGCAAAGGAGCCCAGCTTAAAGGAGTTGAAATCCAGGTCCGGACTCAGCAGCGACAGGCCCAGATTCACCGCCAGCAGGACCGCCAGCACCGGCAGCCTTCCCAGCCGCTGCGGCTTCCCCCGCCGGTAAAGCAGATACCCGCACAGCATGAACCAAAAGCCGCTGACGCTCTTGGCCAAAACAACAAACAGATTGCGCACCACCTGCACCCACAGGCGATCCGCCCCGGGAATATCCATTCCCTGATAGAAATAGCCGATGACGCACAGGATAGCCGGCGCCAGGACACACACCAGTATGCGCTTGGCGGCAGACCAGCCCTCCGGCCGCACCGCCGCAAACAGCAGCTCGGCGATCAGCAGCGTAGGCAGAAACCACAGGGTGGCAACACCCCGCAGCGTCACCGTCAGAATCACGTCCCCCTTCAGGGCCGCCAGTCTGCTGCCGCCGTGTATGGTGAGAAAAGCCAGGTGCGCCAGAATCGCCAGAGCCGAAAACACGCCATAGGGGATCACCAGGGAATACCAGCGTTTTTTCATCACCTGTGCACAGGAATCCCTCTGGCCCCGCTCCCCATAACGGTATGCCTTCAGCAGGCCCACCACCACATAGAACACAGCGATCTTGAAGGAGGAAAACCATACGGAGCTGGTGCTCCACAGGTAGTCCATGTGGCCCCAGATGATGGCCAGCATGCCCAGGCCCTTTGCCGCGTCCACAAAGCCCAGGTGCGTCTGCCCCATCCGGACTTCTACTGCCTGCTGCTCCATGGCTCAGCGATTTCCGTACATCTTCTCGTAGTAATCCTGATACTCGCCGGAGATGATGGTCTCCCACCACGAACGGTTGTTCAGGTACCAGTCGATGGTCTTTTTGATGCCGTCGGCGAACTTGGTCTCCGGCAGCCAGCCCAGCTCGTTGTGGATCTTGGTGGGGTCAATGGCATAGCGCATATCGTGGCCCTTCCGATCCGCCACATGGACGATCAGGCTCTCGGGCTTGCCCAGCTCCTTGCAGATGAGCTTCACGATGTCGATGTTGCGCATCTCGTTGTGGCCGCCCACGTTGTACACCTCGCCGACCCAGCCCTTATGGATGATCAGGTCGATGGCCCGGCAGTGATCCTCCACATACAGCCAGTCCCGGACGTTGAGACCCTCGCCGTACACGGGCAGGGGCTTGTCGTTGAGGGCGTTGGCGATCATCAGGGGGATCAGCTTCTCGGGGAAGTGATAGGGCCCGTAGTTATTGGAGCAGCGGCTGATGGTAACAGGCAGACCATAGGTCCGGTGATACGCCTGCACCAGCAGGTCGGCGGCAGCCTTGGAGCTGGAGTAGGGGCTGGAGGTGTGGATAGGCGTCTCCTCGGTAAAGAACAGGTCGGGCCGGTCCAGAGGCAGGTCGCCGTACACCTCGTCGGTGGACACCTGATGATAGCGCTGGATGCCGTATTTGCGGCAGGCGTCCATCATGGTGGCGGTGCCGATGATGTTGGTCTGCAAAAACACACCGGGGTCCTCGATGGAGCGGTCCACATGGCTCTCGGCGGCGAAGTTCACCACCATGTCGGGGTGCTCCTCCTCAAACAGCTTGTAAACGGCCTCCCGGTCGCAGATATCCGCCTTCACGAAGCGGAAGTTGGGGTTGTCCATCACAGGAGCCAGGGTGGACAGGTTTCCGGCATAGGTCAGCTTGTCCAGGCATACGATGCGGTAATCGGGATGCTCCTTGAGCATATGGAACACGAAGTTGCTGCCGATAAAGCCGGCGCCGCCGGTAACGATAATGGTCATGGCTCATTCTCCCTTTCCGTAAACGAAGTTGCAGTCGCTGTCCGCCAGCAGCGGAGCGTTTTTGTCCTTGTCGGACAGAATGGGGTCCGTCACGCCCCAGTCCACGCCAATGGCAGGGTCGTCGAAGCGGATGGACCGGTCGCTGGGATGGTCATAGAGGTTGTCCGCCTTATAGCAGAAGTCCACGTCGTCCGTCAGGGTCACGAAGCCGTGGCCAAAGCCCCGGGGAATGTAGAACTGGCGCTTATTTTCGGCGCTGAGCTCCACGGATACCCACTGCAGATAGGTGGGTGAGCCCTTCCGCAGATCCACCGCCACGTCCAGAACGGCGCCCCGCACCACCCGGACGATCTTGGCCTGGGCCATGGGGTCCTGCTGGAAGTGGATGCCCCGCAGGGTCCCCCTCTTAGCGGTGAAGCTCTCGTTGTCCTGCATGCTGTTGAAGTGCAGGGCTTCATACTTGGGCAGGGACCAGGTCTCCATGAACCAGCCCCGGTGATCGCCGAACACGTCCGGCTCGATGATCTTTACCTCGGGAATTTTTGTGTCCAGAATTTTCATGCAAATCACCTATCAATATCGAATTTTGCCCTCAGCCACATGCATCAGGTGCTGGCCGTAGGGGGACTTGCCATAGCGCTGGGCGGACTGGAGCAGCGTCTCCCGGTCGATCCAGCCCTCGGTAAACGCGATCTCCTCCAGTGCCGCGATCTGGGAGCCCTGCCGGGTCTCGATGGTACGCACAAAGTCCGCCGCATCCACCAGAGAGTCCATGGTGCCGGTATCCAGCCAGGCATAGCCCCGGCTCAGCAGCTGCACGTTCAGGGTACCGTCCTCCAGATAGAAACGGTTCAGGTCCGTGATCTCCAGCTCGCCCCGGGCGCTGGGCTTCACCCGCTTGGCCATGTCCACCACCCGGTTGTCATAGAAATACAGGCCCGTGATGCAGTAGTTGCTCTTGGGGTGCTGGGGCTTCTCCTCCACGGAGATGACCTTGCCGTTTTCGTCGAACTCCACAATGCCGAAGCGCTCGGGGTCATTGACGTAATAGCCGAAAATGCTGGCCCGGCCCTGCTGCGCATCCGCCGCCGCCTGCTTCAGGCGGGCCCGGAAGCCGCTGCCGTAGAAAATGTTGTCGCCCAGCACCATGGCGCAGCAGTCGTCGCCGATGAACTCCTCGCCCAGCAGAAATGCCTGAGCCAGGCCGTCGGGAGAGGGCTGCACCTTGTAGCTCAGATGAATGCCGAACTGGCTGCCATCCCCCAGCAGGCGCTCAAAATTGGGCAGGTCCGTGGGGGTGGAGATGATGAGGATATCCCGGATCCCCGCCAGCATCAGGGTAGACAGTGGATAGTAGATCATGGGCTTGTCATACACCGGCAGCAGCTGCTTGCTGGTGACCATGGTCAGGGGATACAGGCGCGTGCCGGCTCCGCCGGCCAAAACGATACCTTTCATGAGATGGCTCCTTCCTTATGTTCCTCCGCGGCCCCTTGTTCCTTGGGCCATACGGTGTAAAAATGCTGCCCGATCCGCTGTTCCGGCGGCGGGGGCGTCATGTAATCGCCATAGGTATGGCGCAGCATCCGGTCATATCCGGCGGGAATGGGGAACTCTGCGTCCTCAAAGGGAACATACAGCGTTTCTTCCAGGTCCTCCCGCGGGAACACGATGTTCCAGTTGGTATCCCAAACGGTGCAGCCCACATAGCGGCACTTCTCATAGTCCTTCTGCCGGGCCCAGGCCTCGATGCGGTGGATGTAATGGGCGCTTCCGTGGAGCCGGGCCCAGGCAAAGCCCGCCAGCTTGGCGGGGGTGTGGAGCCAGCCCCGGCGGCTGGGCGTGAACCGGTCGGCGGCGCAGCAGTTGATGAACTTCACATCCCGCATGGGCTGCTGCACCCAGGCCTTGGCCTCCTCCTCCGTGTCACCGCAGCCGTCCAGCGGATAAATGTCCACAAACAGGCCCAGGCCGTAATCCCGGATGCCCTGGTATTTCACCCGGTAGCGGGTGTCGCTGAAGCGGGCGATGGGGTACACATACCGGGGGTTGTCGTCCACGGTCATCAGGCGCATGGGCAGAAGCTCCTCCCGGTGCCGGCGGCAATATTCCACCAGCCTGTCAAAATCCGGCCGGGGCATGGCCACGTCCAGGTCGTCATCCCAGGGGATGAAGCCCTTGTGGCGGATGGCCCCGATGAGGGTCCCATAAAACAGGAAGTACCGCAGCCCCTGCTCCCGGCAGATGCCGTCCAATTTTTTGAGAATGTTCAGAGCGCCCTCCTGCATTTGTCGCAGTGTCAGTTCCTCCACTTATCTCACTCCTATCCGATATTTCGTCTTTATCTGTCTATTTCTGTCCCGATACGCAGCGGGATATCCCGCTTTTGCCCGGGTTTTGTCCCGATTTTATGCCGATTTTCTGCGGAACACCGCAACGAGTCTCATAACCTGATCCCGGTGCCTGACAGCCCACAGGGCGCACACGCCCAGTCCCGCTGCCAGCAGGCCCATCCGGACCCAGAACAGATCCGTCAGTGCCACCGTCACCAGCGACACCACCGACACCACTCCCAGCCAGAGGAACTGCTGGAGAATGTCATACACCATGCCCTTGTGGACCCACCAGGCAAATACCACATGCAGCAGATAATACAGCAGGTAGCACACCACCGTGGTATACGCCGCCGCCACATAGCCGAAGGATGGAATGAACACGGCGTTGAGCAGGATGTTCATTCCCGCCGCCAGCATGGTGCCCAGAGCGATGAGCTTGGTCTTTTTATAGTAATACTCCACCGACGAGGGCAGGGTATACAGAAATGCGTAGTACATGGACAGGACAATGGGCATGGTCACATACCGGCTGTCGCTGTATTTGGAGCCGCCGGCAATGAGGATGACCTCCGGAGAGATCAGCGCCAGGGCCATGGCCCCGATGGACACAAACACCACATACGCCGAGGCCGCCCGGCGAATGGCCGGATACTCCCTGGCCTTCATCTTTTCAAAGAACCAGGGCGCCCAGGCGGTGTCCATGGAGTTGGTGATCACCTGGAAGATCATCCCCACATTATAGGCAAAGCTGTAAAGCCCGGCCTCGGTGCTGCCGATGATGGACTTGATCATAATGCGGTCAAACTGGTTCAGCAGCAGCTGGCTCAGGCCGTGGGGCACCGTGGGCAGACTGATGCCCATACCGTAGCGCCAGTATTCCCGGCTGACCAGGGGCCGCTCCTTCCGCCACAGGCGGACCACCACATAGATGCCCACCAGCACCGCAGGAATCAATGTGCCCAGAATGCGGCCCAGATACCCCTGGCCCCGGCAGAGGGTCAGGATCAGCAGCACAGAACCGCCAATGCCCGCCACGGCATAGACCAGGCTCAGCACCAGGTATTCCTTATACCGGTAGTCCACCGACAGCACGGAGTTGTAGAAGGTCAGCATGGCCATGCCGAAGCTCTCCAGCACGATCAGCGCCGGAAGATACGGCTGCTCCAGGCTCAGGACCCGGGCCAGCGGCGCGGCAAACGCCAGGCTCAATGCCAGCAGCAGCAGGGAATTGCCGATGACCAGCAGCGTCACCGAGGAGCAATAGGACCCGGTGCGCTCAGCATAGTCCAGCTTTGCGTTGCGGACGCTGGTGTGGAGGGTGAAGCCCGCCAGCACCGTCATGATCATGACATAGGAGCTGAAGGTGCTGTAAATGCCGAAGTCCTCCACCGTCATCAGCCGCGCAAACAGCGGGATGGCCAGGAAGGACAGGCCCTTCACCAGCATATTGCCCACTGTGTAGCCAAGGCCGGCCTTCAGAGCTTTTTTTCCGCTTGATTCATTCGCCATTGCAATAAACTCTCCTGTTGCGTGGGATTCAGGCGTTCTGCTCCTCCAGCGCCTGGGGGACCGACAGGGTGACGGCATACCAGGCGATGCCCAGCACGGCGTTCATCCAGGGGTTGAACCAGGTGACGACCCAGAAGGTGCACAGGCCGCAGACAACGGCCGCCCCCTCCGGGCACTCCCGCAGCAGCGAACGCCGCCGCAGGCACCACAGCACCACATAGCCAAAGGGCAGAATGTACAGCACAAGACCCACGATCCCCGTCCGGGCCAGCATATCCAGGTAGAAGTATTCGTCCACGCCCTTCTCCCGGTTGGCGGCAGAGGCGCCCAGGCCGCAGCCGATGACGGGGCTGCGCCGGATATAGACCTTCAGGCCGTCCTTCGTCTCCTGGCGGAGCTGGTCGGACCGCTCAGTCACCTCAATATAGGAACGCTGGCTGTCCATTTCGCTGCTGTCCGGCTGGTTCCCGGGCGTATCACCCCGGAGCCTCTGGCGCAGCTGGGACGCCCAGGAGGCGGGAATCTCCCTGCCGACCGTGCGGGAAACGGCAAAGCTGAGATAGCTGCCCTCCAGCACGATCTCCTGGACCGTGTTCATGACACCGAAGCACACCACCACCGCCAGCAGAAATGCCAGCACCCGCTTGCGCCCGGCGGGGCACAGAATCAGCACCGCCGTGATGCTCAGCACCGCCGTCAGGCCCAGGGCCCCATACAGGGAACGGGTGAAGCTCAGCAGCAGGGCGCACAGCAGCAGACTCACAGCCAGCACATAGCGCCAGCGCAGCTTAGGCGCCTGTGCCTGGCGGAACAGGGCGATGACGCAGGCCACGACCATATAGGGGCTGCTCTTGAAGAACACCCGCACCAGCCGCGCCGACACCACATCCACGATGCCTACGGCGTGATCGTTCAGCCACCGGCACAGAGGGGCGGGGTCGTCCATCAGCACCACGCCGGCGTTGACTGCCAGAATCACCGCGGCCTGGATCACCGCGCCGGCCAGGACCCAGCTCAAAAGCACCCGCAGGCGCTGCCGGGACCGGACCGTGGCCACAAGCACAGGCACCAGCAGCAGCCACATAAAGCCCTTCACATCGGTTATCAGCACATCCATGCGGTTTTCCGCCCGGATGCCGCGCCAAGCGCAGAACGCCAGCCATACGGCGAAAATCACCGTCAGCCAGATAACCGGCTTTTTCAGATATGCGCCCAGATTCCGCAGCAGCTCCGGCAGCGCCAGAACAGCCGCCAGTCCGCCCAGCAAAATGCGGATGCTCACCGGACCGGCCTCCCAATAGCGGCCGCCGCCGGTGATGCTGCACTCCAGAAGAAACAGGCACAGCACGCCGAAGGAGAGCTGGCTGCACCGCTGGACAAAGGTGCCCCGCCGGAACTCCTCCGCCACGTTATGGATTCGATTATGCAAAAAAGTCACCACCAAAGAATTTGTCCTATACGGCGATTCAGGCCGTACTTCCACAGACCCCGCCGCCGGTAAAGGGCCAGCCGGGCCAGTTTTCCCCGTTGGGGCGCGGCGGCATAATCCGCCAGCAGCGCCCGCTGGTCCGGGGTCAGCTCCTGCTCATAGCAGGCAAGAAACGCCCCCGCCTGACGGGCGGTATCGGAAAGGGACCGGCGCACGGCGCCGCCCTTCAGCTTCTGGAGCACATAGCCCGCCGAGCGGGGGTCCTTGGCACCCACCACATTGCCGCCGTGCTGGCGGTAGTCGATGGTGGCCCGATCCAGGAACACGGCACGGCCCATGGCGGCGGCGATCAGCGCCAGCCACCAATCGTGCATAAGCATGTCCCCCTCCTCCACCGGGCGGCAGGCCAGCCGCGCCAAGGAGCGGTTGATCATCACCGTGCAGCCGGTGACCACATTCTGGACCAGCAGCTGGGGCAGGGACAGCCGATGGCCGTCCAGACCGGAATAGTGCTGGAACGAGGGGTCCATCTCCCGCAGCTCGCCGTCCACCACCCGCAGGTCCGTGTGGACCAGCACCGGCAGGGACGGGTCCGTCTCCACCTGCTCCATGAGCCGGAGGGTCAGGCGCACCTTGTCCGGGTGCCACACGTCGTCCTGGTCACAGAACATGACGTAATCCGCCTGATCGCCAAACTGCTCCAGCAGGTGCATAAAGTGCTTCTGGGCGCTGCCGAACCGGCGGCCGGAACGGTAATGGGTAATCCGATCCGGATACCGGTCGGCGTATTCCTGCAAAATGGGGGCGGTATCCTCTCCGTCGTCCGACAGGATCAGCTTCCAGCCCCCTGCATCCTGGGCCAGGATGGAATCCACCATGGGCCGGATGAATCGGCCGCCCTTATAGGCCGCCAGCAGGATCAATATTTGTTTTTCCATGGTCTTATCCTCACACAATGCCCCGCAGCAGGGCAGCGTAACGGGCCTGCACCACCGGCAGGTCAAAGGTTTCGTCAAACACCCGGCGGACATTCTCCCGCATGCGCAGGCAGTCCTCCACCGTCATTCCGGCCACCTGGGCCGCTGTATCCGGGCCCACGTTGACGCCCACCTGTTCCCGGTCCACCAGCTCGGCGGTGTCGGCGGGAATGTTGTTGAGAATGGGCAGGTCATGGCGGAAATAGTCCACAGATTTCATGGTCAGGCCCACGCAGACGTCGGGCTTCATCAGGTTGAAGCCAAAGTGACAGCAGCTCATGACGGCGTGCTTCTCCGCCTCGTCGTACACCACGCCGCGCCAGTCCACCTCCGCCCCGGCGTCCTTCAGCGCCTGGAGCAGCTGGGGACATTTCTCGCCGTCGCCGATGATGTGAACGGTCACGGGCTTCAGCAGCCGGAGCTGAGCCGTCAGGTCCGCGATGGCATCAATGTTCACCACGTTGTTGATGGCACCCAGGTAGCACAGGTCCAGGCCGTCGGCCCGAAGCCTGGCCTGGTGGGGCTGGTCCGGGGAACGCTGAGCCGCCAGGTAAATGGCGTTCTCTTCCGGCAGGCCCAGCTTGCGGCAGAACAGCCTGCACTCGGGAATGACCCGGTCCGCAGCAGGCAGGTTCTTATCCCGCAGCCCCGCCCACACGGAAAACGGCAGGGCCAGCAGCTGCTTCACGGAGCCGGAGGGGAACGTCTCCGGCCACATATCGAAGATCTCGAATATCAGCTTGGTATCCGGGTGGCGGCGCTTGAAGCGGGCGCCGTAATGGGCCAGATAGTTGGGGGGCAGCTGGGCCACCACCACATCCGGCGGATCCTGCTCCAGCTCCTGGAACACCAGCCGGGCAAAGTCCCGGTGTGACAGGATCCGGGCCAGGGAGAGGTTTTTCCGGTAGGGCCGCACATGGATCTGGCGGCATCCGGGGACCGAGCAGTGAAACACCTTTTTGGATGAGTGGTCAAAGTCGCCGGTATAGTACACCGTCTCATAGCCCTGGGACTTGAGATAGCCGTCGATGACATAGAGCCGGTGGTTATAGTGGTCGGAGCAGCTCAGCAGCACCGCCCGTTTCGTGGTATGCATTACGGTTTTTCCTCCGTTTTTTTGTCCTCAAACGCCTCGGTGCTTTCCTCCGGCGTCAGCAGCACCAGCGCCGTGCGCAGGATCAGCTTCAGGTCAAGCCAGACGCTGTATTGCTGGATGTAGGCCAGGTCCATAATGAGCTTATCCCGGGGGGATGTGTTGTACTTGCCATAGATCTGGGCAAGGCCGGTAAGCCCCGCCTTGGCCCGCAGGCGATAGCGGAACTCCGGAAGATCATTGGTATATTTCTCGACATTCTCCAGCATTTCAGGCCGGGGACCCACGATGCTCATGTCGCTTTTCAGGACATTGATCAGCTGGGGCAGTTCGTCGATGCGGAACTTGCGGATAATCCGGCCCACCCTGGTGATGCGCTGGTCCCCCTTGGTGGCGGAGACGTGAATGTCCCCGGCTTGGGCCCGCATGGAGCGGAACTTGTACACCTCAAACACGCGGCCACCGTAAGTGGCGCGCTTCTGGCGGTAGAACACCGGGCCGTGGTCCTCCATGCGGATGGCCAAAGCCGTCACAAGCAGGATGGGAGACGTCAGAATCAGGCCAAGCAGGGAGATGAGAATGTCGCCTGTGCGCTTAAGGATGCGTTCCTCAAAGCGCAGCTCCCGGACGGGGCAGAACATCAGGGTCTTGTCGTCAAACATGACGCGCTCCCCGGCCATAGCAACCACGTCGGACATCTCCAGGCTGTAATACACGTCCTTGCGGGTCTGATAGCAGTACTCCACCAGGTCCGTCCGCTCACGGACGGAAAGCTCATACAGAAAGACGGCATCCGACTGGTCCACGCAGGACAGCAGGTCCGGCTGATCCAGCCAGGCCACCTGCTGGATGTTATACTGCTTCTTATAGCGGCCGACCTTCCGGATGAGGTCCTCGACGCACTCCCCGCGGCGGGCCACCATCAGGCAGCGCTGGGGCTTGTTGACCATGAAGTACAAATCGTTTCCGCCATAAGCCATGACGATCACCAGGGCTACCTGCAGCAGATAGACCGCCAGCAGCAGCAGCGGCCGCTCATACACGAAATGGCCTCCGTGGATGACGGTGGTATTCATGATGCACAGCAGAAAATGCGTAACCAAATCCGTCAGCAGCAGCACCAGGGCCATAGAGAACACGATGGGCTTGCTCTTACGTTTGCCGATGTCGAAACCGCCATAAACCTTGGTCATCAGCACATAAACCACAATGAAGGCCACCGCAGTAACGCCCAAGGTGCGGCTGGGCCGCAGCAGGAAGAAATATTCCAAACCAAACAGTCCAAAAAAACATACGCCGCACAGCAAAAATGCCAGCAGCTTCATTAAAAAAGTGACAGACGATTTAAATCTCTTTAGCATAACAAAAATCCTTTTCCGGTTATCCTTTGACAAGTCCGTTTATTATAGCAGGTTTGAACGAAAAAATCAACCTTTTCCCCGCTTTTCGGGAACACCTCAGAATAAAACCCGGATGATGTGAGTATTCCCATATTCCGTGGATTTTAATTGGCTCGCACTTCCCATGTTTTCCTATTATACGCACTTTTTCCAGTCAATGGTGAAATAATTTTGAACAATCTGTGAAATTCGGATTGAAAAAACATATATTTCCGCAAAAAAAGCGGACATCCGAAGATGTCCGCTTTGTGTTGGCGCTACCTATTTTTCCGGGCCGTCTCCAGCCAAGTATCGTGGGCAGAAGCGAGCTTAACTTCTGTGTTCGGGATGGGAACAGGTGGACCCTCGCCCTAATAAGCACCAACTATTGCAACTGCGTTCGCAGCAACAAACATTATATTCACTTTTCCGCTCTCTGTCAAGAGAAAAAATGGTGACCCGTACCGGATTCGAACCGATGTTAAAGGCGTGAGAGGCCTCTGTCTTAACCACTTGACCAACGGGCCAGCATGCTCTATATAAAGCGGAAACCGCTTATATACATGGTCCGCCTTCAGGGACTCGAACCCGGGACCCACTGATTAAGAGTCAGTTGCTCTACCAACTGAGCTAAAGGCGCATACTTTCTTTCGAGAAAGAAAGTATGCAAAGAAAGCTTCGTTCCTTTATATCTTTCTTCTCTCCAGAAGGGGGGCGCTTTTTCTGCGCCCTGAAAACCGAACAGTGAAACAACTTTCCATCGCTTACAAGCGCCTGCATAGCCTTCATATATTTGCTGATGTCATGCCATAAGGCTCTTATCTGCTCTTTTTGGGCAAAGAATTGTTCGTAGTATTCTTTCTCCATACTGTAGTGATGCTCCGTCAAGTCGGCATCATGCTTTTGGCGGCTCTGCTCTCTTATACGGCTGACAAAATACATTACCATGATATTTGTATACATCAGCCCCAATGCTATAGCTATGTATATAGGATGAAGAACCATTTTTGAAAAATACGTTTGTATAAACAGCGTTCCGCACAGTGCAAGACTTGACAGCCAAACCGGCAAAAGTATTACAAAGGTCTGGGCAGTAATTATCCCTTCCTTGCTTTTATTTATGGTTGATATGCCCGCAATTACCCCCAAAAAAGCCAAATGCGTAATAACAATATATACTGCTCGTGCATCGCCATAATGAACAATTTCCCGTAAATCGACGTTGAAGGCAGAAAAAACCACCACCACAATTATATCGGAAAGTGCATAGATGGTCATAAATGCAAGGCTAGAAACTATTGAGGTAATGATTTTAGAATTAAAAGCAAGCTGTGCTATGCCAGCAAACGCTATTACGCTGTAGATCAGTCTGACTATTGATGCACTTTCAATAAACGAAAGAACCAGTAGACTAATTCCAAAACAGATGTAAACTATGAGTATGAGAATTTTGTTCTTAGCCTTTTTTGTAAAAAGGCTGTTATAAAAGATGAAATTAATAATCAATTCTGCTGCAACGCAGGCTGTTTCAACAAAATAATACATTCCTATCTCCCCAAATACATCTGAAGCGAGCAGCTAAAATCATGAAATTTCCGTCTACTCACAGGAATAACTGCACCATTGGTCATTGAAACGCCCGCTGCAGATGATGTGTTGACATGGCTGAAATTTACAACATAGCTTTGGTGCGGCATTCCGAAATATCCCCGAGGAAGCTGCGACATAACCTCTTTCAGGGTAGCTCTCATGGAAAAGGTCTGATCCATTGTGTGCAAAACCGTGGTGTGGTTATATATTTCAAAGTAGTAGATGTCATTTATGCCGATAACGTGACGTTTGTCATCAACCGTAAAAGTATATCTGTTGACGTTTACCTCTCGAACTGCGGAATCCAAGGCTTCGGTCAAAAGCTTAAAGGACAGCGGCTTAGTGAGATAGCGATAAACCAGCCCATAGCCCTGGATGGAATATTTTAAGGTGTTGGTCACAAAAAACATCAAAGGACGTTTTTCGTGAATCGACAGTAGCTTTGCTGCTTCGTAACCGTTGGTACCCTTCATTTCGATGTCTAAAAAGGCGATGTCGAAACCAATATCATTACAATCCCGCAGAAAATCATCGGCATTTGAGTATTCGTAGATATTAAATGTCCTTTTAGCATCGTAATCAAGAATAAGATTTTTCAGGTGCTGTAAGTCCTTCTGCTCGTCATCACATATCGCAAGTTTCATTTAATACATCCTTTCATAAAAGCTCCAACAACGAGCGGAGATTTGGAAGTTACATATCAGAATCAAGCAGAACAGCAGCGATTTTCAGAAGGGTTTTTCGATTGCTTTCGCTCATTTGAAGCATCAATCCATGTATTTTTTGATAATCTTCCTCAATTGATAAATCTGCTCCGAACAAATACCTTGCATCTAAGCTAAGTTTTGTAATTATCAACTCTAATGTATCAATTTTAGGTCGAGTAACTCCTCTCTCCAACTGTCCTACAAATGCCGTTGACTTCTCAATCATTTCAGCTAACTGTTCCTGTGTAATGCCCATTTCTTTACGCCTACGTTTCATTTCCTCGGCAAGTCGCTGTTGAAACATTTCTTTCCACCTCACAGATATACTATGTACAGTATATCCTATTTGGAAAGAACAATAAATTAAGTAATACTTTCATTATATCATAGTAATACTATAATTTCAATAGCTAAATTTACCACCTACGCCTCTAAAACGACCGCTTACGACAGAAGTATTGCTTTTGTCATGTATTTCTGGGATAATGATTGTAAAGTCCTATGGTAAAAAGTCAATCGTCAAAAGTGACAAAGTATGAAGAAAAAGTTCGGCAAAGCAGTTAAAAGAGCGCAAAAAGAGAACACCCAACAAAGCCCGAATCGTTGAAATTTTTTCGACTGAGCGTGAGTCACCGGAAATTATTCCTCCGGCGGGATATACAGTCGGTTGGTTTTGAGCAGAGCGTAAACCAGCCTGACCAGTTTGCGAGCAGTAAGAGCGAGTGCGCGTCTGTGTTGGTGCTTTGTAACCTCACGGAATTTGAGATTGTAGAAGCGCCGAAACTCCGGGTCGCATTTTCTCAGAGAATTGGCGGCTTCACAGAAGTAGTAGCGCAGATGATGGTTGCCGGATTTGATGAGCTTGGTATCCTCGGCTTCAAAGCCGCCGGATTGGTTCTGCGTCCATGTAAGACCGGCATATTTGGCAAGAGAAGCCTGTGAGGGAAAACGGCTGATGTCGCCGACTTCGGCAATAATGCCGGCGGCATAAACAGGACCGATGCCTTTGACAGAAGTAAGCGTATTTGGAATAGTAGAGAATTGCTTTTCGATGGCTTTATCATACTCCTTAATCTGTCCCTGCAAAAGACGGATTGTTGACATGGAGATGGCAAGTATCTGGTTCACAGAATCCGCAATGACCGTTGGCGGTCGATAAGAATTCTTAGCAGCTTTCTGTAAAACAGAAACGATTTCATCCACATTTTCAAACCTTCCTTTTCCATGCTTTTGAATGAAGGCGGCAAGCTCGTTCGGATCCATGTACGCAAGCTCGTCCACAGATTCAAATTCTTCAAGGATGGCAGAAGCGGCGGCTCCGAATTTATTTGAAAAGATATTCTCTTGAGTAAAGCCGGAGAATTTCATGAACAGTTGATTCAGAAACCGCTGCTTTTCACGGGTAAGACTTTGTACCGTTTGGTGTCTGGCACGAGTCAGGGCTTTCAAGGCTTCAAAGCGGTAATCGCTCATGTAAACTTCCTTGTTGATTCTTCCAAAGCGCAGATGGTCGGCGATAATGAAAGCGTCAACAAAATCGTTCTTGGGTAGGTCTGAATAGGAATCCTTGAACTTTTTGACCTGTTTGGGATTGAGCATATGCAGCTTCTTTTCAAAGCCGGAGAGTTTACCCGTTTCACGGAGAAAGTACATTAGATTGTCTCCGTAAACAGAAGTAGATTCCATGCCTATGACTACCTTTGGAATGAAAAGCTTTTGGAGAACCTCAACGATTCTGTCAACAAGCGCTTCTGCACCGGGAAGGTTGTTAGGAACGGAGAACGAGCTGTGCTTGTCCCCGTCAGGCTTCATGATGTAAGCAACATTTTGTTTGCTGCTGACATCAATGCCCACAAATAGTGCATTATTCAATAATTTCACCTCCAATCACGGCGAATTTTTAAGGACGGCAGGCATTCAGCTACCCGTGATACCCGGAGCATCAGCAACCTCGCATATCAGAATCCATTCCGAGGCTTTCAATGCGAAAAGCCCTTCTGCTATAGGGCGAAAGCTTCTCGGATAAACAGCCTACCACAACGCCCGCGACATTCCCGGCGAATATTTTCCGATGCCGAAAAGCATCTTTCGCCTAGGGCTGACCGCGGGTGAAATTCTCGTGTACACCTATCTGATGTACTGCGAGGACAGAAAAACCTTTCAGTGCCATCCGAGCTACGCCACTATCGGTGAAGCGGTGAACATGAGCAACAACACGGTGGCAAAGCATGTGGAGGGGCTGGTGCGCAAGGGGCTGATCACCACCGAGCGCACGACCGTGAAAACGCGTGACGGGCGCACGCACAACGGGAGCCTGCTCTATACGCTCTGCCAGCTTGCACCGGTGGAGCAGGCATATTTTGAAAAACAAATACAGCAAGCATCAGCGCGGCTGAACTTCAAAGCCGCGCTTGAAAAATACGAAAAAAGGAAAGGAGGCGCGTAAAATGAAGCACTCGATTTACAAAACGCGGGAGGAACTGCCGATGTACCTGACCGTGATGGATGTGGCAGACCTGCTCGGCATTTCCCGTGCCAGTGCCTACGAGCTGGTGCGGGAGCAGAACTTCCCGAAGCTGAAAATCGTGACGGGACGCATCATCATTCCGCGGGACAGACTGCTCGAATGGCTCGACGAACAGACCCGCTATGACAGGGTTTGACGGTCGATTATTTGATAGCAGGATAAAGCCGTGTCTCAGACACAGCAATTTACACCGCACGGCAACGCCGGGCGGGGATATTACGCCGAAATACAGGGGCTTTTACGATTTTGCAAAAACGCCACCTGTGTCTCGCGTATGCCGAAAAAGACTGCCTGCGGGTCTCAAACACGAAAATCCCTTGGAAAATCGGGCTTTTTCCGTGTCTCAGACCGTAGGACAACGAAAACAGAAAGGTTGAAATTATGACAAAAGAAAAGCAAAATGACGCGATGCCGTCGAAAGGCGTCCGGCTTCGTGTCGATCAATGGGAGGACTGCGACAGGTTCTCCGAAACACTCAAAATGGCATCACGGAACGATTTTATCCGCGATGCCATTGATTTTTATCTGGAATATCTGCGGCGGAACAACTCGGTGAAGTTCCTAACGCCCGCACTGGAGTCGGTCATTGCAGCCAAGGTGCGGGACAGTGAAGAACGGCTTGCCCGATTGCTTTTCAAGCTGGCGGTCGATCAGAATCTGCTCACGCACGCGGTCGCGGACTGCTTTGAGTTCAGTCCCGCAGAGATTGATAATATGCGTAATGACTCGGTGCGCGAGGTCAAAGAAACAAACGGAACCATCCGCACGGATGAAATACTGAACAAAGGAAGGTGATAGGCGCGTGAGAAAACTATGTCTGAATCTTTTATATTGGTATCACGCGCCCGAAAAACATTTGCCGGCTGAACACCGGCACCGCCGAAAAATCGGCGGACATGTTTTTCCAAAGAAAGGGGGAGTCTGATGGCAAAACTGATTTTGAAAGCGCCGTATTACAAGCAAGGTCACAAAACCGAGGACGGGAGAGGTCGCGGCGGTTACGCGGAATATATCGCAACGCGCGAAGGAGTGGAACTTTTGCGCGGCGGCATGGTGAACTATATCGGTCAGCGCAAAGGCTCCTGCGGGCTGTTCTCGGACGAAGGCGTGAGCGTTGACCTTGCGAAAGTCAGCCAAGAGATCGACAATCATTCGGGCAATGTGTGGGCGCTCATCTTCTCGCTAAAGCGGGAGGATGCCGAACGACTCGGCTATAATTCCGCCGCGCAGTGGGTGCATCTGCTCCGTTCCCGCCGCAATGATATTGCAAAGGCGATGCATATCGCGCCCGAAAATCTTCGTTGGTATGCGGCGTACCACAACAAGGAAACCAATCCGCACGCGCATATGATGGTGTGGTCGAAAAATCCGCGCGAGCCGTATCTCTCGCAGACGGGGCTTCACGACATCAAAAAGGTGATGGCGTCGGACATTTTCCGTCAGGAATTGCTCTCGGTTTATCGCGGGCAAACGCAGGCGCGGGATGATCTGAAAGAGATATTTCGCGCAAAAATGCGAGAACTGACCACACAGATTCGTGCGGGTGGGAATGAAATTTCTCCCGAGCTCTATCAGAAGTTTGCGCTCCTCTGCGGGAAAATTGCTTCGCACAAGGGCAAAAAGGTCTATGGCTACCTGGATAAATCCGCAAAGCAGCTCACGAATGAAATCGTGAAACTGCTCTCGGCGGACGGAAAAATCGCGGAGCTGTATGACCTGTGGTATCGCTGTCAGTGCGAGGTGTACCGCACCTATACCGATGCCATGCCGGAGAAAATTCCGCTTGAGGAGAACAAGGAATTCAAGTCTGTCCGCAATGAAGTGGTGCGTGCGGCGGCGGAAATTCTGTCTTTGCCGCGGCAACCTTTACGTGAAATGCCCGAAGAAAAAATGCCGGAGGAAGACCTGAAGCTCCTTGAAATCCGCGCCGACTTCGGTGACGTCGATGCCTTGATCGCGCTCGGACGGCATTATTACGAAAAGGAAGATGATGCGGACGAGGCGGAATATTTATGGAAAGTTGCCGCCGATAAAGAGAGTGCCGCGGCGATGTATCTGATTTACAAGGGCTACCGCGACGGAAAGTTCACCGAAAAGCCGAGCGACAAAATGAAATATCTGCGCATGGCTGCGGACAAAAATCACGCTTATGCAGAGTATGAACTTGCCATGCAGACCGACAAACGGATGCCGAATGTGAAGCTGTCGTACCTTATGCGTGCGGCGGAACACGGCTGCATTGCGGCGGAGTATGAGATCGGCAAGCTGTATTATGAGAACGGGCAGACCGAACAGGGGCTTGCTCATCTTGAAAAATCCGCCGCATCCGACCTCTGGGCGCGCATGCAGGTCGGATTGTTTTACTGCTACACGCGCGATAATTGGGAGCACGGCATGGAACTTCTAACCTCCGCTGCTGAGGAAAACTACGCGCCCGCGCAGGAGGCGATCCGAAATATTCAGAGCGGACTCAACGCACAGATCTTCACGGGTCTGTGCGATCTTTTTTATTACGCCGCAAACATCATTGACGAGCGCGCGGAAGAAATTCATGCGCCGTCCGGCGAACCCGTCATCAGCCGCAGACAACGCCGTGAGGAACAGGCGAAGCGGGACGGCGTGGTGATGCAGATGTAAATCCTTTTTTCAAAAAAAGATTTGCATGCAGCTATGGACAAACCCTATTAAATAGGGTATAATAGAATAGAACTGCCGATAGCAAATCTATGAAGAAAGGCGAACCCCCATGAGCATTTTCGACGATATCAAAACGGGAATGAATCAGGCGATTGACTTTGAAAAAGGAAAAGGCAAGGCACGGGTAACCGTGATGACCATTCATCCGGTCGATCAGTTTTCACCGGACGAGATCAAACAAATCCGTACAGATACCGGAATGACGCAGGTGCTGTTTGCGCAGTATATGGGTGTTTCCGTAAAAACCGTGGAGGCATGGGAAGCCGGAAGAAATCATCCGGTAGGAGCCGCTTGCCGCCTTCTTGCCATGACAAAAAACGATCCTGATTTCCCTGTGAAATCGGGCGTTGTGGTCGCAAGGGCAAGTAACTGAATCAGGAAAACCGGGAACGGTGGGGAGTATTTCTCCGCCGTTCTTTTTTTATCGCCAAAAAACAGTTGATAACAAATTGATAACTCTTCGCCCGACCGCTGGATATTCACTCGAACCTGTGGTATCTTTGCAGTGGGCGAAAAAACTTACGAAAGGACGAAAAACAATGGCAAAACGAAGACCGCAAGGTGACGGCATGGTGCGCAAGCGTTCGGACGGACGCTGGGAAGCGCGCATTGTGATCGGTCACAAAAACGACGGAACACCGATGCACAAATCGGTGTTCGGCAAAACGCAGAAAGAAACGCTCGACAAATTGCACCGTGCGATTGAAACCTACCGCGATGTCGATCTCTGCGAGGACAGCCGCATGACGCTCGGCGAATGGCTTGACAAGTGGCTGGACGAATATATGATCTTTACCCTGCGGGAAAGCACCATGCAAAGCTACCGCATGATTGTGAACCACTATATCAAGCCCCACCTTGGCAAAAAGCCGCTGACATCGCTGACAACGGCGGATATTCAGAAACTTTACAACAAGCTCAAAAAGGAGGGGCGCGTTCGTGAAGACCCCATCAAAGGCAAAACTCTTGCCGACAGCATGGTTCGCGGCATTCATATGATGCTTCATGAGGCACTCGACGCGGCGGTGAAAGAACGGCTCATCGTGCGCAATCCCACAAACGGCACAACCGTGCCAAAGCCAAATTATCCCGACAAGCAGGTGTTGGACGACGGTCAGCTTGAGAAATTTCTCGGCATGATCGAAGCCTACCCCGATTGGCGGGATTTTTTCTACACGGAATGTATGACGGGACTGCGCCGCGGCGAAATCTGCGGGCTGAAATGGAGCGACATCGACTTTGAAAACCGTCGACTGCGGGTGGAACGGTCGCTTTCTGCCGTCACAAACGGAAAAATACAGATCGGCGAAACCAAAACGGGCGCGGGCAAACGGACAATTGTCCTGCCGCCGACCCTTGCCGCACTGCTTGCCAAACGCAAGGAAAACGCGCTGAATGAGTGGGTATTCTACAATCCGTGCAACCCCAACCTGCCGATGAATCCGGCAGCGGCATACCAAAAACTGCACACGATCCTCAAAAATGCGGAACTGCCGCGCATCCGCTTTCATGACCTGCGCCACACCTTCGCCACCCATGCGACGAAAGGCGGAGTCGATCCGAAAACGCTTTCAGGGATTCTCGGACACACAAATGCGAGCTTCACGCTTGACACCTATACGCACGTGACGGGTGACAAGCAGAAAAACGCCGCCGCGATTGTCGGCGGCATGGTCAAAAAACTGAAATTGGAGGATGAGTAAATGGCAAAGAAAAAGCAAGGCGACGGCAGTGTCTTTCAACGCAAGGACGGGCGGTGGGAAGGCAGAATTGTCGTCGGGTACAAGGAAAACGGCTATGCCCAAACAAAAAATGTGACGGCGCACACCAAGACCGAGTGTCAGGAAAAGCTGGCGAAACTGCGGGAGGAATGCG
>ERZ824978.445-NODE-445-length-60908-cov-4.222717_pt1 | contig 60908 bp, 56 predicted proteins | sample MGYA00519860_ERZ824978 | MGnify/ENA primary metagenome ERZ824978 (study PRJEB31778, sample SAMEA3449184) | human gut metagenome | biome: human gut; feature: human-associated habitat; material: faeces | place: United Kingdom | collected 2010/2012 ... | reverse complement strand
GCCGCAATATGGTCGGGCATATCATGGAATCCCTGAGCCAACTGCAATCCCGCCTCCCGATATAGTTTGCTCACGGCAGCTGCCGGCGGGCCCATAACCAGCCCTTGCTGCATTTTAATATCATGCTCGCGGTACACCGATTCATAGGTGGAAAATCCCGCATGATCGAGAAAAATATCCTCCTCGGGAACTCCTTCGTTGACGGCGTACTTTTTCATGGCGTTCACTTCATTATATACGACCTGTCCATTGTCGCCGGAAAACAGCAGCTTCGGAGCCACTCCCTGCTTGTAGAGGGCGATGCCGAGATCTAGCCGATCCCGCAGCATTCTGCACGGTGTCCCGTCCGGTCTTACGGCAGCGCCGAGCACCATGATACACTCCGGATCTGTGGCACGAAAACTTTGCACCTCCTGTGAAGTGATCGTTGTCTCGCCGGAATCTACGGAAGCTGCGATATCCTTTTCTGTTGATTTCGTTATATACACATTTATACCTACGACCAGTATGACGGCGGCGATCGCCAGCTTGACCAGCAGCGAAAACAGCCGAACCGGCAGGCTTCTCTCTTTTTTCCGTTTCATCATAGTATCTTATTATAGTAGAGGATTATGTGGGTTTAAAGAATTTACGACGATTTAATTGTTTTTGTTTTCTTTTATAAGTTTTTGTTTGTTTTGTTGTTGACAAAGCACAATATCGGTATTATAGTATTCATGTATTGATGGACTTTCCCGTTGAGTTGGTGTAAAATATACACGTGGAAACTCCAAACCATAACGAAAAATAAAATTAAAATAGAATAAGAAAAGGAGACAGTTATGAAATACGAATTTTCAATTACTAAAAATCCTAACCCTAAAAAAAAGCCGGATCCTGATACGCTGAGATTCGGTACGGAATTCACAGACCACATGTTCATCATGGACTACCAGGAAGGTGAAGGCTGGCACGACGGAAGAATCGTTCCTTACGGACCTTTGAGCCTGGATCCGGCAGCTGTCGTATTCCACTATGCACAGGAAATGTTTGAAGGCCTGAAGGCTTACAAGAGCGAAGACGGCAGAGTGCTCCTTTTCAGACCATACATGAATGCACAGAGAACGAACCGCACAAACGACAGACTTTGCATCCCGCAGATCGACGAAGACCTGTTCGTAGAAGCTATCAAAGCTCTCGTAAAGATCGATGCCGACTGGATCCCTCAGAAGGAAGGAACGGCTCTTTATATTCGTCCGTTCATCATCGCGGATGAAGCGTTCCTGGGTGTTCGTCGTTCAAACCACTACAAATTCATCATCATTTTAAGCCCAGTTGGACCTTACTATGTTGGCGGTCTGACTCCGACAAAGCTGTATGTTGAAGACAAGTACGTTCGTGCGACTGACGGCGGTACCGGCGAAGCTAAATGCGGCGGCAACTATGCAGCCAGCCTCAAGGCTCAGGAAGAAGCTCATGCAAAGGGTTACGAGCAGATCCTGTGGCTGGACGGCGTTCACAGAAAGTATGTTGAAGAAGTTGGTACTTCCAACGCATTCTTTGTGATCGGCGACGAAGTAGTAACGGCTCCGCTGGATGGAACGATCCTGCCGGGTATTACGAGAAACTCCGTAATCGCTATTCTGAAAAAGAAAGGTATCAAGGTTGCAGAAAGAAAGACTACCATTGATGAGATCGTTCAGGCTTACAAGGATGGCAAGTTCAAGGAAATGTTCGCATCCGGAACAGCTGCAGTAATCTCTCCTGTCGGCGAACTGCGCTACAAGGATGAAGACATGATCATCAACAACGGAGAGATCGGACCGATCGCACAGGAACTGTACGATACGATCTACGGAATCCAGACAGGCAAGCTGCCGGATGACATGGGCTGGACAGTAGAAGTGAAATAAGAGTTGCGTTGAGTTGAAATACGGTTCTCGTATACGGCGCCACATCAATATAGAATCAAATATTTCTCAGATAGTATTGCAATGGGTCGACCAATCTTGGTCGGCTCTTTGTTTTGCGTCCAAGTGTCTCTGGACTGATTTCTCTGAATATAGTGGTGAGATATCCGAGAAATCATGAATTCCCAGATCACGAAAAAAACGATCTTGATTTGGATTTTTTACTGCTTATGAGCTATGCCTTCATTCATGAATTCCCATTTTTCAAAATAAAACAGCAAGCCGGGAACCGCTTTACGAGATATTTACGGCCCAGAGAAAAACAGTTCCCGGATAAACCGTTTTTATGTCTTTTGAAGAATCATCACGAGTGCTGCGCATGGATCTTAAAACATTTACAGCATTGAACTTCCCATATGACTTTGAAAAAATCAAATCTGGGAATTCATGATGTGAGCAAACATCTGAATCGAGAGATTTATTCCCAATTAGATCAGATAATTTTCGATCTGGGAATTCATGATGCAGATCAGAACAACGAGCACGCAAATCTAAAAGCTTAAACTCCTACACTCCAAACTCCATCTTCACCTCACCGTCCAGGTCTTTCCAGACAAAGTGGCAGCCTCCCGGGAGGGAGTGCTCCAGTATCATGTATCCGTTCCAGCTGTCCTCTTTGGGGATGGACAGGGAGCCGGGATTCATGTAGATGTAATCTCCGCGGTCGGTACAGGCCGGTACGTGGGTATGCCCGTGGAGGAGGATATCGCCTTTGTGGAATGGTGGCAGGTTGTTTTCGTTATAGATATGGCCGTGGGTTGCGAAAATCACAGGCGGTGCACCAGCCCCCAGGATCGGGATCAGCATGTATTCCGTCAGTACGGGAAATTCCAGCACCATCTGGTCCACTTCCGTATCGCAGTTGCCGCGAACGTTGTAAATATCGGCTTTTCGGGCGTTGAGCATCGCAATGACTTCCTTAGGCGCGTAATCCCTGGGAAGGTCATTGCGGGGTCCGTGATACAGGATATCGCCTAACAGCAATAACCGCTGCGCACCTTCCTTGTCGTAAGCCTCCAGCATCTTTTTACAGTAATATGCAGATCCATGCAGATCCGATGCGATCATCCATTTCATAGTTTCACTCCAATCTCATTTCACAACTTTCCTTCAGCAGATTTGCCGCAAACTGTCTGGCATGCAACTCCTTTTCCTCCCTCCAAAGATGGTCAGGCTCATGATCATAGGATACCAGAAGTAGAAAAAAATCATAAAAACGTGCCGGAAACAGCCCAAACACTCGCCAAGCGCACCAGCACCACCAAAAAAAGTGCGCAAAGAAATCAAAGATTTCTTTGCACAGATATTGCTACTATATCCTGACCTCCTACAGCTTGCGCAGCAGATCTACGATTTCCAGCTTTTCGGCTGCCGTGTCGGAAGCGTCCTTGATGATCTTTGCAGGAACACCTGCCACGACTACACCTGCCGGTACATCGTCTACTACGACTGCGCCTGCTGCTACGACTGCACCCTTGCCGATGCGGCAGCCTTCCAGCACGACAGCATTAGCACCGATGACAACGTCATCCTCCACGATAACAGGCTGCGCGCTCGGCGGTTCGATAACCCCTGCCAGGACTGTACCTGCACCGATGTGACAGTTCTTGCCGACGGTTGCTCTGCCGCCCAAGACAGCGCCCATGTCGATCATGGATCCTTCACCGATGACTGCGCCGATGTTGATGATCGCACCCATCATGATCACGGCATTATCACCGATCTCAACCTTGTCGCGAATGAATGCGCCCGGTTCGATACGAGCTTTGATATTCTTCATATCCAGAAGCGGGATAGCAGAATTTCTACAGTCGTTTTCTACCACGAAGTCTTCGATCTTGTCCGCATTTTCTGCGAGGATCGGCTGCACCACAGCCCAGTCGCCGAAGACGATCTTGTCCCCGTTTCCAAATACCTGGCATCCTGCAAAATCAACAGGTTCCTTTTCCTTGACGTAAACCTTTACCGGCGTCTTTTTTTCAGCATTTCCAATGAATTCTATAATTTCTCTTGCTTCCATGTTGCATATGTCCTTTCGTTTGTTTTCTGCCGCCGGCCGCAGCGCGGCGGGTCTGCTTAAACCACAGAAAGCACCAGCCCGCCCGGACTGATGCTTTGATGTTTTTTCTTTATCCGAATAACACGTCTTCCATCGTGTAGTACCCGCTTTTAGCTTCCGCTGCGAAGGCTGCCGCTTTCAGCGCGCCTGCCGCGAAGATCTTCTTGGATCCGGCGGTGTGCTTGATCTCCAGCAGTTCGTCGTCACCGGCATACAGCACGGTGTGCTCCCCTGCGATGGAGCCTGCGCGAACAGCATGGATACCGATTTCCTTGCCCCTCTTGCGGTTTCCTTCTCTTCCGTACACATGATCATAGGCACCGTCCGGATCTGCTGCCGACAGCAGCATCTTAGCCGTTCCACTCGGTGCATCCAGCTTCTTGTTATGATGCTTTTCGATGATCTCGATGTCGAAGGTGTCTTCCAGGATCGGCGTGATCTCTGCCACCACCCGCTTCATCACATTGATGCCGAGGGAGTAGTTGGCGGAAAACACCACCGGAACTTCCTGACCCAGCGCCTGGATCTTCGCTGTTTCTTCATCTGAAAATCCTGTCGTTGCGATGACCGCCGGACACTTATTCTCCTCGCAATAAGCCATCACCATCGGCAGGTTGGCCGGGTTGCTGAAGTCGATGACTACATCCACATCCTCAAGATCTGCCAGGCTTTCCCCCTTGAGCGGATCCACCATACCCGCCAGGGCAAAGCCATCCTTTTCTTCTATCATCTGCGCCAGCACGTGCCCCATTGCGCCGCCGCCCAATACTGCTACGTTCATTGTTGTCCCCTTTCGTATTAGATGATCCCCAGCTTCTCCATTTCAGCTTTCAGCACAGCCTTTGTGTCGTCCGCCATCGGGCAGAGCGGCAGTCTGTATCCGCCCACGTTGAGCCCTGCCATGTTCATAGCTTCCTTGATCGGGATCGGGTTTGTTTCGATAAACAGCGCATTGATGAAGTCCAGATATTTCAGCTGCATCTTTCTGGCTGTTTCGAAGTCGCCGTTCTGACATGCCATAGCGATGTCGTGAACTTCCTTCGGCAGGATGTTGGCCATTACGGAGATGGATCCCGCACCGCCCATGGACATGAGGGCTACGTTGATATCGTCGTTACCGGAGTAAACGTTGAAATTTTCGTTGATCAGCTTGGAGAACTGGCAGATCAGGGACATGTTGCCGCTGGCTTCTTTGATCCCCACGATGTTCTTGTGCTGGCTGATCTCCGCCAGTGCTTCATAAGTAAGGGATACGCCCGTTCTGCCCGGTACGTTATAAACATAAACCGGTGTATGGACCGCATCTGCCACCTGCATGAAGTGGTTTACCATGCCGGCTTTGCTGGCCTTGTTGTAGTACGGTGTGATGACCAGAAGTCCGTCCGCTCCCATCTTCTCATATTTTAAACTCTGTTCGATCGCCACCATGGTGTTATTGGATCCGCTGCCGACGATGATCGGAACTCTTCCCTTTGCCTGTTCGATAGAGATCCGTGCGATTTCATCTTCTTCGGAAACGGTCAGTGTCGGCGTTTCAGCCGTTGTTCCCAGCACCAGAATTGCGTCTGTCTGCTGATCCACGTGCCAGTCGATCAGCTCCCGCAGTCTTTTATAATTAACGCTTCCGTCCTCATTAAACGGTGTAATAAGCGCTACCATCGATCCTCGAATCATTTTCATTCTCCCTTCTGAACTCTACTAATATAACTTACCTTCTAATACATGAACCGACGGACCTTCCATCATAACGTGACCGTCGTCTTTGATTTCGATTTTCAGGCTTCCCAGCGGCAGGATCACCTCTGCGGTTTTGCTGCAAAGTCCCTTGCGGGCTGCCGTCACTACCGACGCGCATGCCCCCGTGCCGCACGCCTGTGTCATGCCCACTCCGCGTTCGTAGGTGATCATCTGCAACGTATGATCGTCTAACACTTTCACGAAGTTGACGTTGGTTTTTTCTGCAAAGGTCGGGGCGTTGCAGATCTCTTCGCCAAGGGTCTCGATCCAGTCGGCTTCCACATCGTCTACAAAGAGCACCGTGTGGATCGTTCCCATAAAGAGGCTGCTTACTGTCAGTGTATTCCCGTCCTTTAAAGAAAGTTCCAGTTCTAACAGATCCGGCGCATCGGATTCAACACATACGGCTGCCGGGTCAAATATCGGGCATCCCATGTCGATCTGCGCCTGGAACGGATCGGTGCTTTTCACTTCCACCACCATATCGCCTGCCAGGGTCTTCACCGGATATGCATCGCCCGTGCGGATCTTGTGATCCCTGCAGTAATGGGCGAAACAGCGGATGCCGTTGCCGCACATCGGTGCTCTGCTGCCGTCTCTGTTGAAGAAGACCATTTCCAAAACAGGCTCCGTCCGAACGATGATAAAGCCATCTGCGCCGACGCCTACGCTCTCGTCGCAGACCCTGGCCGCGAACTTTGCATAAGCACCCGCACTCTCCTCACCGCAGGGCACTCCCAGCTGCTCTGCCAGCTCCGCTTCCTGCATGATGACGAAGTTGTTGCCACAGCCGTGATATTTTGAAATATTATACATTTACCTTTCCTTTTACCTTTCCCGCCGTGCCTGTGCTTTGTTTACAGGTGGAAAGCTCTGCACAGCGCGATAGCTGCCTTCAGTTTCTGGTCCATCGCTACCGTTACGGAAATGGAGATTTCCGACGTTGTGATGTGGTAGTAACGGATGCCGTTTTCGGCCAGGATCTGGAACACCTTGCCGGATACGCCGGAGTGAGTCGCCATGCCGACGCCAACCAGCGAGATCATTGCCAGGTCAGATACTCTGTCGATGACGATGTCCTTGAATTCGTCCTGCTTGGCCAGTTCTGCCTCCAGCGTATTTCCCTGCTTGTCATCACAGCTGAAGGATACTGTGCAGGATCCGTCTGCAGCCATCTGCTGCGAGATCATGTCCACATTGATCCCCAGTTCTCCGAGAATGCGGAAACATTCTGCAACAGCCTTCCCGTCAGACGGTACGTTCCGCAGTGTAAAGATCGATATTTCATCCTGGATGCCCATTCCTGTAACAGGCATATCCTCTACTACGAGGTTTTCATTTACAATCATTTCCTTATTCACGATATATGTTCCTTTACTCTTATCTTTTTCCAAAGACTTCCCTAAAAATAACTTCACATTATATTTTTTTGCCAACTCGACAGCTCTGGTCTCTACCTTGTCTGCACCGAGGTTGGTCATTTCCATCATTTCTTCGTAAGTGATGGCCTTGATCGGTCTGGCTTCCGGATACATCTGCGGATCTGCCGTATACATACATTCCGCCGTCGTGTAGAATTCACAGTCCCAGCCGAAGTGAGCCGCGATACCGACTGCTGTGATGTCGGAGCCGCCTCTGCCCAGGTCGATGATGTCTTTTGTTTCATCGATCCCCTGGAATCCGGCTACGACCGCCACCTTGCCCGCGCTGATGATCTCCTGTACTCTCTCCGTATTGATCTCTTTCACGTTGGCGTACTCGTCTGCAAAGTACGGATGCGCCACGATCTCTCTCTTGCAGCCCATCATGGACTCTGCTTCCACTCCCATGTCGCTGAGAGCGATAGCCAGAAGCGACGCCGACTGCTGTTCGCCTGCCGCCAGAAGGACTTCCAGCTCACGTTTCGGGATGTCCTGACCGGCTTCTTTGGCCATTGCAATGAGATCTCCTGTCGACTGTCCCATGTTGCCGACAACGATCACCATGTTTTCATATTGTCCCCGCAGCGATGCGATGTGTGCTGCGACCTCCCTGAGCTTTTTCATGGAGTAAAGACTTCTGCCGTTGTATTTTTGTACGATATTAATTGTCATCGCCTCCTATTCTATTTCCAGATCATACTGATCCGCATAGCTCTCTCTTCTGATCACGACCCGTGCTTTGCCATGTCCTGCAAATACCACCGCAGGTCTTCCCAGACGGTTGTAGTTGCTTGCCATGGAATATCCGTAAGCCCCCGTGGAATACACGGCGAGCAGATCGCCTGATTTGGCTTCCGGGAGTTTTATGGTGTCGATAAGCACGTCTCCCGATTCACAGTTCTTGCCGGCGATGCAGTAAGTATGCCATGCCGGCTCCTTATATTTCTCTGCCAGCACAGCCCGGTAGCCTGCATCGTACAGTGCCGGGCGGATGTTATCGCTCATGCCTCCGTCTACGAACAGGTAGTCCTTGGTGCCGCTCCGTTTTCTGTCTCCGATGGTGTAAAGTGTATAGCCTGCCTCACCTACCATCGCACGTCCCGGCTCCGTAATGAGCTTCGAAATGGAGATGTCCTTTTCCTGGATACACCTCTCCGTATATTTTACCATAGTTTTGCACATTTGTCCCAGAGAAATCGGCTGATCTTCCTCCAGATATTTGATGCCGAATCCGCCGCCGATGGATAGCTCCGTCTGCTCCATGCCGTACTCTCTCTGAACATATGCCAGGAAGTAAGTCATGGTATCGATGGCTTTCTCAAAAGATCGCGCATCCATGATCTGTGAACCGATGTGGCTGTGGAATCCTGCCAGTCTCACATGACTGCTTTCCGCCAGAAGTTCGATCACCTGTCCGATGTGCTCCGTATCGTCGATGAAGATCCCGAACTTGGAATCCGGCTTTGCCGTCATGATGTATTCATGCGTATGAGCTGAGATCCCCGGATTGACACGCAGCAGCGCTTTCGTCTGGATGTGTTTTTCCATGGCGATCTCGATAAGCCTGCGACATTCCATCACATTGTCGATCACGAAATAGCCGACTCCCAGTTCCAGTGCTTCTTCGATCTCTTTATTGCTCTTGTTGTTGCCGTGGAAGTAGACCTTGCTCATGTCCACGCCTGCCCGGCTCATACCGTAAAGCTCACCGCCGCTGACCGCGTCAAACCCCAGCCCCTGCGCTGCGAGCAGTTTGAACAGCGCGATGGATGAGAATGCCTTCGATGCATAAGCGACCTCCGTCTTGAACATATCGGATGAGAAATTCTCCATGGCATCTTTCGCCTGTGCTATGATCTTGTCTTCGTCGTAAACGTAAAGTGGAGTTCCGAAATCATCCGCCAGCTGCCTTGCGCTGACACCTCCGATCTGTAATGTTTCCATAATGTGTTTCCCCTTGTCATGTATTTGCAAAATGATGGAGGCAGATCGTGTGCAGATCTCGTAAGAATGGGCGCCAGTATAACGGCTCCTGCTGAAAAAAAGAAAGTCAGCAGGGCACTCCCTACTGACTGATACTCAAAATAAAAGATGTCATATAAGTAAGAATAGCGCCCCTGCCAGGCAGACCCGGCAGACAGTCATGCAGCTATTGACTGCATGCCCACCGAAACAACACGCCTGCGGCTTCGGTTCGGCGGAGGATGCCTCCAAGTAAGTCACAGCCCGCCGGCTACTTAGCTCTTCTTCTGCTCCGCACCTCTATCATTTTATTGATTTGTATTGCCCTTAAGTATACAGTACTGATCCCGGTTTGACAAGAGGGGAATTTAAAAAAATTCCACGCCCATCAGAAGTTCAACTGCATCCCCGTGTGAAGACTATGCACTTCTTTCGGAAAGCACTGCTGCAAAATACCAAGAGCCGGCCTGCCCGTACAATGCCCCGTATAAATCTGTTTCACACCCAGTTCGACAAGCTGTCTGCCGATGTCCTCTACTTCTTCCGGCAATACCGCCATGGAATCCACACCGTCAGGGCTTTTTAGGTGAAAACCGCCGACGACTGCATAAACGTTCTTGTGCAAAGCGCGCTGCGCTTCTTTGACGATGTTGACGATGCCTCCGTGACTGCAGCTGTTGCAAAGGATCAGACCCTTTTTTGTCTCAAAGGTCACACTCTGCTCGTGGGCAAAGTCGTCTATTTTAAAACGTCCGTCTTCCAGCCGGTACATATGAGCTTTACGGCCCTGCTCTTCCAGATTTGGCGTAGTGTGCGGAAGGATCCATATGCCGGGCACCGGTTTTGCATCAGCCAGGCTGGCCACAAAGCAGCTCGATGCTCCCGATACGAAACAGAATCTATCTGCGTGCTCCCGCAAAACCCCTCTTGGGATCCCGATGTATTCCCGTGCTCCCGCCTTCTCCGAGTAACAGTTTTCTGCTGCCGCTTCCTGCAGATAGACCTTTGCATGAGCATTCTCAGCGAAAAAGCGGGAAAGCCCGCCTGCATGGTCGTAGTGAGCGTGGGATAAAAAGACCGCCTCCACCTCGGTCAGCGAAAGGCCCAGTTTCGCAGCATTCTCCGCGAAAAGCCCTGTAGCTCCCGCATCCAGCAGATACCTTCGTCCCTCATATTCTATATGCAAAGAAAGACCGTGCTCCCCACACAGGCCTTTTCCATCGCTGTTTTCTGCCAAAACTGTGATTGTAAGCATTTTTCCCTCCTGCGCTGTGCGCTTTTAATGGATCTCTACGAGAAAAAACCACCGGTCACGATCAGCAGCAGATTGCTGTCGTACAATGCTCCCGCTATGAACGAGCTGTCCAGGCTGTCCACAATAGAGCCTGCAAGCCCTTCTCCGCCGCAGTTGACCACTACCATGAGCAGTGCCAGAAACAGGAATACCAGCAGCACTCCTTCGACCAGTCCGGTCAAAAGCCCCAGCACACGGTCAGAAGTGTGGAGAAGCCCCCGGTGCTGTCTTTTACAGGCAGGATGCACCAGGATCCGCATCAGAATGCTGCATCCCACAGTAATGGCCAGGAAACTGATGAGTGTAACGATAGTCGTCGTCAGCAGCTGAACGAACAGATCGGATGCTTCCCCTGCGCCTGCGGATATCCCTCCGCTGATGATGGTCGGCATGCCCGCAACAGCATTGTCCAGTGCTGCAGTGGACATGGCGAACTTTTCAGTCAAACTGTCTCTTATGCTCATCCCCAGCGAACCGTCATCCAATATGTCTGCCAGGGGCTTTGCAGCAAACCAGGCCAGCACGATCGCCGCGATCCAGCCTAGCGTATGTAAACAGGTATATACGAATCCTTTCGCCAGTCCCTTGGCTGCGAAAAACACCAGGATCGCCACCAGAATAATGTCTAAAACCATAAAGCCTCCCTTTTCAGACAGCCATATGTGCTCCCGCATCTTCCTGCAAAGCGCCCTTCGGGGATCCGGGAAACGGTCATAGCCGCCTTCTGTTCTACATATATTACTAAAAATCACCGAATTTCACAAGGAGGAAGCCATGGATTTTTCAAAAACAAGGAAGAGCCCCATCCTGCTGCAGGAAATCAGTCGCAAATACGCCCTGGATCCCCTCAGGCCTATACGCGGATTTGTCAAACTGGAAAATAACGCCGATAAAGGACTGGTCACCGTCATCGTGGAAAACGTAAAAATTTTTCCTGCCGGTGAGTACTGCTACAAGCTGCTTCTGGCCGGGATCAAAAAAGAACAGCAGGTCTACCATCTGCTTGGAAGTATCGTCCTGTCTTCAGGCGGTCGAGGCGAGGGGACCTTTCGCATCAGGCCGGCGGATCTGAATGGTCACGGCAGCTGTCTTTGGGAGTTCGACACAATGATCGTCGCGGCAGCCTCTGTCACGAACCCCAGGGAATCCCTTCACCCGGTACTGCGGGGGAAATTCCGGATCGCCTGTCCCGCAGATCCGCACCCGACTGCCGCTCCGAAGGATTATAGTCCGTTTTATCAGGATTTTGTGCTGGATCGCTGTATCACTATCGCCAGAATGCAGAAGCAGCTCACAGATATCAGACCATTTTATCATGATTCGACTTCCGCCCACTGGAAGAAGGTTTTAGACTGGTCAGATTTCCCGATTTTATCGCCCGGTTCGGAAACCCCGGTAAAAATCTACGGTCATTTTCTCTGGGGCTGGAACGACACCCATTATTTCGTAGCTGTACCCGGCCGGTTTCTGCCTGCCGAGCAGCCGGACAGCGGCAGATCCGGATTCACCTTCTGGCAGCCGATCCTGGGGATGGAAAAGATCCAGCAGGATACTTCTCTGCCTTTACAGCAGCGCCGGGATCAGACTTACGGCTACTGGATCGCGTCCATCAGTCGCCGGACCGGGAAGATCGAGGAGTATCCGTATCGAGCTGTTACTTCGGGCTGCCCCGGCACGATTTTATGATTTTTTGCAGCAAATCCCCTCAAAAAATCATAGTTTCAGATCCACGAAAACATGACATAAACAGATACTAATCACCGACGGGCACATGCTCTACCGGTTTTGTCATGGTAACATTACAAAACCGGACGTCAGGCCACTTCTCCGCGCTAAGGTCTTTGCGATATTGTCTTGTTTTTGATTTCCCTCTGAGTGTCGGAGACGTTTTTCCAGCGAGACTATGATTTTTGCTAGGAACTTTGCAGCAAAAAGTGGAATGGAATATTACACCTCACCTGTGCTATAATGATAAGCATGATACAGAACAATATTTTATGGAGTCCGCTGCAAATCGGCGGGCTGACAACGAAAAACAGATTTGCCGTACTGCCTATGGAATGTGCAGACGCCGCGGAGGGCGGTCACCTTTCTCAGGATATGCAGATGCGGTACGACCGCTACGCAGAGGGCGGCGCAGGGCTGGTTTTTCTGGAGGCTGTGACACTGCAGCACGAGACCAGATCCCGCGACCGGCAGCTGCTGCTTGATGTGTATAAAAAAGAAAGCCGTGAGGAATGGGAACGCTTCGTAGCTTCCTTTAAGGCAAAGCACCCTAATACTCTCCTGATTTTTCAGTATCATCATGCCGGAGAAACTGCCGGGAAAGAATTTTCCAGAAGAGTCACGGTCAAACCTTTGACGCCTTTTGGCGGAGAGCTCATTGATGCATGGTATATCGACGACTACATCCACCGACAGGTGGAAACTGCCAAATTTCTCTATCGCATCGGCGTGGACGGCATCGACCTGAAGTTCTGCCATGGTTATCTTGGCAGCCAGCTGCTGCGCCCATATAACGACCGCGACTGGAAATACGGCGGTTCCTGGGAGAACCGAAGCCGTTTTGCATTTGAAACCTGTGAGCGGATCAGACGCGCTGTTCCCGATCCAAAATTCCTCATCGGTGCACGGGTGAGCATGTACGAGGAAATGCCGGGCGGACAGGGACACGCCGGAGCGGACAGCTTCTGCTACGATTTATCGGAATCTATCGCACTGCTGCAGGGCCTGGAAGCCCGCGGATGCAGCTACTTTGGGGAAACCATCGGAAACGCTTCCGTTTACTGGGAGAACATGGCCCCTTCTCCATCCTGCTCCACCAATGTGTATCAGCACCTGACCATGGCCAAAACCATGAAGGAGGTCGTGCAGCCGCAGACGGTCATCATCGGAGCCGGTATGTCAGTGCTGGGCGATGGCACGCACAACCAACTGCGGGGCGTACAGCCGGAGCGAACGTCTTTGCTTCACGTGGCAGAGGATGCTTTGCAGAATAGCGTCATGGATATGGTGGGGCTGGGACGCCAGGCGCTGGCCGACCCGTATCTGCCTTGCAAAGTCCAGAGCGAACAAGCCTCGGACGTGCAATGGTGCCTGACGTGCAATCTTTGCAGTGAACTGGAAATGCGCGGAAAATCCATCGGCTGCGCCGTGTACAACAAGTATTTTGCCGATCTTTGGAAGGAGTGCCGAAGCGAGTTCGGCGCACCGTCCCAGATCGTGACCGGCGACTAAACAGATGATGCGAAACTTTGGCGGGGCTGCAACAACATCTTGCCTGCCTCGCGAAAATGTGATACTATTGTAAAGTATATGAAAAAGTATATGGAAGAAGCTCTGAAAGAGGCGAAAAAAGCCGCTGCCATGGGGGAGATCCCCATCGGCGCCGTGATCGTCAAGGACGGCGAGATCATCGGCAGAGGTCATAACGAAACGGAGACCGGCTGTGACCCCACAGCACACGCAGAGATCGTGGCGATCCGTCAGGCTGCGAAACGACTTGGAGGCTGGAAGCTTCCAGGCTGCAGCATGTACGTCACCATTGAACCCTGCAGCATGTGTGCCGGTGCTATCGTATGGTCCCGGATCGAAAAGCTCTACATCGGATCCATGGATCCCAAGGCGGGCGCATGCGGATCGGTTTTTAACATCCCTCAGGAAAAGAAGCTGAATCATTTTGTAGAAATAGAGACCGGAGTGATGCAGGCGGAATGCAGCGGCATCATAAGGGACTTTTTTAAACAATTAAGAAAAAACAAGGCGGAGGAAAAACATCAATGAAAAGAGTCAGTGCACTGATTTGCCTTATGATTATGGCAGTATCTATCTTAGCACCTTCCTGTTTCGCAGCGAAAGAAACAGCAAATACGCAGAAAGGTGCAAACTTCAAAATAGAAAAAACCACTCCGGAAAACAATGCGAAAAATGTTTCCGTGGAAAACCTGAGTGTGAAGATCTACTTTGACACGGAAATGCTCCCGAAGGATAAGGCTTCCCGCGAAGCCAACGCCAAGCAGTTCAAGCTGACGGATAAAAAGGGAAAGAAAATTCCGATCAAAGTATATTACAGCCACAAGGAAGAAGGCCTGGTCATGGTCGTATCCGACACGGTGAAAAAGGACATCCAGATCGAAGGCGACACAGAATACGATCTGACGATCGGTAAAAATCTGACATCTACAGACGGCACGAAAATGGGCGTGAGCCACAAGCTCCACTTCAAGACTCTTGACCAGAAGGGATCTACAAGGATCTACATGATCATGATGGTCGTAATGATCGTCGGCATGATCTTCTTCAGCAGTCGCAGCGCTAAGAAGGCCATGGAAAAAGAAAAGGAAGAGAAGGGTAAATCCGAAACTGTAAATCCGTATAAGGAAGCAAAGAGAACCGGCAAGTCCGTAGAAGAAATCGTAGAAAAGGATAAGAAGCGCAAGGCAAAACAGGCGGAAGCCGAAGAAAAGCGCAGAGCCGAGGAAAAGAAGATCCAGGAAGAAGTCGCAGAAAAGCTTCGCAAGGAATCCAATAAGAGAGTTTCCAAGGCAAGACCGATCTCTGCAGCAGGCAGCACCTACAAGGTGGAGGTCAAGAAGACTGCTAATCCTTCCGGCGGCAACAACAAAAAGGGCAATACCAACCCGAAGAACCAGACCGGCAAGCAGAAGAACTCCAAGAACAAAAAGAAAAAATAAATGGATGAAACGGGGGTAAGCCAGAGGCTTGCCCCTTTTTCGTAGCAGCTGCAAAGTCCCCTCCGGGGAGCCTGGGGTTGAATAGCCCGGGATGGAACAACCCGGGGCGAAAGCGCCTGGATGAAAGACAGAACCAGGACTGTCGGTGGCCGAAACAGCCCGGATTAAACTGCAGCCATACCAAATGCAGCGGTAAGGAGAAAACAAATGAAAAGAATTCAGTTACACGCATATGCGAAGATCAACCTGACTCTGGATGTGACAGGAAAAAGACCTAACGGATATCATGATGTGGAAATGATCATGCAGCAGATCTCACTTTGCGATGAGGTCACGGTGAGCTGGGAAGCAGGATCCGTAGGGCGAGGGAAACCAGGCCAAACAGCAGAACCAGATCCCACAGGAATCCAGATCCAGCTGACCGTCAGCCGTCCTGATCTTCCGGCAGATTCCAGCAACCTGGCCTGGAAAGCCGCCGAGGAAATGATAGCCGAATTCGGCGGTCCGGCGGACGGAAGCTCAAAAGCCGCCGCAGGCACAGATGCGGCGGGCGGCGTCCTCACCATCGACATCCAAAAGCAGATCCCGATGGCGGCGGGACTTGCCGGCGGCAGCAGTAACTGTGCTGCCGTCCTTCACGCTATCAACCAGCTTTGGGAACTGAACCTTTCTGTGAAAGAACTTTGCAGGATCGGCGCACGGCTAGGCTCCGACGTACCGTTTTGCATCATGGGACAGGCAGCCGCAGAGAAAGCTTTGCAGGGAAGCTTTGCAGACGACCCGGATGCATGTCACTGTGCACTGGCGACCGGAACAGGAACCGATCTGAAACCTCTGACCGGACTGGACTCGTTTATCGTGCTGTCTAAGCCGGCTATCGGCGTTTCTACCGCAGAGGTCTATCGTGGTATCGATAACGAAGGAATACCACGCCATCCGGACAATAATGCAGTAATATCTGCGATTTTCGAAAATAATTACAAAGTGCTAGAGGAAAAAATGGTCAATGTACTTGAAAATTTTGCGTTAAAGCGTTATCCTATCATTGTGTATACAAAGAACATAATGTCCGATTTATGCCAGTCCGCCGGGATTTCGAACTGTGTCATGATGAGCGGAAGCGGGCCGACCGTATTCTGCCTGTGTGAAGAGTTAAGCAAAGCACAGCAGATCTGCGAAGTGATGAAGTCTCGCAATCCAGAGAGTTTTGTCGCAAAAACGACAGGGCAGGACAGGCATCGCGATGTAACAAGAGAGGGAAAACATGTTGAATTTTGACATCCAGAATCATAGACCGCTGCGCGAAATGGTCTATGAAGAGCTAAAAATGCAAATACTTACAGGAACCATCATCCCGGGCACCCGTATGATGGAAGTTGAGCTGGCAGAGGAAATGGGCGTAAGTCGTACACCGATTCGGGAAGCGATCCGGAAGCTGGAAAAAGAAGGGCTTGTCACCATCGAGCCGCGCCGTGGAGCATATGCTTCTCAGATCTCTACCGATGATATGGTGGAGATACTGGAGGTACGCCAGAATATGGAAGGGTTGGCAGCGTTCTTTGCAGCGTCTCGTATGAAGCCGGAGCAGATGCGTGAGCTGGAAGATGTTTCAAAAAAATACAATCAGGCGGTCGCAGATGGAAATATGCAGGATATGATCACTTATGACACACGTTTTCATCGCATTATCGTGGAGTCCTGCAACAACAAGATCCTGGTGCAGATGATCGAACAGCTGCAGGAACTGGTACTGCGCTTCCGCTATATTTATTATGATAATTTCCGTCGTGCAGAAAACATGCCGGAAGAGCACCAGACGATCCTGGAAGCCATTGAAAATGGTGATGCAGATGCAGCTCGCCAGGCAGCCGATATACATATCGACCGGCTAAAGGATCTGATCATTCGCGAAGGTGTGTAGGCGATCCGTTAAACTAGCAAAGTCGGCTAATCAAAGATTCTTAGGGTTTACCCAAAGTCCCCAGAAGACTCCGAAACAGGAATTTTCTGGCGGGCTTTTTTTGTTTGTGCGGGTAATTCCGAGATTTTCTTTCAAAGTGCGGTCTGATTTGCAAAATCTTCGTTTCCTTAGAATTTCAATCAAAAACGAGAAAATTCCGGATGGTCGGCGGTGGTGTCAAAACCTAAATCTTTATATCACAAAATTGGGGGATGAAATCGAGAATCTCACTAGAACCTATGGGTCTCTACTCTCCAATCGCTCGAATTTTTTCTGAAAATCGCTTAAAATGCTTTTGATTTTCAGAAGCAGAACAAAAGCTCTTTCATGAGATTTCGCCGAATTCTTCGTTTCACTATGAAAATCTTGCGAAACGAAGATTTTGTAAAAATCAACCCCGGCAGAATCTTTGCAGATTCTCGATTTGTCGGAAAGATTTCTCGAAACGAAGATTTTGCAAATTCCGCTGAAACCAAACGCCCAGGTTCAATGCGATCTGCAGGCCACGGAAACAGGTCTCACAATCCGCCGCCCGTCTGCATAATCGCCCTGCCCCCTTCATATGCTTGAAAAGGAAATATAGTTCCCGCACCAATAAAGGAGGTTACAAATATGACTACATCGCCTTACGATACGCTGCCAACCGGGAAGCAGGCCCTCGCACCCACCAGCGGCGAAAGTATAGAAGAAAAGCCGTCGATAACAGGACATCCCGCAGCTCCGGCCGATCCACTGCCGTCTGCAAAGGCACCCAATCCGATCACCGACCCTTACGGAGGATATGAGGAAATTTCTCTAGAAGAAGCGGCACGTCTTGCGACTCCTGTAATAAGTCAATCACAAGACTCCGGCAGCAGTCCGACTGCGAACCGAAATTCCGGCGATCCGGGTTCTGCAAAGCCGGCTGCGTCGCAGCCGGCATCCGCGCCAGACACTGCTATGAAAAAAATACAGTCTGCCGCATCAGCTCGCACTGACACCCAGTTTGGCGACGTCAATAATACCGGCAATGCAGGCAGCGCAGGCACTGCCAGCGGTTCTGCATCTCTGTCAGCCGAATCCCTGCTAGACGCCGAACTCCATTACGACAACATCCGCCTGCGGAACCGGCGGCGCACCTGGAACTACACCCTCCCGTTCGATGAAACACTGCTGGTTCCTGACACCATGCCAGACATGATCCAGATTCTCTTTTCCGAGGGTCGCGTCACGCCATCTCAGCCGGGCAAGACCCATTACAGCAGCGGCGATACATATTCTGGTGAGATTTTGCTGTTCACCGTCTACCGTCCGGACGGCGGCGAGGGAACTCCTGTAGACGTAGTCCGCTCCACCATCACCTTTGAAACGTCCGCCTGCTGGGGGACTTCCAGCTCGCAGAACACGTCCCCTTCGCAGGCCGATTCCGACCGTATTTATTATGCGACAGTCTGCTTGAAAGAAGTCGAACCGTCCCGACTCAACGAGCGGAAATTCCAAGTACGCGGGAAGCTTTGCATTGCTGTTACGGAAATCCAGAAAACAGAACTGCACGTGCTGCGGGATTCCAGCGACAAGAATCTGATCCTGAAGCAGGAAAAAAAGGAGGCTGCAGATCTGATATTCGAAACAGAAGAATTTGCAGACATAGAACAGGAAATTGCCGTTGAGGAAGGTCAGCCGCAACCAGTACGGATCTTAAAAGAGAGCTTCACTATCACGGAAACCCACAGGCAGATTTCATCGGGCAAACTGATCATCAACGGGCTTTTGCAGATCCAGATCCTGTATCTGGGAGAGGACGACGAAAGAGAGAATCAGCTTTGCTGCCGGAGGGAAAAGACGGAATTCACCCAGTTCATCCCACTGCAAAGTCAACTGAACAGCGATCTTATCAAAGTGGATTTCAGTGGCGACGGGCTCAAGTTAGCTATCGAAAATCAGGATACCTTCCAGCTGGAAGGACAAGTGCGGATCCGGATCCACGGGTACGGATCCAAGCAGATCCCAGTGGCCTCCGACGCCTACCACAAAGAAAAATCCATCCATTTCGATCGGAAGGTCGAGGCTCTTTCCTGTCTCACAGATGTGCTTTCCGGGGAAATTTCAGCACGAGAAGTGGTGAACCTGACGCAGCAGGATCAGCATCCCGAGAAGCTGATCTGCGGGAGCATTCTCCCGAGTAATATTTCAGTCCATCCGGAGCACGGGAGAATCGTCATCGAAGGATCGGTCCCTGTCAGGATCCTGTCACTGGATGAAAACGGGCGAGCTTTTGTCATTAAATCAGAGGTTCCGCTGCGGGGAGCACTCAACACATCCGCTTCACCAGAAGCTTTGCAGGAAGCCGATCTGTTCACGTGCTCCGCTATCAAGGACTTCTGGATCGACACAATCAACAGCAGGCAGATCGAGATCAATGTGAACGCTATCATCGAGGTATGGATCAGTGAAACTCGTGAATTTACCACCCTTGAGCATTTCACTGCCAGGGGCGAAGATCCCCAGCAGCCTGCCATGGCCATCTACATTACCAGCGCAGGCGACAGCCTTTGGAATGTCGCCAAGCATTATCAATGCGACGCCGATGCTCTGATGCAGCTCAACCAAATTGATGGCGATGCTCCTCTGACGGAAGGTGCCAAGCTTCTGATCGTGCGCTGATCGGGTGCAGGGCAGTCACAGGTCACAGCAGGACAGTCCGTAACTGCCGGGAGCACCACGCGTGCTTCCGGCATCGATGGCCTCATCATGCCGGTCAAAAAACGTCCGGAGAACTCTTTGCAGAAATTTTTTTAGAAATCATGTATAAAGTTTCCACTCCTCGGAAAGACTCTTTGCAAACACTTGAAAACGATCAGGAGGAAGGAAACGTGAAAAAATTACAGGAACATATCCGTCTGATGTCGGACGAACGAAAATGCGTGATCGCTTTGATCCTCGTGCTGTTTATGGGACTGCTCCTCGTTTATACATATGCGGGGGACGGCTGCCGGAACGACCACGAGGGGATCCTGCGGCTCCACGTCATCGCCAACAGCAACAAGGTGGGCGACCAGGCGCTGAAACTGAAGGTGCGGGACGCAGTCATTGAGTACATGGCCGACCAAAAGGATCTGAAAACCGTGGACGAAACGCGGGAATATTTAAAAGAAAATAAGAAGCGGCTGCAAAGGATCGCCGAGGGGATCATTGCCGCCCAGGGGTATGATTATCCGGCGGCGGTGGAGCTGGGGGTACGCTACATTCCACAGAAAACTTACGGGGACATCACCTTCCCGGCCGGGAATTACGAGGCGCTCAACATCACCATCGGCAGCGGTCAGGGAGAAAACTGGTGGTGTGTACTGTTCCCGCCACTCTGCCTTTTGGACGAGGGGACGGCTCCTATTTCAGGTGATGATACGGATTCTGATCCTACAAAGGCTGCTAATGCCGGCAGCAGCTCTGCCGGATCTTACGTCCAGAGCGACACGCTGACTAAGGAGCAAAAGCTGAAACTGCGGTGGAAAACGCTGGAGCTTTTAGAAGGGAAATAAAATAGGTCCGGGCCCTGCGTTAACGCAGGGCTTCTTTATAGAAAAAAGCCGGATCGAAAGCTTTGCAGAATGAAAAAAGGGGCTACAACCCCATCTCTTCAGCGAATACGTCAGTGCACCGATCCCAGTTGGTATGGTCGATGACCAGATTTTTCACCGTTTCACTCTCTTGAGCGCACTCAGAATCGCACCCGTTGATCAGCACTACCAGATCAAAGTCCTTGTCCTCCGCCAGCTTGTACGAATATTTGAAATCGCAGCTATCTGCAAACGCCTCCGACAGCTTTTGAAAAATCTCTCTTCTATCGAATTTGCAGTAACACCCGCCACAGGTGCGGACTGCGATCTTTTTATGTTCTGCCATAATAAAACCTCCTTTTTTAATCTGCCTGTAGTATAATAACAGCGAAACAAAAACGCAAGGCGAATCCGAGAAGCTTTGCTATTCGGGTCAAAAGTATTGCCGAACGGGACAAGGATTTATTATGACAAATATCAAACAGGAATTAGAAAAAATAAATCAGAGTATGGCCGCCGCTCCTGCTGGCACTCAGTTGAATCACATCTCACTTTTCCCTGGGATCACGCTGTGTTTCATCACATTTCAGACCGATCATCTGCAGGTGCAGTACGAGCCTTTAGAGCACATCCTGGAAATCAACTACTGCCACGCCGGCCGTATGGGCTGGCGAATGGGATCCGGTCACCATGTCTATCTCGGGCCCGGAGATTTCTCGATCCACATGATGGAGACCTGTGCCCATTCTGCATTTTCCCTTCCTACCAGTCATTACGAGGGAATCACCCTCTATATCGACTTGAGTGTGCTGGAAGATGATCCGCCTGAATTATTCAGAGATACTTCGTTTTCTGCAAAGGCCCTTCAGGAGAAATACTGCAAAGACATCAGCTTCACATCGCTGGCTGGTACACAGAAAAGCCAGACGATTTTTGAAGGGTTCTATGCACAGTCGGAGACTTTGCAGGAATCGCTCTGGAAGTTGAAAGCGCTGGAGACGCTCCTTTATCTGGCAGAGCTTACCCCGCAGCCGAAAGATCATCTGACGGAATATCAGTCGGAGCAGATCCATATCATCCATCAGATCCAGGCCTATCTGACCGAAAATCTGCAGCAGCGCATCACCATCGACGAACTGTCCCGACAATATCCGATCAATCCGACTACCTTAAAGCAGGTATTTAAGTCTGTTTACGGAACTTCGATCGCAGCTTATGTAACCCAGTGCCGAATGACTCACGCTGCGAAACTGCTCCGGAGCACCGATGCACCGCTTTCAGAAATCGCCCATGAGGTCGGGTACAGCAGCCAGAGCAAATTCAGCGCCGCATTCAAGAAGCAGCACCAGATCCTTCCTTCGGATTATCGCAGAAATCCCTGAAGAAGAGATCCTTGTTTTCTGCAAAATCTACCGCCCGGCTTTTCGGAATGCTGCCGGAGTCATACCGACGTTTTTGCGGAATTTTTCGATGAAGTAGCTGCTGCTGCCGAAGCCGGATTCGTAGGCGATCTGTGAGACCGGCAGATCGGTGTGTTCCAGTAGTTCCATGCTTTTGCTGAGGCGGTATTCCGTGATATATTCAAACAAAGTGCAGTTCATGTTTTTCTTGAAAAATCGACAGCATTCATTGGTACTGAGATGGAGGTGCTTTGCGATTTCGTCCAGAGTGATCTTTTCAGTGAAGTGCTCCCGGATGTAAGAGAGGATCTCTTTGATGCGCTGGTTGCGGCGCATCCGTGCTCCATCTGCAGCGGGAGCATCATGCTCCGCAAGACTCTCATGCAAATGGCAGACCAACTCTCTCCAGATGGCGTAAAGGCTGCTGCTGACAGCCAGTTCCCAGCCAAAGCTGCGACTTTTGTAATCCTGTTCGATGCGCATCGCCTCGTCCAGGATTTTCTTCTGCCAGAAAACCCCTGGATCCAGGATCACCGCATCGGCGGCAGAACTGCAAAATACCGGCTTCACATAGCTCCGCTCGAAAACGCTGTTTGGAAATGACGTTAAGAGTTTCGGGCTGACGTCCAGGGATATGAACATGGCATCAGAATCGTACCGGTCGCGGATCATGTGGAGCACCTCCGGATTGATGTAGATGCCCTGCCCTTCGTGCAGGTCGATGGTCTGCTGGTTGAAGAACACGGAAATGGTTCCACGAACCACATAAGTCAGCTGAAATTCGTAGTGCCAGTGCCAGTTGACGAAACCCAGCACATTCTTTTTCAGGTCGTTTTCGTGAACGGCCAGTGGGAAATCGAACGTTCCGATCCGGGTAGTTTCCATCCGCTTGCTGTTGATGGGTATATCGAAAATCTGCATCTGCTTCTCCTTCTTTTCAAAAAGATCAATATTGCGACATATTACGCATAAATTATGATACAATTTTGCTTTTGCGTCAATATAATTATAACTGTACGAAGGAGGACAAAAGACATGACAACTGCAACCAGTGCAAAAAGAAATTCCATGCTTTTGATGGCTCTGTGTGCCATTATGTGGAGTCTCGGCGGTATCTTTATCAAACTGATTTCCTGGAATCCACTGCTGATCTGCGGAGTCCGCAGCGTTATCGCTGCATTGATCCTGGGCGGATATATGTTCGTCACCAGGACACCGGTGAATTTCAACAAGTATTCTTTTGGTGCAGGGATAGGGCTTTCCACATCCTGCATATTCTTCGTCTTCGCCAACAAGCTGACGACTGCGGCCAACGCTATAGTACTCCAGTATACTGCACCGATTTTTATTCTTCTGATGTCGGCATTTTTATTCAAGCAGAAATTACATAAAAGAGAAGTTGTCGTAGTCGGGATCACTATGTGCGGTATCGTGCTGTTTTTTCTGGATCAACTGTCCCCAGGCAATATTTTAGGGAATATTTTCGGCATCTGTGCCGGTGTTTTCCTGGCGCTCATGTTCGTTATGGTGGGACAGGGCGGCAAAGATGATTCCATTCGAATGAGTGGCATCCTGTTCGCTCACTGCATGGCTTCTATCGTCGGCGTTCCTATCGGGCTCATGACGACTACTTCCACCACGGGAATGGAAATCCTGTACGTTGTCATCCTGGGTGTGTTCCAGCTGGGGATCCCGTATGTACTCTACACGGTGGCTTCTCGCAACTGTCCACCGCTGGCCTGCTCTCTTATCGGCATGCTGGAACCTTTATTTAATCCGGTCTGGGTAGCCATTTTCGTCGGCGAAATGCCGGGAACCTTCGCACTCATCGGTGCGGCCATCATCATCGCTGTTGTAACCTGGTGGTGCATCAGCGAAAGCAAGGGGGAGGATCCGGATGCGCCAGAGCTATGATTTTTGCTTGCTTTCGGCTGCAAAAATCATAAAATCGTGCCGGCAAGCTACACGTGATGACCGGCACGCCGGCACACTGCACTGAACTCTTCCTACATCACCCGCGGCAATAAAAATTCCTCAACAATTTCCCGCAAGTCTCTGGGATCCCGCACATCCTCCTCAAAGGTATAAATCAAGTCCCGCCACTGTCGCCATCCTTGTCTGCGATAGTCCTCCATTCGCCACAGCGCTTTCTTGTGATAATCCTCATCCGAATCCATCAGCCCGAAATGCTCCCAGATGATCTTGCTCCCATCCCGGCAGTAAATCGTAAAATCCGCATAGTATAAATGCCCGTCCACCCGCCGGTCATAACTATAATCAATGCCATACTCCTCCAGCATATTCCCGATACTCTGCTCCGACTTCGACCGTACCATCTCCCCTCCATTGGTCGCATAAACAAGATTTTCTGGATACGCCGGATTCTTATCATACTTTCTCGATCTGCGCTTTTTATAAAAATACTGTCTTGGAAGCTGACTGATCCGCTCTGGAAGCTTTTGCAAAATCCCATTCATCCCGCAGGATTCACACTTCTCCAGCGCCCGCTCAATCTCCTTCAGATTATGCTGCAAAATCTTCCGTTCCTCCAACAAGTACCGCTTTCTGGCCAGTTGTCGCACCAGTTCCGGTTTCCGAGTGATCCCCCGCCGCCTCGCCTGTGCGTTTTGATAATAGTAAATCCGCCCGTGCTGCTGCAAAGCCTCCAGCCGTCCCGGCGGCAGCATTTTCAGTTCCCGCCGGATAGACCCCAGTCGATCCAGATGCTCCTGCTTCACTCGCGTCAATAAATCTTTTAAATCTCGCATCCCTGTCTCTTTCCTTCTTTGTGATCTTCTTCCCTCTCGCCTCCTCGTTTTACCATATATTGTAATTCTACTTTTTGTCAAGTCTTATCACAGTAAAATCATAGTCCGCACACACGACTTCCATAAACTTCCACACAATTGATGATAACGGCCCATTTATCCCTTTTCATCGCCCCTCTGTCAATCGGTTTTGTAACGATTCCTTAACATCTTTCTGCAAAGTCCACGTTGATCGGGTCACTCCTGGTGCCGGGGATCAGTTTCCCGACAGCAACGACAGCTCCCATGCTGGCGGAGCGGGTGAGGCTATGGTTTTTTGTCCGCTCCCGGCAAAAATATCATAAAATCGTGCCGGCAGGGTTGCTCATACCGGCGGCGCACCGCAGATGACTTGCGCCGCCAATAAAAAAGGCTGCGGTGCTAATTGCTTAGTACCGCAGCCTTTCATATTCTATTCGCATTTCGCCAGCAGCTTGTCCCACTGTTTATCTACGTATTCCTGTGCTTCATCGATCATCCAGTCGTTGCCCTTCTTGAACATGTGAGCGAAACGACCCTGTTTTTTCAGGAATTCTTCTACCGGAAGCTTTTTCTTTGGTTCGTAGCTCAGCTTCCAGACACCTTCTACGATTTCATAGAGAGGCCATACGCAGGTTTCCACTGCAAGGCGGCAGATCTCTGCGATCTCCGGTGTTTCGTAACGCCAGCCGCGCGGACATGGCGCCAGCACGTTGAGAAAACAAGGACCATGAGTATAGATGGCCTTGTGAGCCTTTTCGTGAAGATCCTTGAAGTTCCCGATAAAAGTCGTCTGGGCCGCATACGGAACATTGTGGGCCGCGATGATCTCCGTCAGATTCTTCTTGTTCTGCTGCTTGCCCGGGATCACTTTTCCTGCCGGGGAAGTAGTCGCATCGGCAAACCGCGGTGTAGATGACGATCTCTGGATGCCGGTATTCATGTACGCTTCATTATCGTAGCAAACGTACACCATATCGTGACCACGCTCCATGGCACCGGACAGAGACTGCAGACCAATGTCGTAAGTCCCTCCATCCCCGCCGAAGGTTATGAATTTAAAGTCTTCCTTGACCTTTCCTTTTTTCTTTAAAACATTATAGGCAGCTTCCACACCGGAGCAAGTCGCCGCCGCATTGGCGAAAGCCGTGTGGATGTAGCTGTCGTAATATGCTGTATGTGGATAAATAAACGTGGATACTTCCAGACAGCCGGTGGCATTGGTGATGACCGCCTTGTCTTCCGGCTCCAGCGCACGCAAGACGCCGCGTACAGCGATCCCGGCGCCGCATCCGGCACAGAGTCTGTGCCCCCCGGCCAGACGTTCCGGCTTTTCCAGTTCCTTTTTCAAATTGTAAGCCATGATTCCTTCTCCTTTCTCCGGCTATTCCGACTCTTTTCTATGATCGAATCCGCCTTCTGCATAACGGGAATCTCTTACCCCGACATACCGGTATACGTCGCCCGGATCATCGGTGTCATATATGATAAACAGATCATTATAGATCTCGTAGTAGTCTTCCACCGTGATGTCTCTGCCGCCGAGACCATAAATATAGTTGATGGCATACGGCTTGTTCGGTAAATCGTACAGCGAGTTTCTCGCTTCATTGAACAGCGGGCCGCCACTGTTAGAGAAACTCTCTGCCTTATCCATGATCGCTACAGCCTTTACCTTGCACATAGCTTCTGCCAGAGGTACTCGCGGAAATGGCCGGAACACTCTCAGCTTGATCAGTCCTACCTTCTTACCTTCTGCACGCAGCCGGTCTACAGCTTCTTTCCCGGTGCCGGCACTGGAACCGATGACAACAAGTGCAACTTCCGCATCATCCATCATGTATTCCTCAAAGAATCCATATTTTCTGCCTGTCAGCTTTTCATACCGTTTTGCAACATCCATGATGATCGGCATAGCGTCCTTCATGGCCTGTGCCTGCTGACGCTTGGCTTCCATGTAGTACGGAGAAATTCCGTAAGGACCTACCGCCAGTGGGTTTTCTGACTTGAGCAGATAGTTTTCAGGCTTGTATTCACCGACGAATTCCTTGACCTCTTCATCTTCCAGCAACTCGATATTCGACACACCATGACTAGTGATGAATCCGTCCTGACAGATCATAATCGGCAGACGGATGGTCTCCGAAATCGGCATTGCCTGTATGTAATTATCATAAACTTCCTGATTGGTTTCTGCATAGATCTGGATCCAGCCTGCGTCTCTTGCTCCCATGGAGTCAGAGTGGTCATTATTGATATTGATCGGTCCGGTGAGTGCCCGGTTTACCACCGCCATGGTGATAGGCAATCTCGCCGAAGCAGCCACATAAAGCAGCTCCCACATGAATGCCAGCCCTGCGGAAGATGTTGCCGTCACCGCACGTGCTCCCGCTGCCGATGCTCCGATGCACACCGACATGGCACTGTGCTCCGACTCTACCGGTACAAACTCGGTATCCACCAGTCCATCTGCGATGAACCGGGAATAGTACTGCGGGATCTCCGTCGACGGCGTAATAGGAAAAGCACCCATGACGTCAGGATTGATTTGTCTCATTGCTGTTGCCACGGCTTCGTTGCCGGACATTCTGTCACGCTTGGCCATCTACTTTTCCTCCTTTACAAAATCGATCGCATCGAACGGGCAGACCTCTACGCATATGCCGCATCCTTTGCAGTGTTTAAAATCAAAATCAAGGCGTTTACCATCCTTTACCGGAATGGAACTGTCCGGGCAGAACGGCACGCAAAGCAGGCACTGCTTGCATTTATCCTCTTTGAACACCGGCACATCTACACGCCAGTCACCAGTCTCTACCAGCAGAGAAGTGGCCGGTTCGTAGATTTCTACGCCTGTAGTTAGTTCCTGCCAGGTGATCTTCTCATTGATATCTTTTGCTCTTGTTTTCATGTTTATCCTACCTTTACCTCTTCCATGGACTTCTTCAGTGCACTCATATTTCCCTCTATGAGATTTTCCTTCCCGCGGAATTTATGCTGAAAAGATTCTTTCATATCCTGGATGAACCGTTCCTGATCGATGACGTGGCTGACTTTCACCACTGCTCCCAGCATCGGAGTGTTCGGGAAATTCTTTCCCAGCGCATCCATGGAAATCTTCTCTGCATCAATAGTGCAGACTTTCCCTTTATATCCTTTTAAAAGCGGCCGGATCTCTTCCGGGGACTTCTTGCTGTTGATGATCAACGCACCTTTTTCCTTAAGACCCTTGGTCACATCCACGGATTTCAGCAGCGTTTCATCAACGACCACCACGTAATCCGGCTTGTAAATATTGGAGTGGACCTTGCAGTGCTCGTCCGTAATGCGGTTATACGCCGTGATCGGTGCACCCATACGCTCCGGACCGTATTCAGGGAATCCCTGCACATGCTTGCCGGAACTAAAGGCTACATCTGCCAGTAGCAGACATGCGGTTTTCGCACCCTGTCCGCCCCGTCCGTGCCATCTGATTTCTACTGCTTCATTTAACCGTTTCGCCATATCTATCGACTTCCTCTCGTTATCAGTGTTATGTAAACCTGTTATTTTTTTCAATCAAACCGGGCACAGTTCCTCTATGCCCTGTATTAGACTACATGAGAGCGTCCTTTATGTCAATAGATTTTTGAAAATTTTTATGTTTAAGTCACAAAAAAATCTTTTGTAATTTGTTTTTTATTACCAAAGAGTTTTCTGACAATTTATGTATTCGGCTCTCCGACCGATTATTTGTCCACGGTGAGATCCACAAAACAAGCTCCCGTGATTTCCTGCAAAGCTTTCACCGGCAGCACCATCTGCAGTCCGACTTTCCCGCCGCTGACGGCGATTTTTTCCAGCTGCTCCGCAGAAGCATCTATAGCTGTCGGAAATTCTTTCTTCATCCCTACCGGGGAACAGCCTCCTTTGATATAGCCGGTGGTGGCTGTCAAAAGCTTGGACGGAAGCATTTCCAGCTTTTTCTCACCGAAATGCTTCGCTGCTTTTTTCAGATCCAGTTCTTTATCCACAGGGATCTCGCACACATAGTACTCCCGGCTCTGTCCTACGGTGACCAGCGTTTTGAATACGGATCCTGGCTCCTGTCCCAGTGCTTTTGCTACGGAAACGCCGTCCAGGAATCCTTCCGGTGCTTCATATTCGTGCATTTCATACGGGATCCCTGCCGCTTCCACGATCCGGACTGCGTTTGTTTTATGCTGATGTTTGTCTTTTTTCTTTGCCATGTTTCTCATCCTTTCCCTTTGCAGATTCAAAGCACCCCGGCATGCCGGAGGCCATCGTATTCTTCCCTCAGCATTGTGTAGCAGCGAACGGGTTTGATCGTGCCGTCATAGATCTTGTAGATGCGTCTGAGAGTGCCCTCGTACTGAAATCCGCATTTTTCGATGATGCGCTGGCTGGCGATGTTTTCTTCCCCGGTGCGGATCATCATGACATCGAGGCCCACGTATTCGAATCCGTATGCGATGACGCGCTTTGCAGCTTCTGTCATGAGACCGTGGCCCCAGAATTCTTCAGCGAGAGAATATCCCAGTTCCAGACTTCGCACGCCGGGGCGCAGTCTGTCTTCGGACAGTCCAATACTGCCGATGATCCTGCCGCCAGTCTTCTCGATAATAGCCCACACGCGACTTTCGCGAAAAACGGTTTCGATGATTTTTCGTGATTCGGCAATGGATTCATGTGGTTTCCAGCCTGCTTTTGGTCCTACGTTAGGGTTGGATGCATATGCATAGAGCTGCGGAGCATCGGAACGTTTCCATCCTCGAAGCTGCAGCCGTTCGGTTTCCAGGGGTTGTACCATTTGTTTTCTGATCATAATCTGCTCCTTCTGACTCCTATCATACATATCGTCTTCATGAAAAGCAACACCTGAGCCGTCAAAACACGTCTTTTACGGTGTTGTATAGGTGCACATTCCCCGTATCCTGTCTTGTTTGCTCCGTTTTATCCTCATTATAATACAAACCGTAAAGGAGGCCTTACTACCATGCTTCGCAAAAACTACTGGCATTTTATCCTGATCTGCATGCTGATCGCACTGATTTCCGGCATTGGCTACGCCAGTTTCATTTCCAATAAAATATACGAGGATAGTTCGACCCATCTGCGTGAAATCTACGGGGAAGTCCAGAAGGAGTTTGCTTCTCTGACGAATACCAACTGGAACATGCTGATGGACTGGAATGAATATTTGAGCTATGGTCTGGATGATCTGGGTAAAGACGATCTGAACAGGTATTTTCAGTCGGATAAGGATCGCTGGGGCTACAGCGAGGTATATTTTCTCAACGAGCAAAGCGATTATGTGACACTGGATCGTAAATACGGGCATCTGGACTGCGGATCTCAGATCAGGCCTCTGCTGCAAGAGAAACAGAATGTTGTAATGGATACGGTGCAGGGAGGTGAGAACCATCTGACCATTTTTGCGATCCCTGCTCAAAAGAATTTTTATTATGGCTTCCCGTATACGGCAGTAGCTGTCAGCTATGACAACGCCTCTCTTGCAAAGGCTCTCAACATTACTGCATTCTCAGGAAAATCACGATGCTATATGCTTGATGGAACCGGACATATCATGCTTTCCACTGCAAGTGATAAAGTTCCATCCACGAATTTTTTATCTTATCTGGATCATCATACCAGTCTTTCCGCAAGAGAGACGGATTCTTTTGCGAAAGATCTTAAAGCAAAAAAAGACGGGGTCATCAAGTATCGCGCCAACGGCATCCCCTATTATCTTATCTATCAGCCAACAGGATTTCAGGACTGGATGATAGTTGGTACTGTCCCAAAGAAGGCAGTCAATACCAACATTCCACAGGTTCAGATCGTGACGATAGCGGTCTTGAGTATCCTCTTCCTTATCGCAGCCGTGATCGGCGTTCAATACCTGATTCGTCGCTACCGCTCTACACTGGAAGCCAAAAATGAAGAGCTGCAGTATCAGGAGGAGCTGTCCACCATTCTCGTGAAAAACACTCATGATATCCTCATCCTCTATTCTCCGGAAAAGAAATCACCGGAGTATGTGAGTCCCAACATCCAGAATCTGCTTGGGATCGACCCTGCTCTCATCGACAATGATCTGAGCAGACTAAAAGAGTGTTCCATCATAACCCGAAACAGCTTTCTCACTGCAGATCTGTCGGAGGCAGTGGGTGCCGGCATTCTGCAGGTGGAATCCGAATGGATCCATAAGGAAACGGAAGAACACCGCTGGTATCACGAAACGTTGTATCCTGTCACTCTGCGTGGTTATCAAAAGCTGCTGCTGGTTATTTCTGACCGTAGCGGCGAATATCAAAACAACATGCAGCTGGAACTGGCGCTGAATATCGCGAAAAGTGCCAACGAAGCCAAAAGCTGTTTTCTGTCCAATATGTCCCATGATCTCCGCACTCCACTGAATGCCATCACCGGATTTTCCTCGCTGCTGCGGGAAGATGCGAATGACCCTGTACTGGTACGTGACTACGCCAGTAAAATCACGACTGCAAGCCATCATCTTCTGGGTATCATCAATAATGTGCTGGATATGTCTAAAATCGAAAGCGGCAAAACAGTTCTCAATATCCAGATGTTCGATCTGCAGGAGCTTCTCGATAAACTCAATATCATGACCCTGCCGCTGGCAAATGCCAAGGGGCAGACTTTTACGATCCTGCAGCATAATGTTTTCTGTAAGAAGTTGTGGGGTGATTCTGTCCGCATAAGTCAGGTGCTGCTTAATCTGCTGTCCAATGCTGTAAAGTACACGCCGGAAGGGGGAAATATCTGTCTGAGCGTCAGCATGAATCAGCCTTTCCCTCACAGCAGGATCCATGTGATATTCTCCGTAGAGGATGACGGAATCGGAATCGAAGAGGAATTCCTTCGCACTATCTTCGAGCCGTTCACGCGGGAAACCGACAGGATACAGGAAAATATTCAGGGGACAGGACTTGGAATGGCGATCACTAAAAATCTGATCGATCTCATGGGAGGGCATATTTCGATCAAAACCACACCGGATATGGGCAGCACTTTTTCCATAGAACTAAACCTGCGCGATACAAAATGGGCTCTTACAGAGAACTCTGCTTTAGGATCCGAAGGAAACGCCGATCTGGAAATCCCGCCGGATGCTCTTCCGATCGTCGCAGTATCAGGGTATCCGGAAGATGACGAGCCTCTGCCTGCGGATGTACCTGTTAAGCCTTCTGCTGTAAGGTATACTCCACTTGCCGGACTTCATATTCTCGTAGCAGATGACAATTCTTTTAATGCAGATATCATGAAAGATCTGCTGGATCTCAAGGGTGCTACCTGTGAGATCGCGTCTACCGGCCAGGAGGCAGTGGATCTGTTTACATCCTCTGCCTGCGGTCATTTTGATGCGATCCTTATGGATATCAGGATGCCGGATATGGACGGCTATGAGGCAACCAAACGGATCCGTCATAGCAAGCATCCGGATCATGCCTCTATCATGATCATCGCCACCACGGCCAATGCGTTTGCGGATGATGTCAAAACAACTCTGGCATCCGGTATGAATGCTCATCTGTCCAAGCCGGTGGATCTGGACACCCTCTGTGCTCTGCTGCAAAGCATGCAGCTATAGGCTGGCGGGCTATTTCAGCAGGCTATTCTGTCGTGCTGAGGATCTCCTTATTCTTCTCAACCTGACTTACTTTCATACGAGAAGCATCCTCTGGGTCCACTTCTTCCTTAAGTGCCAGGATCGTCGGTCCCAGATATACAGTCTTCAATATCTTTCCATCAAGAGAAACTTTGCTGAATTCCGTAAAGTTTTCTCCCTTGATATAATAATTCTCACCGATCTTAACAACATCGGTCACCTTGATGTCCTTGACCCCCATCTTAAGATCTGTCTTCTTGAACGGATTTGTTTCTCCGTAAATATAGCGTTTGCCATACAGCATATCGTAGGACAGCGCTTCAAGATTCTGCTTGTAGTTTATATCGTCCTTGTAATTCTGCTGATATTTGTTCATCATGCCTACCGACATGCCCAGACGGCTCATGATCTCCGAATTGAGTTCATAGGCATTGATGTCCATGTTCTTTTTCTTTATGTCGAAATTGCTCCAGACGATATACTGTGTCTGGAAAATACTGCTTCCGTCCGCCATGGAATCCTCTGTCATATCCAGTGCAGGCAGGTGATCGCCGTACATCACCAGAATGACATCCTCATCGTAATTGCTGAGAGTATCCGTCAGTTCCTTCACGAACAGATCCATCTCATAGATCTGATTGGCATAGTATTCGTACGCCCACCGCTGTTCCTCGGTCTGGTACTGCGTCACTGTGATCGCCGGATTTTCGATGACCTGCTCCGTCGGATACTTGCCGTGTCCCTGTACGGAAATGGTATAGATGTAATCGGATCCTTCTGTACTGTTGAGTGCATCCAGGATCTGCTCCGTGAGCAGGCTGTCCTTAGCCCAGTTTTTCGGCGTTTTCATAACATTGTTCATGTATTCCAGGCAAGTGAACGTATCGAATCCCATGTTGGCAAATACTTTGTTTCTATTATAGAACGCGCCTCTGTGGTTATGGATCGCATGGGTCCCATAGCCCAGCTGCTTGAAATCATACGGTGCCGCTTCACAGGTCTTTTCTGTCAGAACGCTCTTGTACGGGTATTCCCCCGGTCCGAAGAACTTGGCACTGATTCCGGTCATGACCTCAAATTCCACGTTGGCCGTTCCTGCACCCACCGCCGGAACTGTCAGGTATCCAGAGGAATATTCCTTCATAAGTTTCCGGAAATTCGGTACCGGATCTTTCGAGAATTTCACATCTTTGACACGCGTCGGATCGATAAAGGATTCCAGCTGCAAATAAATGATGTTCGGCTTGCTTTTCACATCGGTATCATCATCTTTTCCCGGTGTATAGATGTTATCTTCTCCCAGTTCACCCTTGCTGAAAATCCCCTCTATTTCTTCTTTTGAATAATCCCTCGGCTTGTCGATACCCGTATCGATCCACGTCACCATGAAGCTGTATACTACGCCGTTATCGCTGTATCCTGTCGCCAGATTGGCAAAGAATGTATCCAGTACACCAGTCTTGGTATTGATTTTTATAACGCCAACTGTCAGAAGTCCGATGATAAGGATCACGGCGATGACCTGTTTATACTGGATCTTGCGATCAAGCTTCGGCGCCTTGCGGAACAAAATCACGCCGCCAAAAACAAGGAGCGCTATCCCGACTATGGCCAGTATCAGCGTCACCGTTGAAAAATATGTGGTGATGATAGCCGCACCATCCTTCAAATTGCTGAAATCCTTAACGGTAAACGGCGTCATCCGGTTGGAAAGGATCACGCCATTGGCGATACCAACTGCCATCGGGATCATTCCCAGCAGAACCAGAGCGAAAATTCGCCGGCGGAACAACATGGACAGGGAAATGATCGCAAAAATCAGCAGCACATTAGAAATGGACACCAGCGGATGCCCAAATAAAAATGCCATACTCTGGATCAGCGAATGCCGCGCCAGCGTTTCGATCACAAGATCAATACCCACCGCAATGACAAACAGCAAAACCAGATAATTTTTCAGATATTTTCTGTAAAAGTTTCTGAGTTTCTCCATATATCTCTATCTCCTACGTGTTTTATATCGTTTGTTTTGCAGATGCGACTCCATTGGCGATGTCTGCAAATTCATTCATATCCAAAGTTTCTGCCCTTCGTACCGGATCGATACCTGCTTTTTCTAAAATAGTGCGGATCTCGTCTTTTGAAAGACCGTAAGTACCTGTCAGCGAATTGAGAAGAGTCTTTCGTCTCTGACCAAATCCAGCTTTGATGCAGGCAAAGAAAGCCTTTTCATCGATAAGGTCGACAGGCGTTTCTTTTCGTATGGTAAGTTTCAGCACAGCAGAATCCACCTTCGGTCTCGGCACGAACACTTCCTTCGGCACAGAAATCACCTGCTCCACCTCACAGTAATACTGAACGGCAGCAGAAATCGCCCCGTAAGTTTTGTTCCCCGGAGATGCCTTGATCCGGTCAGCCACTTCTTTCTGCATCATGACCGTTATGCTCTCTGCATGGATGGAGTTTTCCAGAATGTGCATGATGATCGGCGTCGTGATGTAGTATGGCAGATTGCCGATGATCTTCACATCACCGGTGAAATTCCCCAGCTGCCTCTGCTCGTCGATGATCCCATTGAGATCGGTCTTCAAAATATCCTGATTGATGACCTCAACGTTATCGTACTCTGCCAGAGTCTCCCCCAGGATCGGGATGAGTTTACTGTCGATCTCGATAGCTATGACCTTCGCTGCCTGCTGAGCAGCCTCCGCCGTCAGCACACCGATCCCCGGTCCGATCTCGATGACCAGATCTTTTTCGCTCGGGTCTGCGCCTTCTACGATCCGTTCGATCACGTGTTTATCCGTAATAAAATTCTGTCCCAGGCTCTTCGAGAGCTGAAACCTGTGTTTTTCCTTGATTGCCTCGATAGTCGAGGGGGCATATAATTTCATCTATAACTCCTGAACCGCCTGTTCGAAGGCGTCTCTTTCTATTCCAAAGCTGTTGAGCCGCTGCAGCATGACCTTCCCGTTGCCATAGCCGATCCCCAGGATCTTTCCCAGTTTTTCTCTTCTCGCTGCCGAGTCAGCTTGTCCGATGAGCCCTGCATCCAGCAGATCTTTCTGCAAAAAAACCGGCGCAGCCGGTTTTGCATCAAAAGAACCGTGTGCTTTTCGAAGAGCTTCTCTGATGCTTTCCGGATCTGCGTTTTCGATGCCTATATCGCCCTTCTTCGTAGCGGCTTTGCGATCTAAAAACGCCTGTCTCGCCTCCGGAAACTTCTCCATTATCCTGCGGCGGATCTGCTCACCAGCGTGGTCCGGATCAGTAAAGACAATGATGCCGGGACCGTTGTATGCTTCTTCGATCAGCTTCCAAGTCTTATTTGTTATACCATATCCATGTGTTTCTATTGTGATGGCGTCAACACTTTTTTTGATTGCCGCCGTGTCATCCCGGCCCTCCACGACCAGGATCTCCCGTATTTTAGGCAGAGGAGCAACTGCTGCGATCCTGGAAACTGCCTTGTTTTTATCCTGCATCATTGGCTGCTGTCCCCTTTCTGACCGCCGGTACTGGAATCGTCGCGGTCTGTGATCTCGCTCGGGAACATATAAAGTACCTCTCCCGGCTTGATCAGGCGTAGTTGCTGCCGTGCCTGTGCCTCGATGTTTTCCGGCGTTTCAGCGTTTTCCAGTTCTTTCTGCAGTTCTGCTTTCTGCTGTTTCAGAGCCTGCTGTTCTTTTTTTGTATCATATTGCTCTTTTTTCAGCGAAATGATATTGAAAACGAGCAGGAACACTAAAAGGACGATGATCGCGATCGTGATCCCCGTTATTATTTTTCTCCGGGTCTTGCTTCTGCGGATGGCTCGCTTGCCTCTGGTGTTCTGCTGTTTGGCGCGCAGCTCCTTTTCTTCCTTTTTTTCTTTCTCTGCACGCCTTTTTTGCTGCCGCCGGGCGCGGGCTTCCTCCATGTCGATGACCTGGCTGTTATTTTTAAATTCTTTGCTTCGTCTGTTTTTTCCCATGTTTTGATTATAGCACAGCACATTTTTTTCCACAACAAAAGACCCGTGAAAAATCCCAGTCCTGCATGGACGGACAGCTTTCCCCAGGCGCAGTAATAAAGAAACATGGATATAATAAGGGTGGTTACTGACCAGAAGAGGATCTCGACCATCGCGCGAGCCAAGGGGTGCGCAGATTGCCATCCACCCCCTCCGGCGGGGTGGCTCTGTCGGAGTTGCCAGCTATCCCCTCCGGCACGGTGGCTCTGTCGGAGTTGCCAGCTGTCTCTTCCGGCACGGTGGCTCTGTCGGAGTTGCCAACTGTCTCTTCCGGCACGGCGAAGCCTTTGCAGAAACAAGCTGCGGATCTGCCAGATGCTTTCCACGAAAACTCCAGCAGCCATCATCACAGTAAATGTTCGAACCTGCTCCATGATCAACACTGTCACCTGCATCGTTATTTCATCAGTTTTGCCAGAAATCCACGATCGCCCTTTTCCTTGACCTTCACATACATGAGGGAGTGGATCACGCCGGTGATCTGCGCTATCCCTTCCGTCAGGTCCAGCATATGGATATGCAGATCCTCGCCGCGGATCACCATCGCTCCCTGTCGCAGCGACGCCCGGATCTCCTCCTCGTCAAAGCTGTCGATCTCCCGAATATCCGTGATCGTCATCTTTTCGCGATTATCAATCTGAACACTATGATTTTCCATATCGCTCCTCCTTCTGATTTTAAGGTCTTCGGCGGCAGGATTCATCTGCCTGATGTATGGCTGCTGATCGCTGAATCGGTACCGCTGATCGCTAAATCGGCAGCCGCCGATTGCCTGAATGCATTCTCCTGATTCACAATATGCTGAGAGGGTGGGATTCAGAACCAGATTTGCGGATTAGTTCGGGTATTTGGTTTCGGTAAAATACCGCAAATTGGGATCTGGATGCTGCTAAAAGTTATTTTACCGGTGGCGAGTGGATTAGGTGATGGCGAAAATATCCTAATCCCCACCTTTTACTTGCTATCGCGTTATTTTTTCGATACCCTAATTACGTTTAACTGCGAAAAATCCCCTGCGGACTCTTTGCAGAAGAAAACAGGTTATTTTATGCGTTTCGAGTGAAAACGTGAAGAGCTGCGGCGAGCGTTGCAAAGCTCGGTGGAACTTGGTATACTGTGATTTAAGAACAGAAATGGATGGTGGCTTCATGAAAATTTCCAGAAAAAAATCACATATGCTTCTGGTCGTAGTGGTGGCCGGGATCTTTGCAGCAGCGTCGGCATGCCTGGCGGTACTGGGAGTTTTCATCTACAAAACTGCCGCCAGCGACCAGTCACAGCAGGATCTGAGCCACGCGTCAGAATATCTGCAGAAGCAGGCGCGAAGCTGCAGCGATGCGGGCGATCTTCGGATCGCGACACTGAGCGGACAGATCTCGGCACTGGTTCTTTCGGAGCGAAAAAACGGAGAGGATCGGGAACTTTGGATCTTTGTAGAAGATGGCTATCTGCGTTCGGCGTCGGTGAAATCCGGCGAGACGGTTTCTGCAAAGGACGGAAAAAAGATCACGCCGCTTCGGTCGATGGATCCGCGAATTACCGGGTCGGATCTTTTAGAAATTTCGATGCGGAGCGAATCGGCTTCGGCTGTATGCCGGGTTTGGATCCCGGGGATCGGAGGCGGAAATGAATAAGAAGATTTCTGTAAAAACCCGGGTTCTGATCATCCTGCTGGCGATTTTTGTTTTTCTCATAGCAGCGCTATCCGTCAGCATCTGCATGTTTGTAAAAGCAGATAATGTTGCTGCACAGGCTGAAAGACTGGAACGTGTCGTCAGGGAGACTGACTCACTGGGAGAAGTCCTGAAAGCCTCAGACGGCGACACGAAAGCAGGGGCGGAGCTTTTGCCGGAGCACCGCGGAGCGGAGGTGTCCGAAAACTCTATAACACTATATTATACGGAAAAGTTTGAACCATCATCAAAAAGCGATTACAAATATCGTGTGCCGATCCTGCTGACTCCCGGCAAAGACGGCAGTTGCGACAGCTGGCAGATCAGCTGGTTTACGAAAGCGGGAAAAAAGGCGTTTTACAAGATGGAGTTTAAAAGCATCGCGCAGTAGGATCGTCAGAAAAAAATGGCCTGCACAGAATCAATCAGAAGAAAACAACCACCGAAAAACAGGGAGCTACTAAAACATGCGACAAAATAAAAATCGCGGACAACTGAATAGCATGAGCATTTGCGCGACAGCACTTTTTATATCACTGCTGATTTTTCTGCTGACATGCTTTTCGGCGGTGACTTATTACTCCGCAGAGCAAAAACTGGTGCAGGCTCAAGCAGCGGAATCCCACAGCCAGGAATACTTCGCAGCGGAATCGACCGCGTCGGAGATCATCGAATCCTTTTATCAGGAGCGACGAGAAACCTCCGCCAACCTCAACGGACGCTCTGTTTACGAATCCGATCAAGGCGACGTCGAAGTTACAAAAATCGATAACGTGATTTACTTCTCAGTGCCGGCAGGAGGCGGGAACATTTTAAATGTGGAGGCAAAGGCTTCGAAAAAACAAATCGTGATCCAAAGGTGGCAGCTGGAAAAGGAATAGGGGGATATCTGATCCCGGCGATAGCCGAGCAAATCTATGAGACGAGTTATTGCGTCATGCTGATTTCATCCTTGAATTCCCAGATCGAAAATTATCTGCTCTAATTGGGAATTAATCTCTCGATTCAGATGTTTGCTCGCATCATGAATTCCCAGATTTGATTTTTTCAAAGTCATATGGGAAGTCCAATACTGTAAATGTTTCAAGATCCAGGTCCCGCACTCGTTATGATTCCTCAAATGACATAAAAACTATTTATCTGGGAACTGTTTTCTCTACGTTGTAAATATTTTGTAAAGCAGTTCCCAGTTTGCTGTTTTATTTTGAAAAATGGGAATTCATGAAGGAAGGAACAGCTGATAAGCAGTAAAAAATCCAAATCAAGATCATTTTTTTCGTGATCTGGGAATTCATGATTTCCTGGATCACGCACCACTAAGAACAACCGCCGGTCCAACATTTTAACAGAACCTAAAAGACGTTGCGAAGTCAGTATCCGCGGACCGGCTGGCAAGAAAAAGGGCAGCCGCACCGGATTTCATTCACCCGGCACGATTGCCCTTTTATGCAGTTTCTTCGACTATAATATGCTTGCCCCGCGACTTCTCTACGGCAGATAATTCAGCGGATTTCTCGGTTCTCCGTTGAACCGGATCTCGAAATGCACGTGCGGACCGGTACTTCTGCCGGTATTTCCCGACTTGGCGATCGGTTGTCCCTGGTAGACTTTATCGCCCTTCTTGACCAGCAGTTTACTGTTATGCGCGTACCTGGTTTCCTGCCCGTTCTGATGGTCGATCATGACCACGTTACCGTAGGAGCCGCTGTACTGCGCTTCAACAACGGTACCGCCGTCTGCGGCATAGACTGTCGTTCCAACGCTTACAGCCAGGTCAACGCCCTTATGCTGTCTGCCCCAGCGCGATCCGAATCCGGACGTCTGCGTAAAGCTGTCCTTAAGCGGCCAGATGTACTTGCCGGATCCCACCGTCGGCGGTCTTTCTTTCGTACCTACCAGTACGACCTCTGTGACCGGTTCTTCCTTCACGGTAGTTACCAGATCTTCTTCCTCCACCTTCTTGCCGTTCTGCAACGTAACGCGAGCGGTGATTTCCGAAAGCCCATCTGATCCGGCCTGCTGAGTTTCTGTCATGCCTTCATAAATATCAGCTGATTTCTGCTCTTCCACTTTATGCTCTATGACCTTGTCATACGTGATCTTTTCGACCACCTCGTAGGTCAGCACCGGCGCCTGCTGTTTTACGATGATATTGCTGCCCACTTCCAGTTTCTTTGAGTTGACGCCTTTGTTATCCGCCAGCAGCTGATCCTCCCATACATCATACTTCTTAGCGATGCTGTGTAGAGTATCTCCTGCTACGACTTTATGTACGGTTTCCTTCTCGCCGCTGGTGCAGAGAAGATCTACCATCTCTTCCTCTGAATGAAGATCTTCCAGGTCGGTGTTTGCCGTCTTGATATCAACCTTTTCCAGGAAACGGACCGATTCGACTTCGATATTGTCTCCCTGTTTCGTATACTTGTCAGCAACGTCTTTAATCGCTTTCTCTGCCGTTTTACGATCCTGTACCGCGCCGATCTTTTTGCCATTCACGTAAATCCCAGTTGCCTTTACCTTCAGGTCGCCCATGTATGTCAGTCGTTTCAGCACCTGCTCGGAATTATCGATCTGTGATTCATCCAAAGCCAGCTTCCGATGGAATGTGATATCATCCTTGGCATCGATGACGATTTTCATATTCTTTTCTTCCGTCAAAGCACCCTGCACCAGATCAGTGATCTGCAGCACATCATCCTTTTCTTTCACAAGCCCCAGCTTCTGACCATTGTAGGAATACTCATACGCCGTGCAGTAGTTCAACACTCCGGCAGCTCCCATTACAACCATCATCGCAATGGCAAACACCATCAGCATGCCCTTCTTGTGATCTTCCGAATAACGCTTGAGACGTTCCAGTTTCTGCCCCAGTCTGCTCTTCTCATACGCAGCCTTCCTCTGGATCGACCGCAGATAAGCAGCCGCTCTGGCCTTTTCCTGACGCTCCTGACGTTCTTCCGCCAGCTTCGTCTGTTCCTCTTCCGTCGAAGCCTGTTTTTCCGCCTTGCTCTTGATCCCTAAAAGATCTCGCAGCAAATAGGTAGGATGCTTGTTCACCTTCGTCTTGATCTGTACACCCTGAACATTTACGATCCCGCCGCCCATCTCAGCGTCGGCTTTGCTCTGTTCTTCCAGACGAGCTTTCGCATCCGCAAGACGTCTCTTCTCCTGTTTGTGGCGCTCCTTTGCTTCCAGCTTCCGTGCTTTCTCTGCACGTTTTCTGGCCACCTTTTCCAGACGGTGTTTCCGCACTTCCTCCTTGTGCCGCTGTTTTTCCTCAGCCTTCAGCCGCGCCCTTTCTGCCCTTGTACGAATGACAGCTTCGGCTTTCGCCTTTTCCTGCGCCGTTTTCAGCTGCTGCATCTGCAGTCTCAGATTCTGCTCCTGAGAAACCTGTTCCTGCGCTTGCACCAGCTCCTCCACCTTGGCTTTCTGGCTTTCCGATAATTTTTCTGTATGTTTTCCGGCGATCGAAGAAATGGCATCGAATACTTTTTCCTGCCGTTTCTGCTGGTGCTGCAAATTCTCCTTCAGCGATTCCAGCTGTTCTTTCTTCGTCTCCCCGGTGATTTTCGCTGTTTCTCCAAAAAAAGCGGCTTTTTCTTCCGGCGACGCCATGTCTGCTGTTTCTCCGACAGTGCTCTTGACCGGAACGCTACCAACCTTGTGAACGCTACCAATCTTGTGCTTTTCCGCCTCTTCTCGTGCCTTGCGCTCCGCTTCCATGGCCTCCAAAGCTTTCTTACGAGCGACTTCCTTGGCCTTTTTTTCCGCCTCCAGCGCTTCCAGACGTTTCCGCTCTGCCTCTTCACTGATTTTCGCAGCACGCTTCTCTGCTTCCAGGGCTTTCTGGTGCTCCGCCTCGATCTGCAGCTGACGTTTTCTCGCTTCTTCTTCCCGGCGTTGCTTTTTCTGCATATCTTCCTGCAAACCCTTGATAACGGCCTGCTCTGCCGCACGGATCTCCTTTTTGTCCGCAGCAGGCGTTACACCGCCTCGTGCTCCCGGAGCATCCGGCAGCTGTGACGCTTTCCTGGTCTGTACAGACTGCGCATTCTGCAAAGGCTGCTGCTCATGGATCTGCTGCTCCACACGCTGCGCGGCTCCGATCGGATCTCCGGCCTGCTGTTTTTTCAGGGAATCCATGCTGCTGCGCAGTCCCTGAAGTTTTTTCAGCATTGCTCGGCCTTCTTCGCTTTCTGCCATCTGCGCCAGCATTTCCTTTCGAGTCGGGCGGCTTGCCTGTTTCAGCGCATCATCCACCGTATGGTGCTGCGGTGCTCCCGCTCCCGGCGCTGTTGTTGGCGCTCCAGTCGGCTGCGGTGCTCCCGTTACAGATCCGGCAGTGCTATTCCCTTCAGGAACGCCCGGCTGCTGCGGTGCTCCCGGCTGAGGAACCACCTGCTCCGCCTGCGGAGCAGGCTTTGCAGTATCCGGCTGCTGACCGCTGTCACCTGCCGGCTCTACTCCTGCATGAACTGTTCTATTTTTGTTCGACTTACTTCTCCAAAGCATTGACATTTTTCTCCTGTTTCAAGCATTCCCGTATCTTTACACAGCGGACATTCGTAGTGGATATCCATATAATCCAGCTCAAATCCATTGTCTGTAAGGAGGAACGCTTTTTCTGTATTGAGGGTGCTCGCGGTCTCTTTGATCCGTTCCGAGACTTCCCTTTTATCGACCGTATCGGAGATGATAATGCGAGAAAGCTCACGGCTTCCTGCAGCCAGCTCGTCATCGATCTGCTTGATCCGCGGCACTTTCGCATATACTTCTCTGCGATGTGCCTCGGCTTCTTTTTCTTCTTTATGGCGCAGTGTTTCGTAATACTGCGAGATTTCTGTAAGGGTCAGCTCCTTGCGCTTACCGCTCTTGTCCTTGCCGGTCCGTTCTTCATACCAGTTGACCAGCACTTTATTGACATAGTTGATATTAGGATTAGCGATGCCTGTCGTCTTGGAACAGGCCTCCAGAACCTTATCCAGCGAAAACTCCATTTCTTCAAACCACGTATCCATGATCTTCCGCTCCTGCTCCGTCGCATTGCGTGAAAAGCCGAGAGCCTGAAAGATCCGCTTGTACATATGGTTTTTTTTGTCCGCTTCGCTCAAGTATTTTTCGACAGCAGCCACGTCCCGAAAACCTCTCTGAGTCCAGCCATTGATCACTGCTGCGATATATTTGATATTTGTTTTCTTGCGTTTGACACAATAGGCATAGCCGTAGGCGATCACCTCCGGCGTCGCATTGAAATCGTTGATCCAGGATACGATCTCCAGCATTTCCGTGCCGCTGAGCACACTGCCGCTGGCCTTTTCGATCGCCTGGAACATTTCCTGGATCTCCTTGTCTCCCATGGCTGCCTGCATGCTCTGATCCAGACCGACAGGACGTTTCGATTCTTTGTCACCGTAGAACTGCTCTTTTAACAGCACAAACTCTACGTCGTAATCGAATTTATCCGCTGATTCACGACGGATCTTGCGGATCACACCCATCTTCTCCCAGTAGGTCCAGGCTCGCAGTACATCCTCATGCTCCATCGACAAATACTTGGCGATCTCCTCATTGGTGATCTCCTGCCCCAGATCCGCATACATCTGTGCGAACAGGTAGACTTTAACGAAGTCCCCTGGTGCAGCCGCCATGTATTCATTGATGAACAGATTTTCCACGCTTGTATCCAGCAGAAAATAATCCTTTATCTTCTCCCGTCTGAAAGTCATTAAAACATCCCTCCGGCATCCGGAATATTTCCTGACGCTTTATCTTTAAACTGGGTGTAGCGCTCGATCCATGCCACATCTACACTGCCCGTAGGTCCACTTCGATGCTTGGCCACAATGACCTCGCACTCCCCTGGTTTTTCGGTATCTTCTTTATTATAATATTCATCCCGGTACAGGAAAATAACGATATCGGCATCCTGCTCGATGGACCCTGATTCTCTCAGGTCGGAAAGCATCGGCCGGTGATCCGTTCTCTGTTCCGGTGCTCGGGAAAGCTGGGACAGCACCAGGACCGGGCAGTCCAGCTCTCTGGCAAGGAGTTTTAAGTTACGGGAGATCACAGAGATCTCCTGTGTTCTGGAATCCGCCTTGCCCTCCGGATTCATCAGCTGCAGATAGTCGATGATCACAAGATCGAGACCTGCCTCCGCTTTGAGACGGCGGCATTTGCTCTTCATCTCCATGATACTGATCCCTGCCGTATCATCGATATGTATATTGCTGTTTGACAGAATATCCAGCGCCACGTTGAGATCATCCCAGTCCCGGCGTTCCAGACGTCCTGTTTTCAAGGTCTGCAGATCGACCTTGGATTCCATCGAAAGAAGTCTCTGGGTGAGCTGCTCCTTAGCCATTTCCAGACTGAAGATCATCACAGACGCTTTTCCCTTGACCGCGGCATTACGCGCCAGAGACAGGGCGAACGCCGTCTTTCCCATGGCAGGTCTTGCTGCCAGGATGATCAGGTCGGATTTCTGCATACCGGACGTCATTTCGTCCAGCTTGGAAAATCCTGTGGTGATCCCGGTAAGACCACCGTCCATCTGTTCTGCTCTGTCGATGATGGCCAGGTTTTCTACCAGCACATCCCGGATATGAGAATACTGTCCCTTCTGCCGGGCTTGTGATATCTCGAATATCCCGCTTTCTGCGTAGTCCAGCATCTGGTTGGCATCCATCGTTCCGTCATAACCCTTGGTCACGATATCATCCGCCGTTTCGATAAGCCGGCGCACAGAAGCCTTTTCTGCCACGATCCTGCCGTACTCCATGGCATTGGATGTGGTCGGCGTCATGGAGGACAAAGATGCGATATATGCTCTGCCGCCCACCATTTCAAGGCTGTTTCTCTTTTTTAATTCTTCTGCGACTGTCAGCGCATCCACAGGTGCATTCTTGCGATTCAGGTCGATCATTGCCTGGAAGATCTCCTTGTGATTTTCATCATAAAAATCAGCCGGTTTCACAACCTCCATCACGTCAAAAAGTGCATCCTTGGAAAGCATGGCAGCCCCCAGTACAGATTTCTCTGCCTCCGCACTGTGTGGAGGTACTCTTCCTTCCATATATATTCCCTTCTGTCTGCAAAATCACCTCCGGTGATTTTTCCCTATGCTATGGTAACCGATACTTTCAGCTGTGCGGATATCTCAGTGAACAGCTTCAGCGTCACTTCTGTTTCTCCCGCCTGCTTGATCGGGGTCTTCATTTCAATCTTTTTCTTGTCGATCTTCATGCCTTCCTGTTTTTCCAGTGCTTCCGCAATATCCTTGGAAGTGATGGATCCGAACAGCTTGCCGGAATCCCCGCCCTTGGATTCGATCTTTAAAGTTATTTTTTCCAGTTTCGCAGCCATTTCCTTAGCTGCAGCTTTCTGTTCTTCCAGTTTTTCTGCTGCGATCGCTTTCTGCTTTTCCAGACTGCGGATGTTTCCTTCGGTCGCTTCCTTGGCAAGTCCTTTCGGCAGCAGCATATTTCTGGCATAACCGTCGCTTACTTTTACTACATCTCCCGCTTTACCGGATCCCTTTACATCTTTCATTAAAATAACTATCATAATTTTATCCTCCTAATGTGAAGTTCCTAAGAATTTTTTTCATTTAACGCTTCGCGGATGCGGATGAGGATCTCTTCCGGAGACATCTCCACCTGCGCTCCCGCAGTATTGAGATGCCCGCCGCCGCCGAATTTTTCCATCACGACCTGCACGTTGACATCCCCTAAAGACCTGGCGCTGACAACGGTTTTGCCATACTCGTTCTGTCCGGCGACGAAACTTGCCCGGATGCCCCGGATGGTCAAAAGCTCATCCGCCACCTGGGAATTGAGTATCTGGGAATTAGGGTTCTGTCCCGGACAGATGGACATAGCGATCCCTCCGTCAAAGAACTGGGCGTTGGCAATGCACATAGCCCGCACTTTGAAGCTTTCAGTATTCGCCTGGAAATACCGCCGTACATGCTCCAGGTCGGCTCCTGCACGCCGCAGCCAGGACGCAGCCTCGAAAGTCCGCACACCCGCCTTTACAGCAAATCGGTTGGTATCCACCATGATGCCTGCCAGCAGTGCGTTCGCTTCCATATTCGTCAGTGTCCGTTTTTCACAGGCGTACTGTATGATCTCTGTCACCAGCTCGGAGGCCGACGATGCATACGATTCCATATAGGAAAGAAGCAGATCCGAGAAGCAGTCTTCTGCACGCCTGTGATGGTCGATGACCACAGTCCGGCCTACTTTCATGATCAGCGCGTTCGATTCCACCAGGATCGGACGGTGAGCATCCACCACGACCACCAGGGAATTCTCGTCTACCAGATTGAGAGCCTTTTCCGGAGAAACGAATTCATAATATCCCGTTTCCTTGGCTTCATCAGCAATCGCTGTCAGCGCATCATTATAAGGTCCCAGGACTACATAGGCTTCCTTGCCCATGCTTTCGGCGATCCGATAAATCCCCAGAGAAGCTCCGAAGCTGTCCATATCCGGGTTTCTGTGTCCCATGACGAAGATCCGGGAAGACTGGCTGATGAGCAGTTTCAGCGCGTGAGCGATGATCCGGGATTTTCCCTTATTGCTCTTCTCCACGCTCTGGGATTTGCCCCCATAATATTCGAAGTTCTTGATGTTCTTGATGATAGCCTGATCGCCTCCGCGTCCCAGTGCCAGATCCAGGGCGTCTTCCGCGTAGGTTTCACAGTCTGCCAGCGTCTTGCCGCCGATGCCCACTCCGATACTGAGGGTCACAGGGAAGTCCGCTTCCGTTTCGATTTCCTTGGCTTCATCCAGGATGCAAAACTTATCGTCCACCAGTCTCTGCAGATTCCCGTGGGTCAGGCAGATCTCATAGAGATGCTCACGATACCGCACTACTGCTGCGCCAAGTTTTTCTCCCCAGCTGCGGATCAGGCGATCGATCTCTGTGGAGATCGCCAGTTCCCGCTCGTCTCCTGCGCTGGCTGTCAGTTCATCAAAATTATCTACGTTGATGACTGCGATACATGCCTTCTCGTCGTTGTACATATCCTTGAGCACTTCATACGAAGTCACATCGATGAAGCTCATCATGATGCTGGCTGTTTCTCCTTCTCCAATGAATTCACTCAGGATCTTAAACGATTTGTCATTGCTGTCCAGGTACAGATTTGTTTCGTTTTGTGCTGCCTCGATCAATTCCGCCGGCTTGATCCGTGTCAACTCGAAAATGTCCCTGCCGATAATCCCATCGTACTTGAACACCTCTGCGATCTTACTGCTCGCCCGCGTGATCTTTCCGTTGAGATTTACAAAACACAAGGGGATCTGCGAATAATGTGCCAGCAGTTTTTCCACTCTTCCTACATACATTGTACTAACTCCTCTTACCGTCGCTTCTTGCTTTCGTGATACAGCAGTCTGTATTTAAAGCTGAAAATAAGATCGAATATTCCCAGCATAACGATGATGCTCCTGCCCATGTAAATGTTCCACAGAACAATGGTCAGAGCCAGCGCAAAACCCTTCGGTATATGTTTTACATAAAACAGCATGAAAATCACCGAAGCGCCCTGCAGGTACATGACAAAGTCGAACAGCAGGTCCATATTAGTATAAAACGCGCTGTTTTCTACCGATCCGGTCATCGTCGCCAGCCATACGATCATGTAAATGGCCACCAGCACGAACACGGCTGTGTTCGGCATGTCAAATTCCCTGAACCGCGGCATTCTGCTCACTTCTCCGCGCCGTGACAGGGATTTGCTCAAAATCAAATATGCGATGTACGAGGTCAGGCATGACAGGATCATGATGCAGGCCGGGATCAATTTCAGCGCTTCATCGTAGACTGCCGTCAGAAGCTTGACCCGTTCTGCCATGTCGTGCGACTCCAGTTTCAGCGCTTTGATGACCGTTGGATCCTGAGCTGCTGCCTTAGAGATCTCTTCTACCGACCCGTGGAGCTGCGACAGCACACCGTCTCCCACCATGGATGCTCCCATGAATATCACGGCTGCTGCTGCACAAATGGTGATCACACTGATCAGCACCACGTCATACGGGTTTCTCCCGCCCTTTGTAATGTAGCGAGGCATCACCAGAAATGGTGCAACTACTGTTATAAACAATATCATCAAAAGATACATTCTATTTTCCTTTGCCTTCCGTTTCCTTTTCCTTATTTCCCTTTAGAATGTGCATGAATTCTTCGCCTGTGATCGTCTCTTTTTCATAAAGATACTTTGCAAGCTCGTCCAGCTTCTCCCGGTTTTCTTCCAGGATCTCACAGGCTTTTTTATGCTGCTTTCGCACGATCTCTACTACTGCTCGATCGATTTCCTGCTGCGTCTGCGGCGAACAGCTTAAAGATGTGTCTCCGCCCAGATACTGGTTGTTGACCGTTTCCATCGCAACCATGTCGAAGTCGCTGCTCATGCCATACTGCGTAATCATGGCTCTTGCCAGTTTGGTCGCCTGCTCGATGTCGTTGGACGCTCCCGTCGTGATGGAGCCGAACTGGGTTTCTTCTGCCGCCCGTCCGCCGGTCAGGGTCGCGATCTTGTTTTCGATTTCTTCCTTGCTCATCAGATAATGATTGCCCTCATCGATCTGCATGGTATACCCAAGGGCGCCTGATGTGCGTGGCACGATGGTGATTTTTTCTACCGGTGCAGAATGGCTCTGCTTAGCTGCCACGAGAGCATGTCCGATTTCGTGATAAGCCACGATATGTTTTTCTTTATCTGTGAGTATCGCATTCTTCTTCTGATATCCTGCGATGACCACTTCGATACTTTCTTCCAGGTCTTCCTGTGTCACATGATGCCGGTTGTCCCGCACGGCTCTCAGTGCCGCTTCATTGACGATGTTGGCCAGCTCCGCACCGGACGCACCGGATGCCATACGCGCGATCTTCTGATAGTCCACGTGTTTATCCATACGCACTTTCTTCGCATGGACTTTCAGTATATCCTCTCTGCCTTTAAGATCAGGCAGTTCTACCGGAACTCTCCGGTCAAAGCGTCCCGGACGCAGCAGTGCAGGATCCAGGGATTCCGGACGGTTGGTCGCGGCCAGCAAAATGACCCCGTTGTTTTCTTCAAAGCCATCCATTTCGGTCAGCAGCTGGTTCAGCGTCTGCTCCCGTTCATCATTGCCCATGACTCTGCCGTCACGCTTCTGTCCGATGGCGTCGATCTCGTCGATAAAGACGATGCATGGAGCCTTTTCCTTGGCCTGCTTAAAAAGGTCGCGCACTTTAGAAGCACCCATGCCGACAAACATTTCTACAAACTCCGAGCCGGACATGGAGAAAAACGGCACGTTGGACTCTCCTGCCACCGCCTTTGCAAGCATGGTCTTACCGGTTCCCGGAGGGCCTACCAGCAGTACGCCCTTCGGCATGGAAGCTCCGATCTCTCTGTACTTGCTCGGATCGTGAAGATATTCCACGATCTCTGCGAGATTTTCCTTGGCCTCATCTTCTCCTGCCACGTCGTCAAACCTGATCCCTTCGGAGGATTTGACGTAGATCTTGGCGTTGCTCTTGCCCATACCGAACATCATGGAGTTGCCGCCGGCCTTGTCCATCATCTTCTTCGACATGTACCGCCCCAGGAATATAAAGAGAGCGATCGGCAGCACCCAGTACATCAGCAGGGATACCCACGGGGATGTCTGACGCTGTATCTCGCCGGAGAATTTCGCACCGGATTCGTACAGTCGTTTCGTCAGTTCATCATCGTTTACCATGCCGGTCTTATATATGATGTCCTTGTCTTTTTTATCTGTAAATATGATTTCGTTTTCCTGCGCCTTGATCTCCACCTTGCCGATCTGTTTGTTTTCAGTCATGGAAATGAACTTGCTGTAATCCACTTCCTCCACCTGACGCTGCTGCATCCATGGCATCAGAACCAGGTTGCCGAGTAAAATCAGCAGCATAACGATCGTATAGTAGAAAAACAACGGCTTTTTCGGTCGTTTTACCTCATTCATACAGTTTTCTCCTCTGAATATAATTCAACGTAGTATTATACCATAGTTAGACGGCTTCCGTAAACAGCGGCAGGGAAAAAACAAAGCAGCTTCCTCGCTCTTCTTCTGATGTTACCGTTATTTTGCCGCCGTGACCGCGGATGATCTGTTCGGAAAGACTGAGTCCCAGACCGCTGCCGGCCCGGCGTTTTTTCGTCTGCGGACTGCGGTAGAAGTTTTCAAAGATATGCTTGAGATCTTCCGATGAAATGCCAACACCATCGTCTGTCACAGAAACATAAAAGTTTCCGGCATCCCTGTCGATGCCGCAGTTTACAGCGATCATCCCGCCTTCTTCCGTCGCCTTGACTGCATTGTTGAAAATATTCTCAAAAACCTGCTCGATCCGCTTCACGTCAGCAAGCACAAAATCATCCTCTTTGATCCCACCTTCTACGGCAAAGCGGAACTCCCGGTTTTCCATAGCAAATTCGCTGCCGCTTTCATGAAAATCATCTATGTGGGACGCGTAGATCTGTTCGACCAGATCTTTGCAGCTGATCTTCTCGAATTCATAGTGGAACCGGTTGGCTTCCAGCTTGCTGAGCATGGAGATATCATCCACCAGCCGAGTCAGGGATCTGGCCTTGTTTGCAATAGTATCGACAGCTTTGTTCCGGTCTTCCTCGGTCCGGATGACGCCTTTCTGGATGGCTTCGGAATACCCTTGGATGTAGGTGATCGGCGTTTTTAAGTCATGAGAAATATAGGACAGCATCAGCTGCCGGTTCTTGTTGTTTTCTGCGATCTTGCGTTCCGCCTCGATCCGCTCTGTCACATCCCTGAACACGCCTTCCACGGCAACGACTCTGCCACCTGCCTTTTTTCTGGTCACAAGACACTGGAGGTTTAAGATCTCGCCATTTTTCGATTCCACCGTAACGATGCAGTCCTTAAAGCAGTCATCAGCGTCTCCAAGCAGCTCTTCCATCAGCTGACGATCATCCTCCAGTGCGATCTCTACGTGAAGCTTGCTGTTGTTGTAAAAGTCCTGCGGTGTATATCCCAGCAGCGTTTCCGCCGCAGGGCTTACCAGAGAAAACCGCGGATACGGAACAAGCACATAATAAAAGATAATGTCCTGAGACGTTTCCGCAAACTCCGAAAGGTAGTCTTCTTTTAGTGACTCCTCGTTACGCATCTGCAGACGATAAAGAACCGCAAAGCTTACATTTTGCACCATCAGAAGGAACATCCCTGCACAAAGCCACAAGATCACCTGCGGGGTGTTTTCATTGCCGTAAATAAGGAAATCGTAAAGAGATAAAAACAGGCCACTGACGCCGAACACCAGCAGCCCCAGCACTTTGATGATAAACTGAAAATCCCATTTCACTAAAATAATGTACAGGATCATGATGACGGCCACCAGCTTGAACACCAGCAGCAATACATAGACCCCCTGCGTCACGCCGTAATAGTACATATAGACAGTGAAGAATCCAATGCAGATGATCCCGTATTTTAATGCGAAATAATGGTGCGGAATATTTTTGATGGTATTGCAGGCATACACCGTTCCTACCAATGCCGCCACCTGGCATACCTCACTGCTGAGGTATGCGACTGACCGAACGTTCGTCGTGTTTACGACCACCAGTATGATAATGCCCGCTGCGTAGCAGGCACAGCTTAGAAGCCATGTCCAAAAATACTTGTTCATAGGATCACCTGTTGTGTTATGATATAATATATGTTGACTATAGCATACAGGAGAAATTTATGTCAATATCAGCACTTTTCGATATGATACAGAACAATATCAGCCTTATTATTATTCTGATTTTTGCAGGAGTTCCTTTGCTGATCGGATCGACGGCGGCCAACAGATCCGTCTCAACGATCTCCGATTTCTTTTTATGCAACCGATCGCTGGGAACGGCGCTGTCCTTTTGTACGATCTATGCCACATGGTGGAGTTCCTTCGCATTTCTGGGGTCCACATCTTCCTTTTACACCCAGGGACCGCTTTACTGGATCGCACTGGGCTGGAACGTACTCTTCGGCATCCTTTTCTGTGTGTTCGGCAAGCCTTTGTGGCAGCAAAGCCGTCTGCGGAACTACCGTACTCCTGTTGATTTTTTTCACGATAAATATCACTCCCGCCCTCTGGATATAGCGGCCATCCTGCTGATGGTCGGCCTTTCGATCCCTTATATTTCCGTTCAGTTTCTGGGCGGCGGCATCATCATTGAGATGGCGACTAACGGGCTTATCCCCTGGCGCATCAGTGCACTGCTGTTTTTTATGATCATGATCCTCTACATATGGTCCGGCGGTCTGCGCGCCATCGCATGGACTGACACCTTGTATTCCATTATGATCTTCTCCGGTATGCTTCTCATAGGCATTCTGTTCATCCACATGACGGGCGGCGTGGGTGAAACGTTTTCGGAGCTTGCAAAGACTCATCCTGAGAATCTGCATCTGCCTGCGGTCGTGGACGGGACTCTTGGCGCAGGGTTCTGGTTTTCGCTGCTGGTCATCATGCCTCTCGGAGAACTGATGATGCCTCAGATCTGGATCCGCACTTATGCGGTAAAAAAAAGCCGGACCTTCGATGCTATGCCATTCCTGCTGAGCATCGCCACGCTGGCGTACCTGGGAACCATGCTGGCCGGAAATGCTGCTGCTGTGCTTGAGCCAGACTATCCGGGAGCATCGGATTATATCCTTCCTGCCATGCTGATCAAATATCTGCCTCCTGTGCTGATGGCTTTCATCATCTGTTGTACCGCTGCGGCATGTCTTTCTACGGCCAACTCACAGCTGCACTCGATTTCAGAGATTTTGACGCTGGATATTTATAAGACTTATTTTTACAGAAAAGCTCCGGAAAAGCATCTGATCCTTGCTGCAAAGGGCTTTATTCTACTGATCGCGATGCTGGCATACCTGCTGCTTCTGTTTGGCAATCTCTCCACGATTTTTCAAACTGCTTTTTTAGCATTCAGCGGGATCATTCAGCTGGCAGTTCCTGCGGTAGGCGGCCTGTTCTGGAAAAAGAGAGACGCCCGGAGCGCGCTGTCCGGTCTTCTTTTCGGTCTGGCAGTGACCTTTCTTTTCTCTTTATGGCAGCCCTTCGTACTTCCGATCAGTCCCGGTCTCATCGGGCTTATATGCAATGCATGCCTGTACTTCGGGATGAGTATGTATCGCAGTCGAAAAACAAAGGGGAGTATAGCAGAAGAGAGAATGCCGGAACCGAAAGCGAAGATAAAACCGTCGAAACAGAAAAACCTGAAAACCCTCTGGATCGCCATTATCGCAAGCTTCGTTCTGATGGGCGGTCCGCTGATCATCCTTCTGGATTACAGTCACCTGAACATCGCCCACATCCCGATCCTCTACCTGTTCGTCTTCGCATTGTGGATCGCCCTGTGTGTCCTGACCTTTATCGGATGGAGAATGCGATGGGGAGAGAAGAGTGAGGGCACAGAGAAATAACCACTCCACTACAGAAAATTTCTCCATAACGCAGAGGAAGCGCAGCGCCCTTTGCAGGATCCTTTGCAGGATCCGCCTCCGGCGTTACGCTTCCTCTGTTTCACTTTTGCTTACTTCTATCTCTTTGAGTAAAAAAGAGCATACTGTTATTTATTTCTCGATGAGCTTAGCCTTCTTGACTACTTTTGTCATCTGATAGTACTCGAATCTCTTCAGTGTGGTTTCGTCTGTTGTCGTTGCGATACTGATTATTACCGTAACGATCAGGTTGATTGCCATCGCATAGAATCCAGGGTTGAAGCCGAACGGCATACCTGCTGCACCGCCCATTCCCAGCTGCATGAATGCATAGGAGAGAACACCACAAACGATTCCTGAACCGACGCCGTATTTGTTGGCTTTTTTCCAGAAGAATCCCAGTATGACCGCGATGAATGTCTGGGACAGACCGCCGTAAGCGATGGTCGTTACGTTAGCCATCAGTGCCGGGAAGTACAGCGCTACGATGGCACCTGCGATCAGGAATACTGCTGTTACAACACGAACCAGGGAAGTCATTTTCTTTTCTTCCAGATCCGGTTTGATCACACCCATGATGTTCTTGGAGAACAGTCCGCCAACACACAGGGCTGACATAGCCATTACCAGGATCGCTGTCAGTGCACCGCCGCCTGCGATAACACCGATCATCCAGTTCGGCAGAGTATCTACAGCGATAGCCAGCAGAGACCAGTCACTGTTTTCCAGATTCGGGATCTGTGCTACTGCATAGTAGGCTGCGATCACCAGGAACGGGAACATGATCATGTACAGCGGCATGAGGATAGAATTTTTACGCAGCGTATGGTCGCTCTTGCTTGTCAGCAGCGCCTGGAAGGAAATCGGCAGCATGTAGAATCCCAGCATCTGGAACAGGATCGTGGACATGGTGAATTCTACATTGGTTTCGCCCGGTTTCGTAGAGATGATCAGCTGTTCCGGATGGGTATCAGCCACCTTGTGGAAAATACCGCCAACGCCGCCAGGCATCTTTACGATAGCTGCAATACCTACTACGATGATGGAACATACCAGCAGGATGTCCTTCATAACGCTTACCCATGCCGGAGCACGGATGCCGGCAACCGCGATGTAAATGAATGCCAAGACCGTTGCGATAACAACTGCTGCGATGAAGCTTACTCCGATGTTGAGGTATTCGAAGAGGATCGCCATACCGGAGAACTGGTTCTGGATCCACGGTGTCAGGAAGATGATCGCTACGATCGCTACGATTACCTGCAGTGCTTTACTGTTATATCTCCAGCCGATAACGTCGCCGATGGAGGTTGCGCCGGACAGCTGTCCCATACGCCAGATGGCAGGGTTCATGAAATATCCTACGCAGTATGCCAGCAGAATGTAGCAGATGAACCACAGTCCGTAAGTAGCACCGTTGGCATAAATGGAGCCCGGCGTACCGATCATGGTACCGATACTGTAAATTTCACCTACCGAAATAAAGAATACCAGGAATGCCCCGAAGGAACCTCCTGCAGTCATAACATCTCCCATGTCAGAGCTTACTGCGCCCCGCTTGGAAAGGATCGCGATCACCAGGGAAGCGATCAGAATCAGTGCAAAGATTGCAAATGCCATTATTTCTTCACCTCCTCGTTTTCGTCAGCCGCAATAAGAGCTTTCACTTCGTCCATTTTCTTTGCTTCCAGCTCTCTGGCGTCTTTTCTGTTAAGAGGATCCAGCTTGAATGCGATCAGCAGACACAGAGAAGTCAGGAACATCCAGGTGAAAATCCAGAAGTAGTTAAAGGAAAATCCTAATACAAATGGTTCGATCCGGTTGTACAGCGGGAAACATACCGTCACTGCACAGAAGGGAACGATAAAACCGATGATGATAGTAAGAATACGATTTTTCATCTTGTTCGCATCTCCTTTCAGATAAATGTGATTGATAAGTTCTGTTCTTATCATATCGTTATTTTCTTAACGCTCCCTATAATGGGGCTTAAGATTTCTTAAGAGATGCTAAAAAGGGCTTAAGAAAAAAACCGGAAGCAAATGCTTACCGGCTGCGAACTGTTACCTCGTCATGAAATTTATATCCGGCGCCCCGGATGTTGTAAATGAATTTCTGATCTTCTTTCTCTATTTTCTTGCGAATATTGCTGATATAGACCATGATGGTCCGGCTGTCTCCCGCAAGGCTTTCTTCCTTCCAGACCAGTTCAAATAGCTGATCCATACTGAACACCCTCTTCGGGCTGCGGATCAGTATAAGCAGGATATCGAATTCCTTGGTCGTCACATTCACAGGCTGACCGTCCATCTGCACAGTTCTGGCAGTTTCATCCACCTCGAGTCCACGACATTCATAGACGGGATTTCGCTCTGCTTCTGCCTGGCGAGCCCTTCGCTCTCTTCTCAAATGAGCCTTGATACGGGCAATCAGCTCCCCGGAATTAAAAGGTTTTGTGATATAGTCATCTCCGCCTACCGACAAAGCGATGATCTTATCGATTTCCTCGGATTTACAGCTCATAAATAAAATGGGTGCCGCCACTTTATTTCGGATCTGCAGGCAAAGATCTACACCGCTGATATCGGGAAGCATGATATCCAGAAGGATCAGGTCAGGCTCCACCGATTCCAGCAGCTCCAGCGCCGAAGTCGCATCGTATGCCGTATACGTCTGAAACTGCTCATTGTCTAAAAACGATTTAACCAGCAGGCACATTTCTTTTTCATCATCTACGATCAGGATTTTTTCATTGCTCATACGCTTATACTCTCCAGACTGCAAAGATTGCGATTTTCTTTATTCTACCACGTCCGGCAGATTTGGTAAACCGCAAAGGAAACGCGTCAGTATATATGAAAAAACCTCGCGATACACAAGTCCGCGAGGTTTTCTTTTGCATTTTACGTTTTGCATTGATTACTGTCTGAAACTAGTCAGCAGTGTAAGGCAGCAGAGCTACGATTCTTGCTCTCTTGATTGCCTTCGTTACTTCTCTCTGATGTACAGCGCAGGTTCCTGTGATTCTCTTTGGCAGGATCTTGCCTCTTTCTGTTACATACTTCTTGAGTTTTTCAACATCTTTGTAATCTATTGCTTCCGTTTTGTCGGCACAGAACTGGCAAACTTTTTTTCTTCTCATGCCGCCACGTCTTTTATTGTTTTCCATGATTTCACTCCTCTCTTAGAATGGGATGTCATCATCGGTGATGGCCTGAAATCCTTCCGGAACGCCATTGTCACGATCGTCATAACTCTGGGACTGCTGCGGCTGCGCATACTGCTGTCCCTGCTGTCCGCCTGCGTTTCCGCCGGATCTCGGGGCTCTGTCGCCCCACTCTAAAAATTCTACTCTGTCGGCCACTACATCTGTCGTGTACACAGTAGCGCCGTCTCTGTTGGTATAGCTTCCGGTCTGGATCCTTCCCTGTACGCCTACAAGTCTGCCTTTCGCCAGGAACTTCTCACAGTTCTCAGCCTGACGGCCAAATACCGTAACGCGCGGAAAATCTGTCTTCTTTTCCTGTCCGGATCTTGTCGGTCTGTCGATTGCAACGGTAAAAGTCGCGATCGCCATCTGACTTTCGGAAATATACCTTACTTCAGGGTCTCTGGTTAATCTTCCGATCAGTACAACACTATTCATACTGCACCCCTTTTCTATTTTTCATCTTTGTTGATGATGATGTGTCTCATTACGTTGTCGGAGATCTTGAGTCTTCTGTCAAGTTCCTTCGGCAGTGTGTGCGGAGCTTTAAACTCTACAACTACGTAATATCCTTCCGCCTTCTTCTGGATCGGATATGCGAGCTTCTTCATTCCCCAAACGTCTACATTACCAACTTCACCTTCGCTGGCGATGATAGTCTTTACTGTTTCTACAGTAGCATCTTTCTTATCATCTTCTAATGCAGGATCGAGGATGAACATTACTTCATAATTTGCCATCTTTCTTTCACCTCCCTGTGGACTAAATGGCGATGGAGCGATCCATCGCAAGGATTGCGTGCAAAATCACACGCCTATATATTATACCGGAAATCCGCGAGAATGCAAGGGGAATGAGTGATTTTTTTCTGCAAAGGACGAAGCAAGCTGTTTTTTCTGCAAAAAATACAACATGAAAGCCATAAACAGCCTCTTTTATGTTGCACCTTTCCTCCATCTGCTGGGGAATACAACATGAATCATGATTTACGAGGCTTTGATGTTGTAGGCGGTTAAATTTTCCTGTTGGTGTCATGGTTTTCCCTCGCTCTTTTTCCCGAAGCCCACGAATTTCAGTGAATTCCCGCCTGTTTTATGGTAAAATAGAACCATTGAAAAGGAGGTATTTTTCATGCAAGACGAGTTACAGGCGATCCTTGAAAATCCCTGCGTTCTGACCATTTTAAATAATATGACTAAATACGTCTATATCGTAGACGAACAAGGCTGTCTCCAATTTATCAATCCGGCTGTGGAAGCTTTCGAGAATCTGACGAATTCAGAAGTCAAGGGCAAACATATCAAGGAACTCTATACTCAGGGAGAAAGCCCGACACTAAAGGCACTCTATGAGCAAAAAACCATTCCGGAACACGAAAACATTTATATGCTTGACGGCAAACAATACCATCAGCTGGCAAAATCCTTTCCTTTATTTGCAGGAGACAAACTGCTGGGAGTATGCACGGTGCAGCGTGACATGACTCTGGTCAGCCAGGTATTATCGGATAATACCGCTTTACAGAAGAATCAGCAGAAAAACCCAAAGGCAAAAAAGAAAACTTTCGATTCTCTAATAGGAGAGCACCCCGCATTTCAGCGAAGCATCGAACTTGCCAAGAGCTCTGCTGTTAACGACGTGCCCATACTGCTGTCCGGTTTCACCGGATCCGGCAAAGAAGTATTCGCGCAGGCTATCCATAACTCCAGCCCAAGAAAAAATAAACCATTCCTTGCCATCAACTGCGCCGCCGTTCCTGACGGCCTTCTGGAAGGGATCCTCTTCGGAACGACCAAGGGGACCTTTACCGGGGCTCTGGATAAGATCGGTCTGTTCGAACAGGCCGAAGGCGGAACATTATTTCTGGATGAAATCAACTCTATGAGTCTCGAGTCACAGGCGAAGCTGCTTCGTGTCCTGGAAGAAAAAGAAATCCGTCGTCTTGGCGGCGGCTGCGATATCAAAGTTGACGTCCGGATCATCAGCAGTATCAATACTATGCCACAGATCGCCCTGCAAAAAAATCAGCTGCGCGAAGATCTGTTTTACCGTCTTTCTGTCACGACTATCGTGATCCCGCCAATCAAAGACAGACCTCAGGATATCGATCTGCTGACGAATCATTTCATCCAGAAATTCAACCGGACCTACAAGAAGAAACTGCGAAATCTTTCTCCGGAGGTTCATGAATTTTTCATATCCTATCCATGGCCTGGAAACGTTCGACAGCTAAAACATGTGATCGAATCTGCCATCAGCAGCATTCCGCCGGATCGAACAGAGATCCGCATGCACGACATGCCTCACTATCTTTTTGATGCGACTACCACCTATGTCGGGACTCTGCAGGGTATCTCTGTACCATCTTTAGCAGCTCCTGCCTCACCTGCTTCTCCGGCACCGGCAGCCTCACCTGCTTCTTCGGCACCGGCAGCTGCACCGGCTACTCCGGTTACTGCAGGCGTATCACAGCCGGACATCTCACAACCGGAGGACCTTCAGCCGGAAACACTGTACACGATCATCGAAGAGAAGGAAAAGCAGAAGATACTGGATGCTCTCCTGCAAACTGGCGGCAATATTTCCAAAGCGGCGCGCCAGCTTGGTATCAGCCGGCAAAAGCTTTCCTACCATATGAAAAAACACGGGATCCACCGCTGATGGGATCCCGTGTTTTTTATTTTTGTATACTTTGTTTCTTTATTGTTCCTGCAAATCATCTGCTTTTTACACTGAAAACAATGAGGCTGAGCATTATTATTGCTCCCCCTATGTATATTCCTGCTCCGGGAATCTCTGCAAGCATCAACCATCCCAAAACAGCAGTGATGAATGGGGATAAAAAAAGATAATTTGTAACTTCGTTCAGTTTATCTGCATACGTTAGCGCCTTTGACCAGGTGTAATATGCCAGAGCACTTGTTCCAATCCCCATAAATATGATTGCCATAAGGGAAGATGTATCTGCGGTCATGATCTGTCCAACAGCTCTTGGAGCGAAAGGAAGTAATTCGATTGCTCCGAATATCAATGCGTACGTCACGATTTCCATTGAATTGTAGCCGAGATTTTCAAGCTTTCTGTTTATGAGATTATACGCACTGAACATCAGCACAGCAATAAACGTCCATAAAGCGCCTATTCCAATGCTTAAGTCACCGTCCCACAGCAACAGTATACATACGCCGGCAAAAGCCGTTCCCATTGATATCCATCCAACAGGCTTCAGTTTTTCTCCGAAAATTTTCCATGCCCCTATTGCCGTAAAGATTGGAACGGTTGCGATTATCAGGCTCGAAGTTGTAGTGGTCAGGGTCTGGAGTCCTATATTAAACACTATCACATATAGCGAAAAAGCGAATGCACCCTCGATCGCAAACAACCAAACATGACTAAACTTGAAAATTTTTCTTATATGCGTTACCAAACCAATGATCAGCATTACAGCTGCAGCGATAAACGCTCGCAGTGCCGTTATGGTGTAGCAATCAAAGTCCTGTGACGCCACCTTTGTAAGCGGATACGCAGCCGACCAAAAAATAATGGTAATGAACGCCAGAGTATTCAATTTGATTTTGTTGTTCATAATGTCCCCCGAAACAGCCTGGCAAAAGGCGTTCCACTTCTTCTAGCCTCCTATCACGACTTCAAACCCGCATCGTTCCAGATCCGCCTTGATCCCGTTCATGTGCTCGTCTGACGGCGGATGTACATCATTGAGAGAGTACGGCTCGTCCAGTGCTTCGTATTTACCGAGGCCCAGATTATGGTACGGCAAAATATGGACGCGCTTGATCTTGTCCTTGTACTGTGTGAAAAAACGACACAGCAGCGCGATGTCCACAGGAGTATCATTGATACCCGGGATGATCGGCACGCGCGGCGTCACATCGGTCAGTTCCAACAGTGTCTCAAAGTTTCGGTGGATTTTCTGATTAGACTTCCCGCAGTACCGGATATGCTTTTCTTCATCGATGATTTTGATATCAAATTTTGCCGGGGCTGCAGGCAATGTCATATCACGGCAAATTGTTTTCAAGCAGACGACACAAAGAAGCTAATGGCGCAGTATATATGGGCCGATAAGATCGTATCC